>ERZ773252.2062-NODE-2062-length-18157-cov-5.869130_pt1 | contig 18157 bp, 19 predicted proteins | sample MGYA00580517_ERZ773252 | MGnify/ENA primary metagenome ERZ773252 (study PRJEB29015, sample SAMEA2737766) | human gut metagenome | biome: human gut; feature: human-associated habitat; material: faeces | place: China | collected 2012 ...
AATGGAGGAACAGACAATGAGCGAAACGAGAATTTGTGCAAACTGCGGTGCAGAATACCCAATTGAAGACATGTATCAAGCGGAAGGAGATTGGCTCTGCGAGGATTGTGCCGACCGCCTGACCGTAATCTGCGACCACTGCGCCGAGCGGGTCTACGAGGAAAACGCCGTCGAGGATGACACGCACATACTCTGCGATCATTGCTTCGATGAGTATTACGTTCGCTGCGATGACTGCGGCCGCATTATTCATCGCGACCGCGCGTACTGGGACGATGACGACAACGCCTACTGCGCATCCTGCTGGGATGAGCATTGTAACATTATACACGAGTACAATTACACACCGGATCTTGTGTTTCATGGCAAGGGCCTGCGGCATTTCGGCGTGGAGCTCGAAATCGATGACGGCGGCACGGTAAACAGCAACGCGCAGAAGCTGCTTGATATTGCGAACAAGGATGCCGAGAACCTGTACATCAAGACAGACGGTAGTCTGGATGAAGGACTTGAGCTAGTCACTCACCCGATGACGCTCGAATATCAGCTGAACGAAATGCCGTGGGCGGAAGTCCTCCGCAAGGCGCAGAGCATGGGTTATTTGAGCCACGCGGCCGGGACCTGCGGCCTGCATGTTCATATTTCCCGCTTGGCATTCGGCTGTACTTATGAACAGCAGGAAGCCGCGATTGCGCGTCTTCTGTACTTCGTTGAGAAGTTCTGGGCAGAGTTGCTGCGGTTCAGCCGTCGCACGCAAGGCCAGATGAACCGCTGGGCGGCGCGGTACGGCATGAAGCTCACACCGACCGATCAGATGTGCCACGCGAAGAATTCCTGTGCTGGTCGTTACACGGCGGTCAATCTCACGAACGCAGATACGGTTGAAATCCGGATGTTCCGCGGTACTTTGAAACTCAATACTTTGAAAGCCACCTTGCAGATGGTAAATCATCTGGTCGAGGTGGCTGTTTCCATGTCGGACACCGCTGTACAGGAGCTTAGCTGGTTTGATTTTCTGGATGATGTCACTGAGCCAGAGCTTATTCAGTATTTGAAAGAACGTCGGCTTTATGTTAATGAACCTGTAAACACTTCGGAGGAGGAGTAATATGTGCAGTCTTTTCGGTTTAATCGATTTTAAGGAGTGCCTGAGCACCCACACAAAGAACAAAATCCTGAACACTCTCGCAAGAAAGTGTCAAGTGCGCGGCACCGATGCAACCGGCATCGCGTACAACTTCAATGGTCGTATGCGCATCTACAAGCGCCCTCTTCCCACTCGGAAAGTGAAAATCCACCTGCCCCACAACGTAAACGTCGTGATGGGTCACACGCGCATGACCACCCAGGGCAACGCGCAGTTTAACCAGAATAACCACCCGTTCTTAGGTCATATTGACGGAAGCGGTTTCGCCCTCGCACACAATGGCGTTCTCTGGAATGACAAGGAACTGCGCATGGAAGAAAATCTGCCGCTCACGAGTATTGAAACGGACAGCTATGTTGCCGTTCAACTCTTAGAGAAAAATAAAGCCCTCGACTTTGACAGCCTGCAATCCATGGCCGAAAAGGTCGAGGGTTCATTTGTGTTTACTGTTCTGGATAAGGACAACTCTATCTGGTTCGCAGTTGGAGATAACCCGTTGTGCGTGATGTTTTATGATGGCTTCTTGATTTACGCTTCGACACAGGAAATCCTGTGCAAGACCATCAAGAAGTTAAAGCTGAACACACCCTCTGACATTCTGGAGCCAAAGGAGGGCGAGATATTGAAGATTGACCGCAATGGCCGTATCACTACAGGCATCTTCACACCGCACACGACGTTCGAGCACTGGTGGCGAAAATATCCTTTCTACCGCAGCTATTACGAGGACACGCCGACCAGTTATGACGATCTGTTCAGCGTCGCCAAGGCGTTCGGCGTAAGCGCAGACGAGGTACAGGCACTGCTCGACTACGGTTGTTCTGAGGAGGAAATCGAGGAAATGCTGTATGACCCGGCGCTCTTGCACGAGATGACCGGAGAACTCTTATATGCGTACTGAGGGAGGTGATTTCATGGACGCCGCGAAAATTGTCCTCGGTGTGATGACGGTCATCGGCCTGCTGGCTGATCTTCTGTCAGATGATGATTGAACACAAAGGTACCGGCTCACGCGAACCGGTACCTTTTTTGAGTCTTTCATTAGGGTATACCCTATCGAAACAGGGTAAAGTTATGTCAATAAGATTGGTTTTGCTCTTTTGCAATATAGCAGAACAGAGGACGACCCTATTGCCATACCTTGTTTATTCCGAGGTGATAATCCTCGTGCAGTATTGCTTTAGGTCCGGAATATCATCGGTGATAATTTCCCAAGTGATTTCCGGATCAACAGTGCCGTAACTATGGGCAACAATATTTCGCATAGCTTTAATCTGACGCCACGGAATAGATGGATGCTGCGCTCGAAATTCATCGGTCAGCTTGCCAACCAGTTCACCGATTTGCAGAATGCAGAGTGCTGCGGCGTTGCGGTAAATCGGATCGGCGCGAAAAGTCTCTGCACTGTTTCCAAAGCGCTCTACGGTTTGTTCGATCTGTTCGCAATAAGTCACGATATGTTCCAGCACGCTGATATTGCGGTCAAGAGGCTTCATACAGCAGCACCTCATCATCATGAATGGAATCCAGGAAGCGTTGGTCAAGACTGGTTGTCGGCACCAGATCGACCGATCGCCCAAGGGAGTCCTCTAAATCAAGGAGAAGTCCGGCAAGCTGAAAGCCTTTGATATTGCCCTTGTCGATACGTAAATCAATATCACTTGATTCTGTCATGTCGCCGCGTGCGAATGAACCGAACAAATAAACCCGTTTGGCACCATACTGCGCAGCTAATCTGGATACAATTTCCCGAATTTCTTCAAGTGTATAGGTTTTCACTTTGGACACCTCCTGATGTATATTTTTCTCTAATTGTAGTATACCAAGAAAAAAGCACTTTTACAAGCGAAAGGAGTAACGCATTTGAAAATCGGCTACATCCGTGTCAGCACCGAGGAGCAAAACACCGCGCGACAGGAAATCCTGCTGCGCGACCTCGGCGTTGACGAACTGTTTATCGACAAGGCCAGCGGCAAGAACGCTAACCGTCCTGAGCTTGCCCGTATGATGAATTACGTCCGGCGCGGCGATACGGTCATTGTCGAGTCCATCAGCCGCTTTGCCCGCAACACGCGCGACCTGCTCGACCTCGTGGAACGGCTGACCGAAAAGCAGGTCGAATTCGTCAGCCGAAAGGAGGCAATCGACACCACGACGCCAACCGGCAAATTCATGCTTACCGTATTCGCGGCTGTCGCAGAACTGGAGCGTGAGTATATCCTGCAACGACAGCGCGAAGGTATTGCCATCGCTCGGGAACAGGGCAAATACACTGGCCGCAAGCCGCTCCCCCTCCCCGACAACTTCGAGCGGGTAGTCGCACGCTGGCGTGCCGGAGAAATTACCGCCACCGAGGCTATGCGGCAGACCGGGTTGAAGCCGAATACGTTTTACCGCCGGTGTGCGGCAAAGAAAGCTCTTGCGTCCTCGCAAATCAAGCCCATATAATATAGGAAAGGCAGGTGAAGCGGATATATGTACATCCAAGAAAACACACCGGGCATTTCTCTGGCATTATCCGGCGCAAGCAAGGGCGACGCGCTGAAATGGTATCAGCCGGAACAGAATTGCTACATCAAGGCGAATCGTATCGACCACGGGCGCGAATATCAGGACTCGATTGCAGAAGTTATCGCCGCACGGGTCGGCGCTCTGCTGCATATCGACGTCGTTCCATATACGCTGTGCCGTATCCGTCTGGACGATGGAAAGTCTATTCTCGGTACACTTTCACCGAATTTCTGCCACGAGGGCGAAACCTATCTGTCCTTTGAGACCATGGTCGAGAGCATGGATACGCCGGTTCAGTGGGCGGCATCTGCGAAGGAGAACTATGAACTGGTGATTGGTCTGTTCACCAAACTGACCGGCCTCGACGCGCGGCGTTATCTGGATACCATGCTGCTGTTCGACTATCTGATCTGCAACGAGGACCGCCACTTGAACAACTTCGGCATTCTGCTGGGCGATGCAACCGGCGCATTCCGCTTTCCACCGCTGTTTGACAACGGCTATGCGCTCGGCTTTATGCAGGCGGAACACAAGCCGGTAGAGCAGTATCTGTATTCCTGCAAGGCGAAGCCGTTTTCAACGAGCTTTTCCAAGCAGCTGCATCTGGTATCGCGTCTGCCGGAGGGAATTACCCTGCCGGACACAATCCCGGAGAGTATACTGTACGATCTTCCGCTGTCCGACAGCATGCGCGCTTACTGCATGGACATTCTGTGCACCCGTTTGCAGCAGATCAAGGAGTATTTTGCATGAAACCTGTTGATTTTGATATTTACTGCAAGGAAACACCGGTTGTGCGCGTACAGTTCGATGACGCCGGACAGCCGCAGTTCGCTGTACTGAATAACCGTTGTCTGCCCGTCCTGCTCTATGGAATGGACGGCAAGGCCGCACCGAACGCCAAGCGGCTCGACCGCTTTATTGCGGACCGCTGCTTTCCGCGCACACGCCAGAACGCGGATAAGCTGCTTGCTGCGATTGGACTGTCGCTCTATCAGCCCAAGCTGATCTGCCGCAAAACGCACGGCGTTGTGGCGCACGACCATTTCTGGCTGAAGTATGCAGACGACCCGCCGGAGCTCTGCTACGCCGACCTGCTCCATGAAATGAGCAAGGCAATTCGAATCACGCCGGACGATGAGCCGACGCCGAACGAGTAAAATTAAAGACTAAAACGCAACCCGCTGAACCTCCAGAAATACGAGGCTCGGCGGGTTTGCTGTTTTTTTGTATTCAATCGTGTTTCCGACAAGGCATGCGGCAAATCTATCATGCCAGAATGGCTCTTCTTTGCCGCTCCACGATTTCGGACAGCCGGCTCAGCCGTTCCTCCGGCAGCTCAATAGTCGAATGCGGCATGAAGCGGAAGCCGTCCAGATTTTTGAGCTCTTGCCGGATTTCATCGGTCAGCATACCGCGTGCTGGCACGCAAGGAACTCGGACAGCGGCTCGATCTCATAGGTGTCGCTGCCGCCTTTGTAGAGGTAAATTCCGTCCGGTTCGCGCACCCAGCATTTCGCGTAATAACCGTCCGTGCCGAACTCCGGCGAGGTAGAGGACAGGGACTCCGCACTGATCACGCCGCTGAAAGCCGCCTGCGCGATGAGGGCATCAAACTCGTTCCGATATAGGGAAACCTCGTCCCAGCCGAGCGTTTCGGCCTCATTTTTGACCCAAAAGATATCGTTGAGCGACAGCGCGTGCGTCACGCGAAGGAATCCCTCCAGCCCAACGCAGCCGTACTGCTCCAAGAGCTGCTCGATGTGCTTGCGGTGCTTGGGAGCTTTGCGCTTCTCAAGCACCGCCGTCAGCGATTGCAGACCGAGCGGGCGCAAATCGGTGTACCACTCGTTCAGAACCGCGCTTTCCTCGCCAAATTCGTCCTGCACGCAGGAGAACGACGCCCACGACTCGTCTTTGTTCATTAAAATGTACTGCATAAGGCGTCCTCCTTTCGTGCTTTGGTGAGGTAATTATAGCATATCGGCATAAAGGTATCAATCGTCAGGTGATCGGCCACAGATACTGATTCATCGACACCAGCAGGTGAAATACTTTTGCATAAGTTTCGGCACATAACTGCCGCATGACTTCGTCCGCCATTGCATATTTCATGATCTCCGGATATTGCCGCAGGCTTTTCAGCTTTGCGTCTTTGGAGGAGGCAGATAGTTCTTCGAATGCGCTCCAGCACTTGTCTGCAAGCAATTGAGGTAAATTTTTACCACCACCTTGTATTTTCCAGAACCCCATATCGATTAGCAGCTGTTTCCGAAGCGGTGCTGTCTTTTTCGGATCTGCAAAGATTCGCTGTACTTTGGCAATATCAAATCGCAGTTCCGGATACAAAGATAGTTGGTCCCAATCTTCCGCAAATGCACCGTAAATAAAATCGAGTGCGGTTGTTAAATGCTCTGCACAAAGGGCATACAGCTCATATGATCGAGGAGGCCAGCCTTTAATGGTATAATTCTGTTTCCAGTCAAACAGCGGAGGCGGTGTATACTGCGTGATCAGCCAGAATGCTTCCCATGCAAAGCTGTACTGCTCGATAAAATACTTTTTCCCGATCATGTTTAACAATTTCGAACCCTTTAATCCGGGAGACACATTTAACGGCAGAATTTCTGCTTTCTGCAAGGTTTTTATTGTTGCATTCCATTCTCTGGGCTGTATTGTATCATCTATGGAACGATTCTGTGCGTCAATCAGCTGAAAAATCGCTTTCATGATCTCACCAATTTCGACACCATGCAATTTTTGCGTATAGCCTGCAAATTCCTTCTTTTTCGTGGGTTCTCTAAAGCAATCTTCACAAAGATGTGCAAGATTAACGTGTTCTTGCTTAGTCATCTTCAAATCGCCGAACTGCTTGAAACCATTGATCAATGCATACGGGTCGAATAAACGGTGACCATCGGTCAGTTCGATATCACCATTGTCATTGTACCATTTTATGATTTCTGAAAATAATTTGCAGTCTTCTGCTACGTTTCTCTGCTGAAAAAACGTTTTGTTGGGTTTCAGTAAGGATTTCACATCTGCTGCACTCTGTATATTACTACACCGTACTTTTCCGGATAACAGCATAAACATCATAAAAGGTTCTACCTTTTTTAATATGCGATCCTGGCGGATCGTGTTCCGCACGGCAGCAATCTGTTGGATTTCATTCAAGGTATAGTCTCGAGGGTATATCGCAATGTGGCAATGCATTGAACAGCGTGTCATCATATCAATAATACACTGGGTCTGATTTGCAGTAGATATCTCCTCGCTCATGGCATAAGTTTCATACTGCTGGCTCTGCTTATTGTGCTCGTCCAGGTGCTTTCGAATAGCTTGCAGTTCCAAGTGGGCATAATTTCGGCGCCTCATTGCGAATGCAACTTCGTGATAGCTCTTTACCGATGTGTCCCAGGGAGAGGGAAGCAAGAGCTTTTCCGTGTGATATGCAGCAGGTTCATCGAAAAAGTAGCCATTACTATCGAATAAGAATCCCGAATCTGCAATCGCGTAAATCAGCAGCTGGAAAACATCTTGAAATTCTTCGATGGGTTCACGCTGGCCTTTCGGCCAAATTTTTGTATGCAGTCTATCCTGGAGGTTTTCCAGGTAATCGCAGCATTTATTTATCAGCTCAATTCGATTGTCACCATAAACCTCGTAATGGAGGGCGGCGTTTCGTACCCTTATCAAAAAGTCGTAAGCCTGTGTTTTATTTTCCTGTTTATCCGCGACATATTCCGGTGCTGGATCGAACATAGTATTCGCCTCCTTACAGTTCGGTGCTTTTCGGAAAAACGTCAAGTTTTCTCGGTTATATTTTTTAGGAAAGAAATGCGATAATAAGAACAGAAAGGACGTGTAAGTATGAAAAACAACACAACAAAAACCGTTTTCGCAACTCGTATTGCAAAATCGATTGCAGCCGGCCAGGCAGACTGCGTAATCCCGCTCGGTACGGCAGAACTGAGGACAAAGTACAACCGCAAGTTCCTTAAATATATTAAGGTGGACGAGCTGTTTGATCTGTGCGGCGGCAGCGTGACCACGGCTTATGATATTACGGTTGACGGCTTTGCGTTCTGGGCAGGTGTGCAGGCAACGGAGCTCAACGGCTATCTGTACCGCCACCGCCTGCTGGCATTGTGCCGTCCGGACGGCTGCCGCGTATATGCGATTCCGGTTCCGCTGCTGGAGCGCAAGTTCACGCTGCCGGATGTTGCGCTGGCAGACGGTGAGCTGGAAACGTACCGCCTGATTGCGAACCACATTACGCCCACGCTCGAGGAGTACACGGTTCGGCTTTTGCACCCGGCTAAGGACGCGGTAAAGAGCAACCGGGTAGAGTGGCGGAACGAGGCGCTGGATCAGGAGAAGCTGGGCGCATTGTTGAAACAGCATGCCGGGTGGCTGTTCCCCGTCATTACAGCGGCTCTCGATGTGCAGTTCCGGAGTTTTCGGCCCGGTGACGATGTTCCTATTTTTATATACAATTTTACGATAAAAAAGGCCGCAATGCAAGTAGAACAGGAATTTTCCGCAGCATTAGGTGCACTAAACCTAACGGTTGAAGGACCTGCCTGCAGTTCGGTTCCCGCTGAGATCATCGTGCAGGACGGTGCGGATCTTAATGACTGGGCAGGCTGCCGGGATCGAATTGTGATCCTACGGACAGCGACCGGTACCGTACTTAGGCCTCTGCTGGATCAGCTGGATGAATACCATCGCCAGAACTGCTTTGGCGGCGTGCTGCCGCAGCGTCTGAGTACCGTGCCGATTGTTCGCAGCAGAACAATTTTCGACCGTGCCGATACGGTCGATATCGAACTGCCGCCTGCAATCGAGTGCCTGACCGAGGAAGATCTTGATCTGCTTCGCATTGCAGTGGCTCGCACGCTGAAAAAAGCAATGCCTGCGAAGTACGTCGGCGCTGGAGCAGCACGATGAACAGCCGCGCGGGCTATCGCCTGAATGCTTTTGCTGTGTGGCGGAAAGCTGTGATCCAGATTTTTCTGGAGATAAACTTTCCTTCCGGCGGCACAGCACAAAGCGCTGCTTGCGACGGCTGGGAGCAGTCGCAGGAATCTCAGCTGCGTGCGGAGGAGGAGCGCGAGAAGACGCTGCGGAAGGCGATCGAGCTGCTCGGTGATCAGAGTCGCTTTAAGGACGAAATCATCAAGAAGCCGGCGACCGCTGAGGAAGCGACGCACCTGCTTGATGACGAGCAGACGGCGGTGGCTTTCCGATACACGCCGTCAAGGGGTCTGGAAACGGGAAAGCGTTTTCTAATCTTTTCCAACGCTTCTCTGCTTCGCTTGCTAACCCGAGTCGGCTTGGACGATACGCTGTATGACGCGTGTAAAAAGCGCGCCGCTGCTGCTGGCTTGCTGGCGCGGCAATCCAAGCCGGTCAAGTTCGGACAGGCGCAGTTTAACGGATTCTGGGTTCTGGACGAAAAGTTGTAAGGTTTGTAGGTTTCTTGGCTTTTTGAGATTTAAAGGAGGAAAAAGTATGAATCATATTGAGAATAAGATTGCCGGCGAGGCGCTGGCGAAATTGGGGATTGCAAACCTGCGTCCCCAGCAGAAGGCGCCGATGGAAGCAATCTTCAGCAACCGCGACGTTATTGTCCTTATGCCCACTTCGGGCGGCAAATCTTTGCTGTACCAGCTGCCGGCAGTGATTGATGGTGAGGGTAAGCTGACGCTTGTCCTCTCGCCGCTGAAGGCGCTGCAGCTCGATCAGGTCAAGGCACTTTGCAGCAAGGGGATTCGCGCGGCTGTGCTGAACAGCGATCTGTCGCCGTCCGAGCACCATGCGGTCTTGGCTGACATGACGGCGCACGGCGGCTTGCTCTACCTGGCACCGGAGCAGCTGCAAAATCCAGCGGTTGTCAAAGCACTGCACTCTGCGGATCTCCGCCGGATTGCCGTAGACGAGGCCCATATTCTTCCGCAGAGCAAGGACGACTTTCGCAAGGCCTATGGCGCAATCGGAGGCTTTATCCGGGCGCTCCCACAGCGTCCGCAGGTGCTTGCGTTGACCGCGACCGCCACCCGCAAGGATGTTGCCCGAATTCGCAAGTCACTCGGCATTCCGGACGCAGACCTGTTCCGCACGCCCATGCGCCGCGACAATCTGCACATTGCTATCAAGTGCCTTGCAAGCGGTAAATCCGGCAAGCGGAAACGGAAGCTATCCGCTGAGACTGCGCTGTTCCATGCGGTCGAGCGGGCGCTGGGAAAATGGGGCAATAAGGGTGCAGTCATCATATACTGCCCGACCGTCAAGCGGGTAAAACACCTTTATAAATGGCTGAAAGCGCGCGACTATCCGGTCGGTAAGTACCACGGCAAGATGAAGCACGCCAAGCGTTCGGCGGAGCAGGCAGCATTCATGTCCGGACGCAAGCCAGTCATGGTTGCGACCAACGCATTCGGTCTGGGGATCGACAAGCCGGACGTCCGCCTAATCATTCATGCAGGTCTGCCGCTTTCGATGGACGGATACGTGCAGGAGATTGGACGAGCCGGGCGTGACGGCAACAAGTCTCGCTGCGTTCTGCTGTATGCCAAGGCAGATTTTGAACGCAACAAGCGGATCCTGTCTCAATCGGGCGGCAAAAAGGCAGTACGCCGCAAGCTCAAACGTCTGAATGCCTTGCAGGCGCTTGTCTCCTTGGACAAATGCCTGTGGCGCGTGATTGAGCACTATTTCGGCGAAAAACCGCAGCATAACTGCGGAAAATGCTGCCGCTGCAGGCGGAAATCCGATTAAACAGCCGTGATCACGTCTATATTATATAAGAAAGGGAGGAGAAATCACCATGACAATTACCATTCACGAACCCAGCAAAATCGTCGAGGTCGCACTGACCAATGCCGAGCAGACCGATGAGGCGGTCAAGAAGCAACTCAATGAGGTATACGCGCGGTACAAGGGCACTAAGTATACCGTTGCTGTGTTCTTTTCCGGCAAGCGTGACCTGCACGAGGAGACCCGCAGCCTGCTGCTCTTCAATCGCCGCCGCGCCGCTGAAAAAGCCGTGCAGGCACAAAAAGCGGTCGGGCAGTAGGAAAAGCATACCGGAGTGGAACAAAATTCCGCTCCGGTAACTTTTTTGCCACTTGCAATGTTGAACGGCTCGGTGTACAATGTTATTCATACAGGATATTTAATAGCGAATATAATTGAAGAAGCAGGGTGGTTGGGAGAAAATGCGGGCAGCAGATGACCAAAATCGTTTCACCGATGTCGCAGACACCGGGCAGATGCAAGGCTTTGACAAAAATCAGAAAGTCGCCCGTCGGGGTGGTAACGTGGCTGGTGTCGTCGAGAAGACGCTGAAAGTCAAAACTAGACAACTGGTGATGACTTCGCAGAACATCGATAAGTTCCGTCAGCTCGTTAAGGTCATCATGACCGACGCGGCATAGCTTCCGGAGCAGATAGAGGAGAACGTAAATGGAAAATGAGATGATGGGACGCAGTGCAACTATTTCCAAAACGAAAACAGTTCCGAGTTCGACCGCCAGATTGAGAAATATCTCAAGGGGGAATGAGCATGACCGAAACCTTTAACATAGCAGGCTACTGCCGTATTTCCGTTGACGATGAGCAGGACCAGAAGAATATCTCCATCGAGAACCAGAAGGCCATTATCGACGACTACGTAAAGACGCACTTCTCCGGCAGTACGCTGACGTTTTTCGAGGACCGCGACCGCTCCGGCTACACGTTCGAGCAACGCGAGAGCTATCAGGAGATGCGCCGCGGACTGATGAGCCACAGATACGACATCCTCATCATCAAGGATTTTTCCCGATTCTCCCGCCGCAACTCGCGCGGTCTGGTCGAGTTGGAAGATCTGCGCGATGCAGGCGTGCGCATTATTTCCATCGGAGACGGCATTGACTTTCCGAACGATGACGACTGGCTGAAGATCCAGTTCCAGTTTCTCATCAACGAAATGCCGGTCACCGATACTTCGCGCAAGGTGCGAAACGTCATCAAGCGCCGTCAGGCAGACGGTGAGTGGCTGTGCGCCGCGCCCTACGGCTACATCATCAACAGCCGCAAGCAGTTTGAGGTCGTGCCGACCGAGGCAGAAACCGTCCGCCAGATTTTTCGCCTGTACAACAATGAGGGCTGGGGCTACAAGAAAATTGCAAACCATCTGACCGAGCAGGGCATTCCGACGCCACGCATGTCCGAGTGCATGCGCAAAGAAGCGGAGGGCAAGCAGGTGACGCGAAAAGCCAAGGCTGCATGGGCAATCGTCACCGTACAGGGCATTCTGGATAACGATTTTTACATCGGTACGCTGCGGCAGGGCAAATATACCCGTGCGAAAATCAACGGCAAGGATGTTCGCCGCGATGAGGGCGAACAGATCGTGATTGAAAACCACCATCAGGCGATTATCGACTATCGCACGTTCGCTACCACTCGCGCTTTGCGTGAAAAGCGCACCCGCTCGAACTACCGCGGCATCAAAAAGTACGACAACGCCTACTCCGGCTTTCTGGTCTGCGGCGACTGCGGCGCACCGATGTTCTCGATGAGCCGTCCCGACCTCGCGCCGGCATACACCTGCGGCACCTATCACAGACGCGGACGAGCGGGCTGCACGAGCCACCACATCCGTGTGGACAAGCTGGACGAGCTGATGCGCCTATATATCCGCCGCGTGATGAACGGCTCTGCCGCGATGATTGAGCAGCTGAACGCCGATCTGGCGCAGGAGGACAATCAGGTCGTGGAGACCGAGCAGTCCGCCGACAATCTGGCGGAACTTTTGGACGAGCTGACCGAGGAGCTCAAGGTCACCAAGCGGCAGCGTATCCGCGAGATCATGAAGCACCCGGAGAACGAAGCCTCGATCGAAGAACTGTACGAGGAGATGGAGACCGAGCTGCAAGGCAAAATCGACGGCCTCAAGCACCAGATCGACCTGCTGTCTGACCGGCGCAACACCATCATCGAAGCGAACCGCACCGCAAAGACCGCGCTCGAGGTGTTCGATGATCTGCTGCACAAGCCGAAGATGGAACGGAACGATCTTGAGCTGATGATTGAGAAAATCGACGTTTTCGAGGACCATCTCGAGGTACACTTGCAGGCGGACATCGACGAGCTGCTGCACTGCACCGCAGAGGAGAACGTCGTAAATTTTAATTCAGGCATCGAAAGTGCCGAAAAATGCCGAATTGTCCAGTGTTCCCGCAACCAGAAGGACAAAACTTTCGATGTCAGTGTTATCAGTAGCGGCGACCCGCTGGAGATTTACACCGACCGGGACGGCGAGGTGATTTTCAAAAAATATTCCCCGATGGGCGAAATGAGCGCGATGGCGGCGGAGCTTGCGGACGCGCTCGCCCGGACAGCGGGCATGAGCTGCGCCATCAGCGACCGCGATGCCGTGATCGCGGCGGCAGGCGGCGCAAAAAAGGATGTTCTCGAAAAAAGCGTCTCAGCGGAGCTGGAACAGCTGATGGAGCAGCGTATCATCTATGCGCGCGGCGAAAGCAGTCTGCCCGATATTCCGCTCTCCGGGCGCGACGGCTACCGCCTCGTCACGGCCGTGCCCGTCATCACAGACGGCGATGTCAGCGGCTGCGTCGCATTCATCAGCGAAAAGGAGGATACGGCGTCCAGCGAGGTGCTGCTCGGACTGTGCCAGTCCGCCGCACAGTTTCTCTCGCGCCGCATTGCCGTATGACCCTTCCCCTGTCCGCAGGAGCACCGCGCGGACAGGGGGATTTTCTTCTTTTGCGCACAAAAAACCGCGGCGAGACTTTTTTCTTCGTCTCGCCGCGGTTTTTCTTTTCTATGTTCCTGCTGCCCGTGTGCGCCGCAGACGCCTGAGCACCGGATACAGCTCGTCCCGGTCGATGTTTCGCGTATGCACGACCCCGTAGCCGCAGCTTTCCAGCACCGTATCCACGAACTCGTCGCGCGCCTGCCGCGAGGGCGTATCATGCGTGAAGTCATCCAGCTCGATGACCAGCCTGGGCTCGCTTTTGGCGCTGCACACCACGAAATCCACATGCTTCGCGCTGACCTTGTTGAGGTAGAGCTGGTACTTTCTGTGATGCGGACGCGGCTCCGCCAGATCGAGCAGCCGCACCTTGACGAACAGGACAAGGCCGAGCTCGTCCGTCATGGCCTTCAGCGTCCTGTACGCCGCCCGCTCGTGCGCGGAAAACAGCGGACGCGCCTGATAGGCATGGCGCAGCTCGCGCGCCGCGAGCCATGCGCTGAGTCTGCTCCAGGCAAGGCTGAGCAGGACAAGCAGCACAGCCGCCGCCGCGATACAGAGAACGATCGTCTTTTGCTCCATCTTTTCTCCGTATCAAAAGCCGAACGCTTCGTAATCCTCGCGGATAAAGCGGTGGTAGGTCGCACAGCCGTCCTCTTCGAGCTTGATGCAGTAGCGGTAGCCGTCCGGCTCGCCGTTTTTGAAGTAAACGAGGTAGTCGAACTCGTCGCTGCCCTCGATTTTCTCGCAGACGACCTCATCCGAGAAGCGATGGAACACCGCGAGAATATCGTCCAGACTGACCTCCAGACCGCTCACGACCGCGAGGAACGCCCGGAGAAAGCCGCTGTCCGGCACCTTTTCGTGGACGTACTCCGCGCCCTCCGCCGGAACATAGATGCAGAAGCGCTCATCATCGCGCACGACCTCGACCGCGCCGAGCGTCGGCTGCGCGAAAGCGGCAAAGCCGCGGAGCGCCTGCTCGACCGTGTCCGCGTCCTCTTTCGTTCCGAGCATATGCGCGAGAGAGGCCGCCGGATAATAGAACGTGATGGCGTGGCGGTCGTAGCCGATCTTGGTCTGTGCTTCCTGAATTACACCCACAAGGCTGCTGTGCAGGCGCGAATAGTCATAGTTCTGCATGGTTGCTCCTTCTCAGTTCCAGTAATCCGTCTTTTCCTTCAGCGCGATATTTTTCGCCTTGAATACCGGGTCCCTGCCCTCGCGGCGCTGCTTCATGTAGTCGGAAAGCGCGTGCATAGCGGTGCCGCCGAGACGGAGGATGACCGGCAGGTTGATGAGCGCCATAATGCCCATCAGGACGTCTGCGATGTCCCAGACCAGACCGAATTTCATCTGCGCACCGATAAAGACAACGATGCAGGCGAACGCATGGAATACGTTCAGCTGTCGGTGGGAGATCGCGCGGCCCGCGATATAGTTCAGGCAGCCCTCGCAGTAGAACAGGTTGCCGAGCAGTGTCGTGAACGCAAACAGCAGCAGAGCGATGGTGATGAAATACGGCCCTGCCGCGCCGAAGGTCTGCTCGAGCGAGGCCTGTACGAAGGGAGCGCCCTTGAGCGACTCGCTCGGCTCAATGCCGGTGCACAGGCACATCATGGCAGTCGCGGTGCACACCAGGATGGTGTCGATGAATACGGACAGCATCTGCACAAGACCCTGCTTGACCGGGTGGGAGACGTCTGCTGCCGCCGCCGCGTTCGGGGCGGAGCCGACGCCTGCCTCATTCGAGTACAGACCGCGCTTGATGCCCTGCATGAGAGCGGACGAGCCGAAGCCTGCCGCGCCGCCGAAGATCGCCTTGAAGTCGAACGCGCCCACGAAAATGCGGCGCAGCACCTCGGGCAGCATGCCGGCGTTGAGCACCATGACGATGAGCGCCATGATGATGTACAGCACGCCCATGACCGGCACGAGCACGCCCGTGACCTTGACGATGCGGTTGCCATTGCCGAAGATGCAGATGCCTACGAGGAGTGCGAGCAGCGCGCCGCCGATGATCGGCAGGAGATGCGCGCCCGAGGCAGTGACGAGCGTATCATAGAAGTGATAGCTCGACATGCTGTCGATGAGGTTGAAGGACGCGAGCATGTTAAAGCCGACCGCGTAGGTGACGATGAGCGCGACCGCGAACACGACACCGAGAGCGCGGCTGCCGATCGCGGACTGGATATAGTAGGACGGGCCGCCATAGCTGCCGCCCTTGACGCTGCGCTTTTTATAGATCTGCGCGAGCGTGCTCTCGACGAAAGCCGTAGCGCCGCCGACGAGCGCGATCAGCCACATCCAGAACACCGAGCCGTAGCCGCCGATGGCAATCGCGTTCGCGACGCCGACGATATTTCCCGTGCCGACGCGGCTCGCCGTCGAGACCATCAGTGCTTCAAACGCACTGACCGCCTTGGTGTCGCCCGATTTTTCGCTGACCACGCGCACCGACTCCCCGAGCAGACGGAGCTGAACTCCCTTGCTGCGGATGGTGAAGTAAAGGCCCGCCGCGAGCAGCAGGATGATGAGCACATAGCTGTACATCAGATCGTTGAGCGTGCCGACCAGACCGGCAAAGCCGTTGTAAAGAGTATCTAACATTGCGTTCTCCCTTTCCCTGCGATGGCAAACGCACCGCCGGTTTTCTTTTTCTGTCGCAGACGAAAAGAAAAAGGACGTTTTGCCGTCCTCACTTTACTTTTCATCTATATGGATATAATAAGTATACCATAAAACCAGTCTGTTTACCATACCCTTTTTGACAAATAGTGCGGTTTTCCCCTTCACAGCAGCTTGATTTTCCGCAGCTTTACCGTTATACTGAAAGCAGAAACGCGAGGTAACAACAATTAAAAGGAGTTCCCATGGACATTCAGTACACAGTCGAATACATCAAGGAAAAATACAAACATTATCTGTATATCGAGCTTATGCCTGAGGAACGCAAAAACGCCGCCTTCTACGAAAACAAAATCTGAAATTGCAGGATCGAGGGGGGGCGGTTCCCCTCCCCGGTTCCGGAAAGGAGATCACCATGACTGTTTCAGCAAAGGAAATTCTTGCGGAGGCCGAAGCACTCCGCGAGACGATTATCAGCGACAGACGCGCCCTCCATGCCGCCCCTGAGGCCGGCGCCGACCTACCGCGCACTCGGGAATACGTTGCCGGTCGGCTGCGTGAAATGGGGTACGAGCCGAAGGAGCTCGCAGGAGGCATCACTGCGGAAATCACCGGTTCGGATACCGGGAACTGCGTTCTGCTGCGTGCGGATATGGATGCGCTGTGCGTCACCGAGCAGACCGACCTGCCCTTTCGCTCGCAGAACGGCTGTATGCACGCCTGTGGCCACGATATGCACACAGCGATGCTGCTCGGTGCGGCAAAGCTGCTGCGCGGGCATCAGAGCGAGCTGAATGGTACCGTCAAGCTCGTATTTCAGCCCGATGAGGAGGGCTTTACCGGTGCGAAGGCAATGCTTGCAGCCGGTGTGCTGCGCGAGCCCGCGCCTCAGGCCGGTTTCGCTCTGCATGTCCATTCTGGCACGCCGTCCGGGCTCGTGCTGTGCGGTGAAGGCACGTTCATGGCAGGCTGCACCCTGTTCCGCGTTACGGTTCACGGCACCGGCTGCCATGGCGCTATGCCGGAAACCGGTATCGACCCAATCCACATCGCCGCGAACATCTATCTTGCACTCGAAGAGCTTGTCGCGCGCGAGGTTGCGGCGAAACAGCCTGCGGTCATCACAGTCGGCAGATTCACCGGCGGTGATGCGCCGAATATCATCCCGTCATCTGCGGTCCTTGAAGGCACGATCCGCACGTTTGACCGCGAGTTGAGCGCCTGCCTGCTCCGTCGCATCGGTGAGCTTGCGCAGGGCATTGCTGCGGCATATCGCGGAACAGCTGAAGTATGTGAGCTTGCTTCCGCGCCCCCGCTCAAAAATGATGACAGTGCACTCGATTTGTCCACAGCCTGTGCAAAAGAGCTGTTCGGTGATGCGTCGGTCTATCGACTCCGCGACGGCGGCATGGGGTCGGAGGATTTTGCATCCTATACCTACGAGCTTCCCTGCGCCTATCTGCTTCTCGGCGCCGGGACTGCGCAGGAGGATTCGCACTACGGCAAACCGATGCACAATCCGCAGGTTATATTCAATGAGGATATCCTTCCGCGCGGCGCTGCACTGCATACACTGACCGCGCTGCGGTATCTGGAGCGGACTTGAGGGTAAACAGCGCTCAGGGGCAGCCTTCCGGCTGCCCCTTTCCCGTTTTCGGCAAACAAAAAAACATCATCCGAAGATGATGCTTTGATGGAGCTGATAACCAGATTCGAACTGGTGACCTCATCCTTACCAAGGATGCACTCTACCTACTGAGCTATATCAGCAAAAGAAAAACGACGGCTTCGCAGTCGTCGTTTCTGGCGACCCGGATGGGACTTGAACCCACGGCCTCTAGCGTGACAGGCTAGCGCTCTAACCAACTGAGCTACCGGGCCGAATACGTTATCTTTTTTAATTTGGTGGGCCTTCGGGGACTTGAACCCGGGACCGACCGGTTATGAGCCGGTTGCTCTAACCAACTGAGCTAAAGGCCCATAAAAGGCTTGTGATACAAGTTTTGCCGCCACCGGATTAACTTTCAGCAGCGGCAAACCCTGTTTCTTCTGGCTCCTCAAGTTGGACTCGAACCAACGACCCTGCGGTTAACAGCCGCATGCTC
>ERZ773252.2067-NODE-2067-length-18111-cov-3.817457_pt1 | contig 18111 bp, 19 predicted proteins | sample MGYA00580517_ERZ773252 | MGnify/ENA primary metagenome ERZ773252 (study PRJEB29015, sample SAMEA2737766) | human gut metagenome | biome: human gut; feature: human-associated habitat; material: faeces | place: China | collected 2012 ...
TCTTATGATAACTGCTTTAGATAAAATCTCTCTTGTTGTTAATTCATCTAATTTCAAGTTTTTCGGAATTAGATAGTAATCATCAAGTGTAAATTTTCTACCTTCACTAAATCCTTTTTCCGCTAAGTGTTTAATTAATTGTTCTTTTGAACAAGTTACCTTAATTGTAATTTCATTTGCTTCTTTTACAGACATTTCTTACTACTCCTTATATTTATTTTTTGAATATTGTACCATAAAATTTAGTAAATTTGTAAAAAATATTAAAATTTTTAGTTATCACATAATGCATTTGGGTTATTTGCATATAAAAAATCTAATTCTCCTTCTGCATAACATCGTTGATCAAATTTTGAAAAATTCTTATTAGTTCTATTATTATAGTTTTTATTATTATAGTTAGGTCGTAAATTTTCCGAGTCATGAATCGTATTTTTTCCGACTCTAGAATCGTAATTTTTACGAATCATATTAGGAATACTATCATCATGTTCAATTTTTCCAACATAAATAAGATTAGGTTTAGTTTGTCCTTGTTTCTTTTCATAAATTAGTTTGCATTTATTTAATTGCTTAAAAGCTTTAGTAGCAGTTTTATCAGAAATATTAAGCATTTTTTGTACTTTTTCTCTTGTAAGTATTATATAAACATTTCCATTTTCATCTTGCCAATTATTTTTTATAGATAAAGTTAATTGACTAAGTAGAAGTCCATATAGCATTTTAGCTTCTAATGACAAATTGTTTTTATAATTAGCATTAAAAAATAATTCCATTGGAACTTGGTAAAACATATATTCTAATGTTTCTGTAATTTTATATGGGGTAAATTCCATTTAATTCAGTTTTCCTTTCAATTTTTTGGAAAACTATAAATCTGCTTGAAATAAACAATTTTTGACTTTCCAGAAATTCCAGAAACTCATATAAAAATTTTCCAGAAATACTTTCCAGAGAGAAATAGGGTAATTTTCTAGAATTTATAAGCAGTCAAAATAATTTTTCTTGAATATAAAAAAATATGCCAATCTTCAAAATTGCTTTGAAAATAGCATATTTGCTAGTTTTTAACTTTTTATAAATTCTCTTGAATTATGACAAAAAAATAAACAGTAAATTGAATTTACTGATTAAATATGGTCGAGGTGACTACCTCGGAAAGACACATATCTATTGCAATTACTGCATTTCCAAGTTTTAATTCTATTCTTGAAATTTGACCTTTAAATTTTTATTATTTTTTATCTATTCAAATTAGCTTTACATCTCACTTATTCCATCTGTTACATAATTAATATATTTTTCTTTCTCTTTTCTTTGGTAAAAATTAAATACTTTACCATATTCATTAATGGTAGTCTGAATATCATGATGTCCCATTAATGTTTGAAGTACAGGAAGAGAAATACCTGCTTCAATACACCTTGTTGCAAATGTATGTCTTAATCTATGAGAACTAAATTGTTTCCAATAACTTAAACCAATTTTTTTTGCAACTCTTTTTAAATAACTATTTACACTACTTTCTAAAATAAGTGAGCCATTATCTTGACAGAATAATAATTTTTCTTTGTTATTTTCGTTTGTTTCTGCAATTCTAATTGCTTCAATAATATTGTTTTTAAAAGCATCATTAATCTGAACAAGTCTAGCACCATCTTTTGTTTGAGATAAGGCAGAATCATGTATGTAAGGTTTATGATTTTCATCATGTGTCAGTATTTTACTAACTCGAATTGTATCACTTTTTATATCAATATCTGATATATCTAGTGCTAATGTTTCTCCTAATCTCATTCCAGTGTACAATTCAATTAAGATAAGATTTTTATATGGATGAGTATCATTCATTAAGTATTCTTTAAATCTTTTTTCTTCATCAAATGTCATTGGATTAACCTGTTTTGTAGCAATCTTACTTTGAGTTTTTTCAATTTTGTTAAATCCTCTGAAAAAGTTCTTTTTGATATAATCATTTTCCTCAGCATAATCATATATTCTAGCAAGCATACCATAATCTTTTTTGATTATAGAATTAGATTTGTTTCTTTCATCTTCTAGGAAATCTTCAATGCTTTCTTTTTTTACTTTTTCAATAGGAATATTAGAAAACTCATAATTTGAGATCCTTTTTAATGTACTAATATTTGTTCTATATGCATTTGTTCCAATTTTACCTCTAGACTTTTTGATTTCTTCCATTTGACATCCTAAACTATAGATTGTAACCATAGTTTTTTGTACAATATTTTTAGGAAGACCATTTCTTTTTACATTATCTTTAAATTGATAAAGTTTGTATAATGCTTCATCTTCAGTTTTTCCAGTAAAAGTTTTCTTAATTTCTTTTCCTGTTTGTGGACTTCTTCCTAAATTTAATATTGCTTTTGAACAAGATGAAATATAGTAAATATCACATTCTGTTGCATTTGAACAATTTTTACATATAGAACATTTGGTAAGTTTTTTTCTATTGCTACAAATTGACCTATCTTTACAATTCTTACAAGTTGGACAGATAGGCAAGGTGTTTACCTTTTTCTTTGTTTTTATTGTATATGTTCCAACTGTAATTCCTTTTGAGTGTTGCATTTAGTACCTCCTTATTTTAGGAAGAAACTACCCTGCTTTACTCTTGTACCTATAAAATTTTTAATGTATAATCTATGTAGTACAGGGTGTTCCTGTAAATAGTTATTTTTTGAAGATTTATTTGTCCGTTAGAATAGATCTTCATTTTTATTTCCAACAACATGTTTTTCACTTAAAAATCTCTCCAAACAATCTGCTTTTACCCAAAATGCTCGTCCGATTTTTATGCTTGGAAAATCTTCAGAATTGAATAATTCTAAACATTTAGTGTTTCCTAAATGCAGAAGTTTTCTCACATCTTCTGGCGAATACATAACTATATTATCAAGTTTTTCCATAATCATACCTCCTTAACTTAAACCTTTTTTGCATGATGTTTAAGTTATTTGGTATGCTATGGTCACCCTTCGAGTCCAAATTTAACATAACATCTATGCAAAGTCAATGGTTTTTCTTGAAATTAAAATTATTAAAAATCTTGTACGATCTTTAATAATGCAATATTAAGTTTTTAAAATTCTTGAAAATTTTATTCTTCTATAAGGAACAGCACTACAAAATAAAAAAAGGATACATTTAATTTAAAATTTTTTTGATTTTTATTTTTCTGTCTATAAATAACAGCACTGGAAAAGTTAAAAAAGGGACATTTTAAATTAAAAAATTTTTTAAAATTTAATTTCCTATAATATATTGCCGAAAAAATTGTTAGCACATGTTAATAATTTAATACCTAACTTAATGCAAACTGGTATATCAGCTAACAATGTTGTTAAATCAACTTCAGATGTTGTATACCAAGCAATTATTCCAGCAGGAGCTACTTTAACAAATTCTAAAAGTATGAATGGTGCTGTAAGGGGAATATATCATGGCAATAATGGTATACAGGGACAGGCTAATTTTGTTGCAGTTAATCAATCTAGTCAAGTAATTGCAAATAGTGTTTCAACTGGTATTAATATAACTTCAATGATAGTGGGACAATATTATATGGCACAAATAAATTCAGAACTTGCTAAAATAAATGATGAAATTTTAAAAATTAGTAATTTTCAGGACACTGAATATAAAAGTAAAATATTAGCACTGCTAATACAAATAAAGAGGATATCTACATTTCAAACTGAAATTTTAGAAAATAAACGACTTAGAGATTCAGACATAGATAAATTAAATACATTGGAACAAACTTGTATAGAACTTCTTGGACAAGCAAATTTAATGATAAAAGAACATATTAAAAGAGAAGATTTAGATTATAAAGAATATAATCAAGCCTTAAAGGAAGTACAAAATTGGTATAATTATCAAAAAATGCTTATAGAGATATTATATAAAATAACTGAACTAAAAAACATTTTATATTTAGGAACAATATCAGAAGAACAATTAAATGTAGTTTTAAATACATATACCAAACAAGTAACTGATGTTCGTAATTCTTTAGTATCATGGCATGAAAATGTAACTAAAAAGTTAGGAATCGATTTAGAAACAGCTCGAAGAAAAAGAAAAGGATTAGATGGAGCTATACATTGGATTCCTGGATTATTTAAAGATGATTTTAATTTTAGTACATTATCAGAACAAACAAAAGCAATGATAGAAGAACAAACTTTAAATTATGATCTTAATGCGAAATTTAGTATTTCAGATAGTTTTAATAAAGATGTAAAATTAATTTCTAAAGATGGTAAGTTGTATTATCTACCATAAAATTTAATTGTAGGAGAAGATATATTATGAGGGACTGGAAAAATTTTCACGAAATAACTAAGAATAAACCACCAAGAAAAAATATAATATATTTTATAGAAAGGTATAATAAATATGGAAATGTTATAGACTTAGGATGTGGTTCAGGTAGTGATACAGTTTTCTTGATAAAAAACAATTGGAATGTATTTGCAATTGATTCATCTGATGTAGAAGAAATAATTAGAAGTAAATTATCTGATGAAGAACAAGGAAAATTAAAATTTGAAGTTCAGAGATTTGAGAAATTGAAACTATCAAAATGTGATTTACTAATATCCAATAATAGTTTACCTTTTTGTAAAAAAGAATATTTTAATAAAATGTGGAAAGAAATTTGTTTAAATATAAATTCTAATGGATATTTTGTTGGTAATTTTTTTGGTATTAAGGATGAATGGAATACTATAGATGATAAAAGAACTTTTCATAGCAAAGAAGAAGTAATAAAATTGTTTAAGGATTTTGAAATTTTAGAAATCCAAGAGATAGAAAAAAACAAACCAACTGCAGAAGGTAAAATGAAGCACTGGAATACTATTGAAGTTATTGCAAGAAAGATCTAATAAAAGGTAGTGTTTAATTTATTTAAAGGGTAATATTTATAAAATATTGCTTTTTTTTCTGCACCTAATTAAGAAAGGATCTAGAACTAAATTATAGAGATAAAATTCATTTTAAGTACGAAAAAAATGTATTTATATTAAATTTTTAAGTACATTTTACGTACCTAAATTCAATCAATAAAATATGCTAAAAAGTAAAATCTTATCCTAGCAAGCATTGAATTCGTTCACACGGAATTCTATACAATGGGATAAAATCCCAAACCCTGTACTTGCCAAAACATAAAAATGATAGATAAAGAGTATTTAAACAATGTGCTCAAAATGTATAAGATTATAAACACATCATATAGATGTTGAAAAATAAAAATCTAACTTGAAATACTTAAAACAATCACATTTTAGAAAACTAGCAAACAAAAGTTTTGACAAAAGTGTTGATTATTTTTTTTAGTTGTGATATTATACTTTTGAAAATTGGAAAGGAGGTTCATAATGGCTGTACAAAAAAAAAATAAATTAGTTGCACCTGTTGTAAAATGGGTTGGCGGAAAAAGACAATTATTACCTGAAATAAAAAAGTATTCTCCAAAAAAATTTAATACATATTTTGAACCTTTTGTTGGTGGTGGTGCAGTATTATTTGAACTTCAACCCAAACAAGCAGTGATAAATGATATTAATAAAGAATTGATAAATTTATATAGTGTAATACAAAATAATGTTGAAGAATTAATTGGTAAACTATCTGATACGAATGTTTATTCAAACACCTCAGAATGTTATTATAGAATTAGAGAATTGGATAGAGAACCAAAAAAATACAATAAACTGACTGGTATAGATAGAGCTGCTAGAATTTTATATTTAAATAAAACTTGCTACAACGGATTATATAGAGTTAATAGTATGGGAGAATTTAATTCTCCATTTGGTAGTTATAAAAATCCAAACATAGTTAATGAAATTACATTAAGGGCAGTACATAAATATTTTAATGAATCTAACATTAAATTTTTGAATGTCGATTTTGAAAAGACAGTTAAAAATGCTAAAAGAGATGATTTTGTTTATTTTGATCCACCTTATGCTCCAATATCTAAAACCTCTAATTTTACAGGCTACAATGAAAGTGGATTTGGAGAAAATGAACAAATAAGATTAAAAGAATTATGTGATACACTTAATAAAAAAGGTGTTAAATTTTTATTATCAAATTCAGATTGTGAATTTATTAGAGAACTATATAAAGACTATAATATCGTTACTATTAAAGCTAAAAGAGCGATTAATAGTAATGGTAATAATAGAGGGGCTGTAAGTGAGGTGTTAATAAGAAATTATGAGTAGATGCACAACTAATAAAGAAGCTTGGCAATTATTATTTGATAAATATAATATCTTAGAAGAAATTAATCAAAATGGATATTTTAAGATAACTGCTAAACAAATAAATGAATATAGAGAAGCTAGACTAATGACAAAATTTGATAATAGTGCAAACTTACCAGAATTATTTAAGGACAATAATTTAGCAATATTGCCTATTACAAGTAATAGTTACATGATTGCAAGATTTCAAACTTATAAGAAATTTGAAGAAACAGAAGATGAAGAAATTATTAAAATTAGTTTTCCTGAATATATTCAAAGTTTAGACTATAACAATATAACAAGTGAAGCGATAGCAATTAATTGTGCATATATAACACAAATACTAGAAAATTTTTTAGATGAAGAAGACCTTGTTCCAACTATAAGTGGAAAAATGGGTTCTGGTAATTTCGAATTTAAAATTAGTAAAAATGAAAACGAAGCTGAATATATTAATGTTTCAGTTCAAAATTCAAGAATTGAAATAGACGGTGGTTTTGAAGGGATAAATAGCTTGGCATTAGTTGAAGCTAAAAATGTAATTTCAGATGATTTTATGGTTAGACAATTGTACTATCCATATAGGCTTTGGAAAAATAAAATAAACAAACCAGTTAGACCTGTATATATGGTTTATTCAAATGGAATTTTTAATGTTTATGAATATAAATTTGAAAATGATGAAGATTATAGTTCTATTAAATTTGTTAAGAGCAAAAAATATAGCATAGAAGATACAGAAATAGATATACAGGATATTCAAGAAATATTTAATAATATTAATGAATTTGTTGAAGAACCAGAGATAGCATTTCCACAAGCAGATTCATTTGATAGGGTAATCAATCTTTGCGAATTATTATTAGATGAGCCCAAAACAAAAAATGATATTACTGAAAATTATGCATTTGATGAAAGACAAACCAATTATTATACTGATGCGGCAAGATATTTAGGGTTAGTAAATAAAAATAGAAATGATGGAAATATAGTATTTGAATTAACTGAATTAGGCAGAAGAATTTTAAATTTACGATATAAACAAAGGCAGTTAGAATTTGTTAAATTAATTTTAAAACATAGAGCTTTTTATGATTATTTAAGATTATATTTTGGGAATTCTGAAAAACCTACGACTTTGGATACGATAGAGATAATGAAATATTGTGATTTGTATAAAATTGAAAGCGAAAGTACATATAAAAGGAGAGCTTCTACTATTAGAGGTTGGGTTGAATGGATTTTAGATTTAACTAGAATATAAGTATATATTTAGAGTAGAAGCAAGAGATTTTCAAAGATCGCTTGCTTTCTTCAACTATTATTAGCAAGATAAATATATAATCAAATTTTATTAAAAAGGGACGGAACAATTATGAATATAAATATAAACTCTTTAAAATCAATATACATATCTATTCTATTTAACGAAACCGAGTTAGCTACGGCAACAGGTTTTCTTATTAATCAAGGTAGTGAAATATATTTAATTACAAATAGGCATGTGGTAACCGGAAGAGATAACCAAACTAATAAGTGTTTAGATCAAGTAAATGCAGGAATTCCTAATAAGATAAAAATTTGGTTTCCATATAGAGAAAACAACTATTATAAGTGGTCTAATATTAGTTATGATTTATATAATGCAAATGGAGAGCCATTATGGATGGAACATCCAATATACAAAAATAAAGTAGATGTTATTGCATTGAACTTAGGAACATTCGATCAAAATCTTTTTTGTTATAATATTCATAGTTCTTATTCACCAATTGTAACTGAAAATGTATTTATAATAGGATATCCTTTTGGATATAATGTAAGGCCTAAAGAAGGAAGATATGCAATATGGTCTACAGGAACGGTAGCCAGTGATCCAGATTTAGATATAGAAATAAATGGAGAACAATTACCTGCATTTTTAATTGATGCTAAAACAAGAAAAGGTCAATCAGGTTCACCTGTAATATATCATAGTGCTAATGGATTTGATAGACAAGCAAATGGCTTTACAATATATGGAGGACCAATAACACATGAATTAGGCATTTATAGTGGTAGAATCAATGCAGATAGTGATTTAGGATATGTATGGAAATGGAAACTAATAGAAGAAATAATTAGTACCAAATAAATGAAAGTGAGCAATTTTATTTGCTCACTTTAACTATTTCTCTACACACCCTTCAATCAACTGCACTCCATCACAAAACCCATTTCTATAATACTTCTCATTCCAATATCCAATATAATCCATAAAATTATTATCAAGCAAGTTGAGTTGTTTTTGTATATAAGCTCTATTTTGTTTAGGAATATTCTTTAGAATTCTTTCAGAAATCTCATCAAAATAAACCCAATGTTTTCTATTCTCATCACAAGTTAAAGAAGAAAGTTCATCTTCTCTGAATAATAACCAATCTTTCAAAATATCATCATTAACTTCTCTTAAATTACTCATTACAAATCCTCCTAAAATTTAAACATAAATTAATTCTTTTAAAACAATTTCTTCAGCACGATTTTTTACATTATTCATTTTTCCAACCCACTCTAGAGGATTAGTATCTTTTAAATCTTCATATATATTTTCCCATTCTTTAAATTGACCTATTAATAATTTAACCTTTTCTTTAGCTTGTATATCAACTTCAATAAGATGTTTTATTAAAACACAACTAATTTTTAATAATTCATATTCGCCTTTTTTATGATTTTTTAAATAGCTCAATCTTAAGTACCCATATTTTCCAATTTGATAGTTTTCATTTTCATCATTTGAAACCGTTAAATTTGGTATTAAATAATCTCCTTCTTGATGATAAGTAATTTTACTTTTTACATTTTCCATAATAAAAATTCCTCCTAATTCCAATTATTATTTGCATATAATTTTAACCAATCCATATCAGAATAATCTCGACCTTCATAATTATAAAATGTGTTATATTTATTCCTTGAATTTAATCTATTATTTTTATTTGTGTCTGATTTTCGAACATCCTGATAACTGAAAAACGGACTTCCGAAAGTTTGATTTTCAGACTTCACATTTATAAATTCTTCTTTTATTTCTGATACAGTTTTTCCTACATAAATTCTATTAGGCTTATTTTTTTCTTGTTTTTTTCTCTAATTAAATTAGCTTTATTTAGTTGTTCAAATGCAGAACTAATAGCTGACTTACCAACATGTAATTTTTCTTCTAAATCGATTCTCGTAAAAATTATATACATATTTTCATCTTCATCATAATAATGTTTTTTACATTTTGGAATATTATTTGTTAATTCATTAGTATAGGTAAGTGATAATCTATCACATAATAGCGAATATAATAGAATTGCTGTAGGAGATAAATCTTTGTAAATCTTATTATTGCAAAGTTCTTTGTTTACTCGAAAAAATTCAACTTTTCGATAATCTTCTTTAATTTTATGTGGTACAAAAGTTAACATTGAAATTCCTCCTAATCCAGATGGGATAAGAGATTGCTATTCTTGAAATTTTCTTAAAATTTTTTTAGATAAAAAATAATTCTTGAAATTTATTTTTGAAATTTTTTCGGTATTTTCAAGAATTTTATAGAATTTGATAAAATTAAAGACACATGCTGTAATCTTACAAACATGTGTCTTTTCACATTTTAGACTTTTTTGAAATTTTCTAGAATTTCTTAAAAAATCCTTTAATATGGTCGAGGCGGTAGCCTTTTTAAACTACACCAAAGTCTTTATTTATCAATGTTTTATGATACTTTTGGTATTTTAAAACATTTTTTTAAAACCCTTATTTTAGTATTAATCTAAAATTCAAATGTTTAATTTTAAATATTCTTTTATGCTCTTTCTCTCTTTAAATAATCTATTACTTTTTGAGTTTCTTTTTGTTTATAATAATTGTAAATATCGCCATAAGTATTTATTGTAGTTTCAATATTGGCATGTCCCATTAATTTTTGCAATACGGGCAAGTCTACTCCTGCCTCAATACATCTAGTTGCAAAAGTATGTCTTAACATATGGGTATTTACTGGTTTTGTTATTCCTGCATTTTTGCATATTCGCTTAAATGCTGAATTTATTGTATTATCTACATATAATTTTTTATTTGCTTGGCAAAATAGAACTTTATTTTTGTTTTCTATTTTGTTATTTAATGAATCTATTATAATATCTTCTGTAAGTTCATTTATTTCTATATTTCTTTTCCCACTTTTAGTTTTAGTTGGACCAATAATAGTATTTTTATTTCTATCTTTTGTTAAAGTTTTTGTGACTTTAATCATTTTATTATCTAAATCAATATCTTCATTGTAATTCAATGCTAGTACTTCGCCGATTCTCATCCCTGTATATAAACACAAAAGAATAATGTTTTTATAATTTGATGAATGACTTTCTAAATAGTCTTCTAATTGATTTTGCTCTGTTATTGTTAAAGCAACTACATCTTTATCTTCCTTTAAACTTTTAGGATTCTCAATACGATCAATGCCTTCAAATAAATTTTTTACTAAATATAATTTATAATTTGCATATTCATAAACATATTTAAGCATTCTATAATCTTTTTTTATAGTAGAATTTGACTTTACTCTTTCTTCTTGTAAAAAGTCTTCAATTTGTTTTTTAGTTACTTTTTCTATTGGAATATTAGCAAATTTATGCTTTTTTATTCTTTCTAATGTTGACATATTAGTATTGTAAGCATTTGCTTTCGTTTTTCCCATTCTATATTTTGAATCTTCAATTTCTTTTGCTAAAATTGCTATTGTTTTTTCTGTTCTTTTCAATTCAATAGAACAACTAGACCTTTTCATTTCTAATTTGTATTTATACATTTTATCTAATGCTTCTTCTTGTGTTTTAGCAGTAAATGTTTTTCTAATTACTTCTCCTGTTTCTATATCTTTTCCTATTGTTAAAGTTGCTTTATGTTGTTCATTAATATAGAACTTATCGCATTTATCAGCATTTTTACATTTTCTACATTTATCACAATTATTCATTGATTTTTTGTTTTTTCTATTTTGACAAACAGATCTATTTTTGCATTTCTTACATATAGGACACATAGATAATTCAGAGTTCTTTTTTTCTGTTTTTATTATATATGTTCCGACTGTATAACCTTTATTACTCATAATATTTCCTCCATTTCTTAAATTTTTCGAGGAAATACCTTGCTCAATTTATAAATTGGTAGTATAATTATTTTACAAATATATCAAACAGGGTATTTCCTGTTTACTAGAAGATTTAATGTGCTAGATTAAGTCTTCTTTCTTTTTTATTCTATCATAATTCTTTTATGGCTTAAAAATTCATTTAAACAATCAGCTTTTATCCAAAACTTTCTGCCTATTTTTATACTTGGAAAATCTTCTTGATGAAATAATTGCAAACACTTTTGTTTTCCAATATGCAATAATTTGCATACATCATCTGTTGAGTATAGTTTAATGTCGATTTCTTCTAATTTCTGCATATTTTTACCTCCTTTCCTTGACAATACTTACTTAATATAGTATAACTATATTGTGAGAGATTTGTCAAAACTATTTAAAATTGTAAATTGATTATATAATCATATTTTATATTTGTCAACATATTTATAAAAATATTTTGAAATATTTCACATTTTATTTTTAGGGGGATTAAAAAGATGCGAAAATTACCTCAATATTCTTTTAATGAAGGATTTTATATATGGTTTGATATAAACTCTAAGGAGGAATATTATTCAACACCAATATATATGTATAAAACTGATTTTAATGATGATTTATCTAATTATAAAAGGGTAATTATACAAGAAAAAGACTTTTATAAAAAAAAACCAAGCAAAAAAAATTCTGCTCCAAAACATCCTGCAACTATTCTTTATCCTTTTGCTGAGCAATTTGGAAGACTTTTGATAAATTTATTAAATGCAGACTTTTCAAACTTTGATAAAGCATATAATACATTTTTCTATTTGTATGGATTTGAATTATTAAGAGAATATGTACCAGATAAGGAATTAATAAATACATATAAGTCTGAAGAAGAATTAACAAAAATAATGAAAAGAGTATATGAAGATAGTTATGGATATTTATCAGATATGCAATATAATTTTAGAAAATGTGTAGATTTTGTATATAATTTAAATGGAAATGAAGAACTAAAAAATAGCAAACCAAGTTCAAAATTTATTGCATCTTTAGTAACACATCATAATGATGTATATTCATATTCAAGTGATATAGAAGTTATTTTAGATACATATTCAGATAAATATTTAAAATATGGTAATCAACCATTAAATAAACTAACAGAAGAACTGGATCAAGACGATTCTTTTATACCAATGACTAATGTTTATACAAGTGAAAAATTAAGTAATATTGTTTTTGTTGTATTAGAACAATTTGTAAAAAATTCTAGTTTACCAATAAAACAATGTCAGTATTGCAATAGATATTTTATTCCAAAAATTAGACAGGATGAAATATATTGTGATTTGCCAAATGAAGATGGAAAGAGCTGTAGAGAAAAAGGTGCAAAACAAACATATAAACAAAATTTAGAAAAGATTCCTGCTTTACTTGAATATAGAAAGGCATATCAAAAAAAATTTATGGAAGTTGCTAGAAGAGATAATAATAAACAATTAAAAAAGGATTTTGATAGTTGGAAAAAAATTGCACAAGGTAAGATAAAGGATTACAAACAAGGAAAAGTTACAGAAGATGAATTGTATAAGTGGATGATAGAAAATAAATAAACAAATGTTCCTGCGACAATTTCAATATATTTTCTCAAAAATATTGACAACTGTTTTAGACAATAGTATAATAACATTATAAAAAAATAGAGAGGATGATTAGATGGAAGCAGAAAAATTTTTAAAAAATGAAATACCATATAATATAAGGCAAAAATTAATAGGAACATTTTCAAGAGCATATGCTGATACCGAAAATTTAAAAATTTCAGATTCAGCTTTTGCATCTAAAAAAGGAGATGAAACACTTACTTATATAAGAAACTTAAAGGTTGAAGAACAAATGAAAAACGAAATTGAAAGTAAATTTTTACCTTTTAAATATAATGAATGTAAAAATTGTGCAGAGAATTGCACTCATTATGAATTTCAAACAGAAAATGCTATAATTACTGTTTCTAGAGTATCTAAAGAAAACATGATGCCTAGAAAGGCAAAATTTAGAGAAAACTTGTCTTTTAATAATCAAATTTCTCTTTTTGATATAGAAGAAACTTCAAATAAAAAACATATTTTATTGACTCATGTTTGTGAAGATGGAAAATTACAAAGCTTAATGCTAGGAATACCTTCAGCAAATGGAAAAACATGGGAATGCAATTTAAACTTACTTAAAGAATTAAGTGTTATTAAAAATAGCGATGAAGAATTAGCAGATAATACATTAAAAATTAGAAAAGGTATTAAGGAAGGAAATAAATAATGTTTAAGGAAAATAAAAATTTAAAAATAATTCCTGAAAAATTAAAAGAAGCTCGTTTAGCAAGAGGATATACCGTCACTGCCTTAGCCGAAAAAATAGGAATTTCAAAACAAACTATTTCAAAATATGAATTAGGGCAGTCTTCTCCTAGTTCTGAAACGATGATAAAATATTGTAATTATTTAAATTTTGACATTAATTTTTTTATGTTTAATAATGAAGATTCAAATAATAATTATGGAACTATATTTTTTAGAAGTTTAAAATCGGCAGAAACCCAAGTTAGAGAGGAAATAAAAATAAGAATAAAGTGGACAAATCATATTTATAAATATATAAATAAATTTATTGAATTTCCTAAATTAAATTTACCAGATTTTGAAGAAAAAGCACTAGAAAATCTAGATCTATATAAAATAGAAGATATAGCAGATAATCTGAGAGAATATTGGAATGTTGGAAGAGAGCCTATTAATAATTTATCTATTTTATTAGAACAAAATGGTATTATATTGTGTAATAGTAATATAAATAATATTAAAGTAGATGCTTGTTCGGAAGTTATAAATGATACAGCAATATTTTTTATTAGAACAAATGATATTTCTGCATGTAGATTAAGGTTTGACTTAGCTCACGAATTAGGACATTTAATATTGCATTCTGAGATTACAAAAGAAGAACTTGAAAACAAAGAAATTTTAGACCGAATTGAAAAAGAAGCTAATATGTTTGCTAGTGCTTTTTTACTTCCTAGAGAAGAATTTAGTAATGAAGTATTAGCATTATCTTTAGACCATTTCGTTAATCTAAAATCTAGATGGAAAGTTTCTATTGCAGCAATGATATACAGATGTAAAGAACTGGGGATTTTTAGTGATAGTCAAGTTTTATATCTGAGAAAACAAATAAGCCTAAAAAAATGGAGAACAACTGAGCCATTAGATGATGTTATTGTTATCGAAAAGCCTAAGTTGTTATCTAATGCAATAAAGCTTATTATAGTTAATGATTTACAAACTAAAAATCAGATAAACAAGAGCATAAATATTCCAAAACAGGATTTATTGGTTTTATCAAATTTGCCTTTAGATTATTTAGATGAAAATATAGATTTAAAAATAAAACAGAACATATTAAATTTTAGTGATTTTAAAAATGAAACATAAATCAAAGTAGGTGATTAAGATAAAACGAAGACTTAACATATTTATAGATGAAAGTGGAGATTTTGGATTTGTAGATGGAAGTTCAGAATTATATGGAGTTTCTTTTACAATACATGAAAGTGATGATTCTATTTCAAATGACTTAGAATATTTAAATAATAGACTAAAAAAAGCAAAATATGATGGGATGATACATCTAGCAGATTTAGTAGCTAAAAGAGGAGATTATACTCACTTTAATTTGGAACAAAGAAAAAATATTTTTTGGTCTATATTTTACTTTTCAAAAAGAGTAAAAGTAAAAATACATACAGTTATAATTGACAAGAGGTTTAAAAACAATAGAACCAAATTAAATAGAGAATTAGCATTAGAAATAAGCAAGTTTTTAAACTCTATAAGTGAATATATGAATGAGTTTGAAAAAGTAGTTGTCTATTATGACAATGGACAAGAAGCATTAGGTGCTATTATAGATACTTTATTAATTACAAAAAATAATGTAGAACATAGAATTGAATTTGATCATAAGGAAAAAAGATTATTTCAAGTTTCTGATATGCTAACATTTGTAGATAAAATTGTATATAAACATAATCATAATATGCCATTAACAAAAGCAGAAAAATATTTCTTTAGTGTAAAAGATATTTTAGGAATTATAAGACAATTAAAAAGCAAAAGATTATAATAAAAAGCCATTCGCTTGAATGGCTTTTTGCGACGCTCAGCGTCTACGCGGGTTTGGTCCTTGTGAGACCAATATTTATTGCTAACGATTACCATTAGCAATGGTCCAGTCATAATCTAGTAAATTATTTCAGACCCAGTAAATAATATTATTTATAATATATATTATTCTTCTTGATAAATAAATTATACACTATTTTTTAAGATTTGTATATAATTTAAAAAAAAATTTTGAAAATAATTGAAAAAACTTTTTTATTGATGATATAATATATTTGGATTTTTGTATTAGTTATTATAGAGGTGATTTATAGATATATGAATATTAATGATGTCAAAAAAACGATGCAAAAAGCTGTTGAAAATATAGTTTTTATTGGAATAGAAAAACGGATATTTTCAAGCTGAAAAAAAAGATAGACTTATTACAAAACTTATAAATGTTTTGAAAAATGGTGTTGAATATGACATCAATGGTAAAGCAGTTTATGGTGTATATGTATCTGGTCAAAAAAAATTATATTTCAATGCTAAAGTATATAAAGATGAAGAAGAAGCTATAATTTATATGTTGCACGAAATGAAACATGCTTTAGATGATAATGAAAAAAGTATAGGATTTGATTCCAAAACATCTAATATTGGTGTTGGTGGCAATGAGGGTGCAACTCAAAGATTTGCAACAGATATGGCTGAAGCAATATTGAATATTCAGATTCCAGAAACATTACATAATTCATTAGGAATACAAATAAATACAAATTTAGATGAATATCAAATTGAAGATAAACTAAACGAATTATTTTGTAAAGCAATCGGAGTAAGCAGAGCAGATTTTTTACAAGCACAAAATGAAGAGAGCAAAGAAGCTTTTAATAGAATGATAGAGAAATTTAATAGATATGCTAGTTACGAAGATTTTAGAAAAGCTTTAGATGGTATTTATAATATTCAAGAAGAAACATGGGTTGACGAAAACGGAAATTTGCTTGAAGATGAAGCTAAACCTACACAAGAACAGACTGATAGAGCAAAAGCATTGATAAAAATATGCGAAACTCAAATTGTTCAATATATTCAAATGACGGATATAAAGAAATTAGAAGAATTAAAGGAGGATTTTATTATGCCAATGAATGAATATGGTGAAATAGTTAGAAATGACAATGATTTACAAAATAGAAGTATAAATCAAATAATAGATGAGAGTATGGATGCCAAAGAGATGTTGTATCAAGAAGACTATTTAAAATATCAAGAATTTCTTACAAATGGATTAGATTTAGGAAATAATGAATTGGTTTTCATTTCTGGTTTAGGAGGTTTTCCATTTGACACTATTTTTGAGGGTGAAACTACTATGAAAGAACTATTGAAAGATTCATCAAAGCCTTTTACAGAAAAAATATATGTACGTTCAGATGATACATATAAAGTTGCTGAAATTTCATTTGATATTAATGGGACAATAAAAATTGGAAATTTTGGTAATGTTGAATCATTAGATGATATTGTAGAAGATATAGAACATTCAGAAGTAATTGGAAATGCACCAGAATATGTTAGAATTTTAGAATTACAAGGAAAAGATGAAAAAGCTCAAAAGATTCAAGCAAAATATGAATATTATCAACAAAATAAAAGTAGAATTGATGAGATAAAAAAAATAAGGAATCAAAAAAATAACCAAGCATCTGAAATTGAGATGTTAGCGAAACAAATGTATTTTGGAGATATTGATGGGATTACAGCTAAAGATCAAATTGATAATTTTGATTTTGATGGTCCATCATTTGGAGAAGTTGAAAGAACAGGAGTTGTTATTTTAAAAGAAGATTTACAAGAAATTTCAGAAGACCCACAAAGTATAGAATCAAGAAGAAAAGTACTTGACGATTTGAATAGAGCACAATCAAATGATTTAGAACAAGAAAATCAAAATGAACAAGGAGAATAATTATGGTTACTAAAGAATTAAGTGAAGCAGCAGTTGAATTCAACTGTATATTAAGCAATGCGTCACCAGAGATTATAAAAAAAATACCTAAAAGTTTTATTAATTTTATGAAAGATATTGCTTCAACAACTTATAAATTTGATTATGATAAAAGTAAAAAATTGAATGAACAAACTTTAAAACTTGAAACGAGAGGTTTAATTTCTTTAGTATATTCTGATTATATTTGCAATGATAAGGAGAAAGAAGAATATATTAATAAATGCCAAAATTATAAAAAAATAAAGGAGCAAGAAGCAAGAGAAAAGTATAATCCTGACAAATTATTTAAAAACTCAAAACTAAAAACAAAAAATCTTGAAAATATAACTGCTACAGAAGAAACAGCAATTGTCGAATATAAAGAAAAAAATTTCATACAAAAAATATTTAATAAAATTAGAAAGTTATTCAAAAAAAGTTAAAAAATACGGAATGTTCGAGACTATCGTAAAAGTTGTGTAAATCGGATTTCCTTCCGATTGATAACTT
>ERZ773252.2072-NODE-2072-length-18090-cov-3.355919_pt1 | contig 18090 bp, 13 predicted proteins | sample MGYA00580517_ERZ773252 | MGnify/ENA primary metagenome ERZ773252 (study PRJEB29015, sample SAMEA2737766) | human gut metagenome | biome: human gut; feature: human-associated habitat; material: faeces | place: China | collected 2012 ...
ATAAAAAGGTGCTTTCTTCTGTCCCATTCTTCTTAATCTGATTTTAACTGCCATTTCTGTTTTCCTCCATTATACTATCTTTTATTTATATTGTTTTTTATTTAAAAAGGAAGCTTGAAGCCGCCTCTTTTTCCCATTTTACCGCCCATCATTCCAGGCATCTGTTTCATTAATTTCTTGCTCTGTTCAAACTGTTTGACCAGACGATTGACTTCTGCGATATCCACGCCGGCACCTTTGGCGATACGATTCTTGCGGGAAATATTCAGGATTCCCGGATTGCTTCGCTCCTTCTGTGTCATAGAAAGGATAATCGCCTTTGTTCTGTCAAGAGCCTTTTCATCAATCATGTCTTCCAGATCTTTCGCTTTTGCGCCAACACCTGGAAGCATATTCAGGATACTTCCGATTCCACCCATTTTATTCATCTGTTCCATACTGGTCAGATAATCATTGAAATCGAAATCCATTTTTTTGAGTTTTTTCTGCATCTCTGCTGCCTGATCCTGGTCAAGAGCTGCCTCAGCCTTCTCAATAAGACTCATTACATCTCCCATTCCAAGAATTCTGGAAGCCAGAAAATTCTGATAAAACTGTTCGAGATCTGAAAGTTTCTCACCCATTCCCACAAAAAGAATTGGTTTTCCGGTAACTGCTTTAATGGAAAGTGCAGCACCACCTCGGGTATCACCATCCATTTTGGTAAGGATGACACCATCAATGCCTACTTTTTCGGCAAAAGTCTTTGCAACATTTACTGCATCCTGGCCTGTCATTGCGTCAACTGTCAAAATCGTACAGTCAACATTCACATTGGCTTTGATATCCGCAAGTTCCTGCATCATATCTTCGTCCACATGAAGGCGGCCAGCCGTATCAATAAGAACAACGTTCTGTTGGTTTGCTTTTGCATGTTCGATCGCAGCTTTGGCGATATCTACAGGATTCTGTTTATCTCCCATGGAGAAAACTTCTACTCCCTGTTTCTCACCGTTTACCTGCAGCTGTGTGATCGCAGCCGGACGATATACGTCACAGGCAACGAGAAGTGGTCTTTTTCCTTTGGATTTCAGCTTACCTGCAAGTTTCGCAACTGTGGTCGTCTTACCTGCACCCTGAAGTCCAGCCATCATCAGGACTGTGATATCATTGCCTGGTTTCAAAGGAAGATCGGTTGTTTCACTTCCCATCAGATTAACCAGCTCTTCATTTACGATCTTGATTACCATCTGTCCTGGATTCAGACCATTCATGACATCCTGTCCTACTGCACGTTCCTGCACAGACTTGGTAAACTGTTTAACAACCCGGAAGTTAACATCTGCTTCAAGAAGAGCCATCTTGACCTCTTTCAGAGCAATCTTAACATCCTCTTCTGTCAGGCGTCCTTTGCCTCTCAGCTTTTTGAACACATTCTGTAATTTATCAGTCAAGCTTTCAAATGCCATGCGTTATAACTCCTCTAATATCTTATTGGAAATCTCTGTAATCTCACCGGCATTATATCCTACTGCAAGTTCCTTGATCTTCTGAACCTGTTTGCGGATACAGAGAAATTTCTCAACCAGATGAAGTCTGGATTCATATTCTTCCAGTGTATGATTACAGCGTTTGATCATGTCATGTACGCCCTGACGGCTGATTCCCAGATCTTCTGCTACCTCACTCAGGGAATAATCTTCCAGAACAACGCTTTCATAAACCTGCTGCTGTCTCTCTGTAAGCAGTTCCCCATAAAAATCATATAACAATGTCTGTTCGACAAACTTTTCCATTTGTAACCACCTTGGCTATCATACATGATTTATATCATTGTGTCAAGTGTTTTTTCTTGACAGATATATTTTTATTTATTGTCCGTCTTTTTCCGGATCTTCTGTTTCAAATTCAAAGACACATCGATCAAAAGCATTGATCACATATGTATCCATATATTTATCGTATCGTTTGTGTTGTCTTCCATACGACATATGAACATGACCATGCAGGAAAAATTTAGGATGATATTTCTCAATCAGCTGCAGAAAAATTTTAAATCCCTGGTGCGGAAGATCCCGGGCATCATTTAACTGATATGCCGGGGCATGCGTGACAAGTATATCAAAGCCTCTTCTCCACGCAAGTTTTGGAAAAAGTTTAAAGACTCTTCGTCTCATTTCCCACTCTGTATATTGATGTTCTCCCGGTTTATATCGCATGGAACCGCCAAGTCCCAAGATGCGTACTCCTTCATGCACATATATTTTATCGTCAATGCAGATGCAGCCTTCCGGTGGAATCCTTTCATATTTATCGTCATGGTTTCCATGGACATATAAAACAGGCGCTGATGTAAATGTCGCCAGAAAAGAAAGATAGCGGGGATCAAGATCCCCACATGATATGATAAGATCGATCCCCTCCAGTTTACTTTTCTCGAAATAATCCCACAGATATTTTGATTCCACATCTGCTATGGCAAGTATTTTCATAAAACTGTATTATCCCTTCTGACTTTCCACACCGGACTGTAAAGTAACCGGTTTTGCCTGTTCTTTAAGCTCACGTGATTTCGGAATTGTTCCGATCACATTATCTGCAAGCCAGTCCATTGTAATAATTTCTTCCGGAGAAAGAATTTTATCCGGATCCGACTGAATCATTCCATTCTGTGAATAAAGGATTCCTGAAAATGGATGATATTCCCCGGTTGCAATCGCACGTTTGAGCATTGTCAGCAGCTTCTGTGTGCCAATCGGAAGATTCTGCGAATAGATAACATCGATCACTTCCGCTGACAGTCCCCACCAATAATTGATGGCCTTTGTTTCATCTTTGTTATCATCATATTTCCATGTTCCATCCATGATCGTCCTGATCAACTGTTCATAAAATTTTCCCCAGTGCCACAATGGCATAGCAAGATTACGAGGTCCTTCTTTTTCTATGTGATACAGTCCAAAATAGCGCGATGCATCTTCCGGAATCACCATATCCTGTCCGGATACAACCGTAACACCTTTTTTGATAACATTGTCCATAGCGATTCCAAGATCGACATCTTTCAGCGTAGACCATTCCAGATATATCTGTGCTCTCGGATTAACCATTTTGGCACCTAAAGCAAATGCATTGATATTGGCAATCGTTCCAAAAATCGGGTAGTCAGCAATATATGCAAGCTGACCGTTTTCTGCCATAGCTCCGGCAATGGCCCCCATAAGAAATTTGGCTTCATACATCCGGGCATAATAAGTACGAATATATCTGTGAGATGTATTCAAGGAACAGTTAAGGATCTTTACCTCCGGATGTGCAATAGCAGCCTGTACACTTGCCTGCACAAATTCCGGTGTTGTTGTAAAGATAATATTGCATCCTTTTTGAATCGCATCGGCAATTGCTTTTTCCGCAAGATCTCGCGTAAGGTTTTCATAGCATTCTGTAGTAACTTCTTCAGGGAACGTCTGTTCCAGGTGAAGACGACCAAGCTCATGCGCATACGTCCAGGCAGAAGTAGCCGGTGTCTTTGCGTACAGAAAAGCAATCTTTAGTTTTGGTGTACTTACCGGAAGCAGACGGTCCAGGAGAGATTTTTTTTCACTCGTAGGATTCATCTTCAGTTCAATTTCCTGATCATGTTCCAGAAGTTTAAATTCTTCCCAGCTTTTACCAACCAGTTCCTTTAATTCATTAACTGTTTTCTGGCAGATATCTTTATAATCATAAATCATAAGAAATGCAAGGAATGCATCCCCTGTTGTTATGGAAAGTTTCTTTCCGCCTAAGGATTCATATTCTGCTGCAAACCTTGAATAAACAGAACTGAAAGTCAGTTTATCATCATCTGACCAGATATCCTTTGCCCCTTTTCCTACTGCTTTCTGAAGTCTGACAAAGCTTCCAAGACGTGAAAACCAGATATAGTTGATCTGACTCAGGGCATAAAAATCCACATATTCATAATAGATTTTATTTTCTTTCTGTTCCGTACGCTGTGGCAGAATTCTGGTCACATATCCCGGAACCGAAACCGCATCAAAATACTTCAGTACACTGACACGCTTATTTCCCTCTTCTACATAGAATTTGTTCATATATTCATATGCTTTGATCGGATCGCGGATACCTTCATTAATATGACTCTGACTTAAAGTTGCCCACTTATATGCAAATTCTGTGTTTTCTCTGAGAATAGGCATAAAGTTCCCGGCGAATGCATTGCTTCTTCCACCGCTTTTGGTTCCGACGATCTGGTCGATCGGTATCTGTACAAGTCCGAGCGGGACCTCCGAATAGGACCCCTTTGGGGGCAGTATCTCATCCAGAACCTGAAGTGTAGGCAGTTGCCCTTTCATCATTCTGGCCTGATAATCTCTCTTACCAGCTTTGCAGGCTTTTATATATTCTTCCATTATATATGGTGCCATGGTCCTCTTCCTCACTTTCTGTCTGAAGCAGAAAATAACGGTTTAAAAGTTACAGATTCGCACGAATGATCTTTGGTTTACATCCAGCCTCTTCCAGTGCCTTTACAATTTTCTTTTTATGATCTGTACCATATGCTTCCAGTGTAACTTTAAGCTCTACTGCAGCATAACGATTGGTACTTATAAACTGATTATGATCCAGCTTGATAACATTTCCCTGATTCTCTGCAATAATAGAAGCCACACGTACCAGTTCACCAGGCTTATCCGGGATAAGAACAGATACGGTAAAGATTCTGTCACGCTGGATCAAGCCATGCTGTACTACAGAAGACATGGTAATCACATCCATATTTCCACCACTTAAAATGGACACAACCTTTTTATTCTTGAAATCAAGATGACGAAGCGCAGCCACTGTCAGAAGTCCTGAATTCTCAACGATCATCTTGTGATTCTCTACCATATCCAGGAATGCAACGATCAGCTCATCATCCTCAACCGTGATGATTTCATCCAGATTCTCCTGGATATATGGGAAAATATGAGAGCCCGGAGTCTGAACTGCAGTACCATCTGCAATGGTGTTTACATGGGGCAGTGTAACAACCTCCCCTTTCTCAAGAGAAGCCTTCATGCAGGCTGCACCTGCCGGCTCTACACCGATTACTTTAATATGAGGATTAAGAAGCTTGGCAAGTGTGGATACACCTGTTGCAAGTCCGCCTCCTCCGATTGGAACAAGAATATAATCTACAAGAGGAAGCTCCTGAATGATCTCCATAGCAATGGTTCCCTGGCCGGTAGCAACTGCAGGATCATCAAAAGGATGAATAAAGGTATAGCCCTTTTCTTCAGCAAGCTCCAGAGCGTATGCACAGGCCTCATCATAAACATCACCATGAAGAATAACCTCTGCGCCATACCCTTTTGTACGCTCTACTTTAATAAGCGGTGTAGTGGTCGGCATTACGATCACGGCCTTCACACCGTACTTGTGTGCTGCATATGCCACACCCTGTGCATGGTTTCCAGCGGAAGCTGTGATCAGGCCTTTGCCCCTCTCCTCGTCGGAAAGAGTACTGATCTTATAATAAGCTCCACGCACCTTATATGCACCTGTTCTCTGCATGTTCTCTGGTTTGAAGAAGACCTTGTTTCCAGTGAGTTCAGAGAAATAACTGCTCTTCACCAGCTTGGTCTCCTGGGTTACCTGCTTAACTATTTCTGCCGCTTCTTCAAAACTCTCTAATGTAAGCATGTTGTTCCTCCATTTTTTCAGTCGTAATTTTGAGCGTCCGGGGTTTCTTTATGGTCCACATCAAACAACGCATTTACAAATGCATCTGCATCGAATTTCTGAAGATCGTCAATACTTTCTCCTACGCCAATGTACTTCACCGGAATATCCAGTTCAGACTGGATGGCAACTGCAATACCTCCCTTGGCAGTTCCGTCCAGCTTGGTAAGGATAATACCGCTGACATTTGCGACCTCCGCAAATTGTCTCGCCTGTGCAAGGGCATTCTGTCCGGTGGTACCATCCAGCACTACCAGTGTCTCCAGATATGCATCCGGATACTCCCTCTCCAGGATCCTGTAAATCTTGCGGAGTTCTTCCATAAGGTTCTTTTTATTATGAAGACGTCCTGCTGTATCGCAGAGAAGTACGTCTGCATTTCTTGCTTTGGCTGCTGCCACCGCATCATAGATAACAGATGCAGGATCTGCTCCTGCCTGTCCGCCGATGATCTCCACACCTGCGCGGTTTGCCCACTCAGTAAGCTGCTCTCCTGCTGCTGCGCGGAAAGTATCGGCTGCTGCAAGGATAACCTTCTTGCCCTGGTCTTTTAATTTTCCTGCAAGCTTTCCTACTGAAGTGGTTTTTCCGACACCATTGACACCGATCACCAAAACTACGGATCTGCGGTTCTCAAATTCATACTCTGTGCTGTCCACACGCATCTGATCCTTGATCTCATTGATCAGAAGCTGTTTACATTCCATCGGTTCCTTAATATGACGTTCGGAAACCTCTTTCTTTAAATTCTCAATAATAGAAGTGGTCGCATTGATCCCGATATCACCCATGATCAGAATCTCTTCCAGCTCTTCATAAAAATCTTCATCAATACTGGAAAAACCACTGAAAATACTGTCAAATCCGGCTACGATATTGTCTCTGGTCTTTGCCAGTCCACTGACTAATCGTTTAAAAAAACCTTTCTTTTCTTCTGCCATGTGAAACTCCTCCTGTTACTGGGTAAGCTGATTCTCCACCAGATCGACGGAAACCAGTGTGGATACCCCTTTTTCCTGCATGGTAATACCATAAAGCCGGTCTGCGGCGTTCATAGTTCCACGTCTATGGGTTATTATAATAAATTGTGTGTTTTTCGTCAACTTCTGTAAATATCCGGCAAATCGCCCAACATTGGAATCGTCCAGCGCTGCCTCGATCTCATCCAGCAGACAGAACGGTGACGGCTTCAGATTCTGGATCGCGAAAAGAAGTGCGATAGCTGTCAGAGCTTTTTCCCCGCCGGAAAGCTGCATCATATTCTGCAGTTTCTTTCCCGGCGGCTGGGAAATAATCTTAATTCCTGCCTCCAGGATATCTGCCTCTTCATCCAGCTCCAGAGTTCCTTTTCCACCTCCGAACAATTCCTTAAATGCCTTGTCAAATTCCTTCTGGATCTCGCCGAATTTCTCAGAAAACTGTTTCCGCATTCCCTCATCCAGCTCCTGAATGATCTGTTCCAGAGTTTTCTCCGCTGTGACCAGATCCTCATACTGGCCGGACAGAAAGGTGTGTCTTTCCAGAAGTTCCTTATAATCCTCAATAGCATTTACATTTACAGGTCCCAGCTTTCTGATATCATCTTTAATCTGAGCTGCCTGTCGCTTCATCTGCGAAAGATCAGTAAGTTCCTCTTTTCTGTAGGAAACGGCATTATTGGGAGTGATCTCATACTCGGACCACATATAGGCAATCCGCTCTTCCCTGTTCTCCTCCAGCTTGTCCATCTGTCCCTGCAGACGGTAACATTCCTTATCCAGAAGTCCGATCTGACCGGACAGATAATCTCTTTTCTCAAAAAAATCTTTATGCTGAGAAGTTCTGCTCTCTTTCTCCTTCTGCAGATTTTTCAGCTGCATCTGTGCCTGTTCTTCATGAAGGACAGACTCTTCCGACTCTTTTTTCAGCTGGGTGATCATCTCCTGCTTCTTTTCCATCTCTTCACTGCTGTGAGCAAGAGACTGATAAATATCCTCTTTCTCAGTCATAAAAGCTGTGATTTCTGCTTTCAGACGGCTCAGGTTTTCCTGGTCAAATTTCTCTTTCTGTTCAAGAGCGGATGACTGAAGACGGATTTCTTCTAACTCCCGGGTGATTTTCTTCTCTTCTTCTTTCCATTCATCCAGTTCTGACTGCTTTGCCTCAATAAAACTCTCCAGTTCTTTCTCATCCTGCTTTGAATTCTCCAGTTCCCTGGCAATCCGGTCATGATCCTGCCGGATTTCCATGACCTGGCGTTTGAGCTCTGCCTGATCTCTGTTGATCTGCGCATATCCGCTTCGGATCTCCTCAGCTTTCTTTTCCTGCTGTTTGATATTCATTCTGGCAGTATTCTGTTCTATATATTTCTGACGGAGTTTTTCCTGAAATCCTGCAATGGCATCACGAAGCCTGTTTCTCTGATTTTTATTTTCCTCAACAGCATTCTGCATTTCGGTCAGATTCTGCTTCAGCTGATTTACTTTTGTTTCCAGTTCCTCTATTTCACGCCGTCTTCCAAGCAGATTGCTGTTGTTTCTGAAGGCACCGCCGGTCATGGAACCTCCCGGGCTTAAGGATTCACCCTCTGTTGTGACCATTCTCAGACTGTGTCTGTATTTTTTTCCTATTGCAATGGCATGATCAATGTTATCAACTACCAGCACTCTTCCAAGAAGGAATTTCGTGATCTGCTGATACTGAGAAGCTACGGACACCAGTTCGCTGGCAATCCCCACAACGCCCGGCTCTTTCAGTGCTTCTTTCGGTGTAAACTCACCTCTGGGACTTATGCTGCTCATGGGAAGAAAGGTCGCACGTCCATAACGATTCTTTTTCAGAAATTCGATCATGGTTTTGGCAGTCTGCTCATTATCTGTAACAATATTCTGAATGCTCCCACCAAGAGCTGTCTCGATAGCGATCTCATAATCTTTGTTTACCTGGATCAGATCTGCGACAACACCCTGGATTCCCGGAACACGTTCTTTTTGTTCCATAACTCTCCGGATACTGTTTCCGTATCCATCATAGCGCTCCGCGATATTTCTGAGAGAATCCAGCCGGGATGCCTCTCTGTGATAGGCTGTCTGTTCTGCTTCCAGCTTTGTGTTCTGTTCCTTCAGCTTTTCCTGAATCTTCATCACACTCAGATTCAGATGTTCACATTCCTCATTGGCATTTTCAATCTGGGATGTAATCTCATCATACTGTTTCCGGGCTGTAGTCAGAATGGTCTGCTGCTCTTCCTCTTCACTCTTCAGTCTGAGAATACGCTGGCTGATCTCTGCCTTACGGATTTCTGCCTGTTCCATCATTGCATCAAATCTCTGGGCTTTACCCTTGACATTGGCGCGGCTGTTCAGAATTTCAATGATCTCATTTTTGCCATTCTCCACTTCGAGAGTACAGGCTTCCATATTCTCCTGCGCTGTCCTTAATTTCTCTTCTTCCTCAGAAAGTTTCTTACGGACAGCCTTTAACTGTGCATAAATATCCGTTTTTTCTTCTTCAAGTTTCTTCTTTGAATCTGTTCTTACTGAAAGTTCAGCCTCAATAGTCTGGATACGTCCCTTATAATGCTCTTCATTCTGTGCCCCTGCCAGTATCTGCTCATTTAATACATTGATCTGGCCTTCCAGCTGTTGTTTACGGATTGCCTGCTCCTGACCGGAAATGCGAAGTGCATCCATTTTGGAATTTAAATCTTCCAGTTCCTGTTCCAGACGTTCATATTCCACCTTGGTCCGGTCATAGGAACTCTGGGTATCCTTCAGCTGATTCTGCGCAATTATGTTCTTCTCTTCCAGTTCCTTGAGTTCTTTGGCTGCAGCAGCATACTCCATCAGGAACATATTCACATCCAGTTCCTTAAGAGTCTCTCTTTTGGAAAGATAAACTCTTGCTGTCTCTGACTGTTTCTCCAGTGGTTCCAGCTGTCTGGTAAGCTCCGAGAGGATATCTGTCACTCTGACCAGGTTCTGGCGTTCTTCTTCCAGTTTTTTGATCGTGGTATTCTTTCTTCTCTTAAATTTAACAATACCTGCTGCCTCATCAAAAAGCTCTCTTCTCTCTTCCGGTTTACCGCTTAGGATCCTGTCGATCTGTCCCTGTCCGATAATGGAATATCCTTCTTTACCGATACCTGTATCATAAAACATCTCATTGATATCTTTCAGTCTGCAGGCACTTCCGTTGATCTTATATTCACTCTCTCCTGAACGGTAAAGCCTTCTGGTAACCGTAACCTCGTTAAAATCAACCGGAAGCTTATGGTCTGAATTATCCAGTGTGATCGCCACCGATGCATAACCCAGGGGTTTTCTTGTCTCTGTACCGGAGAAAATAACATCCTGCATATTTCCTCCTCGCAGAGACCTGGCACTCTGTTCACCCAGCACCCATCTCACCGCATCACCGACATTGCTCTTTCCACTTCCGTTCGGACCTACAATACCGGTGATCCCGTTATGAAATTCAAAATTGATCTTCTGGGCGAAAGACTTAAATCCCTGTACCTCTATATTCTTTAAATACATAATTCTCCTGTTTATTTTCTGAGTACACGAATCGCCTGGTATGCTGCGGCCTGTTCTGCTGCTTTCTTTGTATGACCGCTTCCCTGTCCCATCACTTTTCCGTTTACTCTTGCCTCCACAGTAAAGTTTTTGTTATGATCCGGGCCTTCTTCTTTTGTCAGAATATATTCCACCGGCTGTGTTCCGTTTTCCTGCACGATTTCCTGCAGGATGGTCTTGCTATCATAAAAGAGCTGTTTGTGTTCAATATCATTCAGGATAAAATTCAGCACAAACTCCTTTGCATTAGCAAAACCACCATCCAGATAGATAGCTCCCAGTAAAGCCTCTGTTGCATCAGAGACGATAGAATCCCTGTTTCTTCCGCCTGTCATATCCTCGCCCTTTCCAAGCAACAGAAACTGCGGCAGTCCGAATTCTCTTGCACAATAGGCAAGGCTTGGCTCACACACCAGGCTGGCTCTCTTCTTTGTCAGCTCTCCCTCCGGTATCTGGGTAAATCTTGCATACAGATAATCACTGCTGATCAGCTCCAGCACAGCATCTCCCAGAAACTCCAGTCTCTCATTGCTGCCCAGCTTCCCCAGCTTCTTCTCATTTGCATAGGAACTGTGAGTCAGTGCCTGTGTAAGATAATGTTTATTTTTAAAATGATATCCTATGATTTCTTCTAATTCTTCTGTCTTTCTATTCATTCCTCTAACCCTCTCCATATGCGCAGGGCTGTCATCTGACAACCCTGCGACATCATTTTTTGCAACTGCTCAGTGCGCCTGTATTATGCTCCTGTCAAATTTCAGACTGCCGGACAGTTACATTTTTATTTAATTGTCCGAATTGCTTCAACAGCATCACCAACTGTCTGAATCTGTTCGACAGATTCATTATCCAGCTCAATGTCATACTCCTCTTCAATCCCCATAATAATCTGAAAAATATCAAGAGAGTCTGCACCAAGATCATCTACAAATGTAGTGTCTTCTGTGATCGAATCTGCATCAATATTCAGAACCTCTGCTATGATAGCTTTTATTTTCTCCAGTTCCATCTTCAACCCTCCTTCCTGTTTCTGTTCCTGTCCTGCTCTATTCTGCTCCGGACTTCAGTACTTCCTGATCCTCCAGGATACGCTCTGCGATCTTCTCGTTAATCTTCTCCTGTTTAAACTGTACACACTGGAAAATACCATGTTTGATCTCAATGGCTTTGGCACTTCCATGCGTCTTTACCACAAGTCCTTTAAGCCCCAGAAGCGGTGCTCCGCCATATTCCGTTGCATCAAAGGATTTCAGAGTTTCTTTCAGTGCAGGCTTTACCAGAAGTGCACCGATCTTACTTCTTGTGCTGGTCATCATTCCTTCTTTGATCTTCTGGACCAGGGCAGAACCAACTCCCTCATATAATTTAAGGATCACATTTCCCACAAATGCTTCGCATACGACCACATCCGCATATCCTGCCGGGATATCTCTGGCTTCTATACTTCCGATGAAATTAATGCTTTTGCATTCTTTCAGAAGGGGGAAAGTTTCTTTTACAAGTGCATTTCCCTTCTCCTCTTCCGCCCCGTTATTTACAATGGCAACTTTTGGATTTTTAATACCGACTACGTTCTCCATATAAATAGAGCCCATCTTCGCAAACTGCACCAGATGCGATGGACGTGCATCCACATTGGCACCACAGTCGATCAGAAGGGAAACACCCTTCGTGGTAGGGATCAACGGTGCAAGAGGCGGCCTCTCCACACCTTTACTTCTGCCTACCAGTACCTGTCCGCCAACAAGAACAGCTCCTGTACTTCCTGATGAAACAAAGGCATCTGCCTCCTGTTTCTTAACCATATTCAAACCTACTACGATTGATGAATCTTTTTTCTTACGGATTGCAAAAACAGGGGGTTCTGCTGTCTCGATCACCTGGGATGCATTGACAACCTGGATCTGGTTCTTCGGATATCCGGAATATTTCGCCAGTTCCTTATCTATCACTTCCTGTTTTCCTGTAAGAATTACTTTTATGTCCTGTCTCTCTGTTACAGCTTCCACTGCAGCTCTGACAGGTTCTGCCGGGGCATTATCCCCGCCCATTGCGTCCACTACAACTCTGACCTGTTCTGCCATATTTTTATATCTCCTGTTCACTTACTGTTCACTCACAGATGTCAGGATCAAAAGATATTTTCTGTTACTGACCCGGCATCCGCAAATTGCCCCGCTGCAAAGCAGCTCCTGCAATCTTCCATAATCTGTATCATACTAAAGAACCCTCTGCAAAGTCAATAGCATCTGAAAAAAATCACTTTTCACTTTTTTGTGCCTCGATTCGCTCCGCCAGATCATTCAGATAAACCCACCTGTCCATCTTCTCATCCAGATCTGCCTGTGCCTTCTCCTTCTGCTCCATGATCTCACGAAGCTTCACAGAATTGGTGGCATTGGCCTCCATATCCTTATCCAGCTTCTCCAGCAGTTCCTCCAGCGCTGCAATATCATCATCGATGGTTTCAAATTCCCTCTGCTCTTTATAGGTAAATTTCAGCTTCTGGGGACGATTCTGCTTCCAGTCTGCCTGAGCCGACTTCTTCTTTTCCGCACCAACTGCAGTGCTCTGTCCTTCAGATACTGCCCCGCCTTTTCTCGCCAGCGCCTCTGTATAATCCGTATATCCGCCCTCATACTGGGTCAGATGTCCATTCCCCTCAAAAGCAAAAATCCTGTCCACAATATTATCCAGAAAATACCTGTCATGAGACACTGCGATCACAATCCCTGCAAAAGAATCCAGATAATCCTCCAGAATGGTCAGTGTAGGAATATCCAGATCATTACTTGGCTCATCCAGAAGAAGCACATTCGGCGCCTCCATCAGAACCTTCAGCAGATACAGACGCCTCTTCTCACCACCTGACAATTTGGCAATGGGTGCATACTGCATGGCAGAATCAAAGAGAAACCTCTCCAGCATCATTGTTGCGGAAATCTTCCCGTCTCTGGTCGGAATATACTCTGCCACGTCGCGGATATAATCAATCACACGCTGATTGGTATCCATATCCGGCACTTCCTGTGCAAAATACCCTATGCGAATGGTTTCTCCAATTTCCACTTCTCCTGCATCCGGCTGTATCATCCCATCAATAATCTTGATGAGTGTTGACTTTCCGCACCCATTAGGACCAATAATCCCAAGACGCTGATTGCGCAGCACAATATAATTAAAATCATCCAGGATCTTCTTCTCACCAAAACTCTTGCTGATATGGTGAAGTTCGATTGTCTTCTTTCCCATACGTGTCTCAACAGAATCCAGCTCCACATTCGCATCACGCACCGGAGCCTTTCCGTTCTTCAGTGCCTCCAGGCGTTCCAGACGTGCCCGCTGCTTGGTACTTCTGGCTCTGCATCCACGCTTTGCCCACTCCAGTTCCATGCGGAGTACGCTCTGTCTCTTCCTCTCACTGGCAAGCTCCATCTCCTCACGCTCTGCCTTCAGTTCCAGAAACTTCGAGTAATTAGCCTCATAAGCATAAAGGCCGCCATGGGAAATCTCCAGAATCTTATTAGTAACCCTGTCGAGGAAATATCTGTCATGAGTAACCATAATCACAACGCCCTTAAAACTTCTCAGAAAGTCCTCTAGCCAGGTCACCATCTCATTATCCAGATGGTTGGTAGGCTCGTCCAGAAGCAGCACATCACAGGGATTCACCAGAGTCCTTGCCAGTGCCACCCTTTTCTTCTGTCCCCCGGATAAATGATCGATCTTCTCCTCATGGTCTGTAATTCCCAGCTTATTCAGAACATTCCTTGCCTCGCTCTCAGTACTCCAGTCCTTCTGCCACTTTCCTTCTGCCACATAATCCAGGACAGAAGCTCCCCGCGGAAACTCCGGCATCTGCGGAAGATACGTGATTCTCAGGCCATTTTGAGTGATCACCTGCCCCTCATCCGGCTCCTCCAGACCGCCGATGATCTTCAGAATCGTAGACTTCCCGGTCCCATTAATCCCGATGATCCCAATCTTATCTCCCTGATGCACCCCGTAGGAAACATCATCCAGCACCACCTTCTCACCAAACACCTTGGAAACATGCTCTATATTCAGAATATTCATAAATTCAAACCTCTCTCGTAATTTTCGCTTCCTGTCTGTTTCTGCTCATCTGTAACACTTCCACAAAAACTATAGAATTCGCTCCTCATTATACCATCTTCCCAGCCATTCTAAAACCCCCGGCACAGAAAAAACACTCCCCTCCGAATAAATCTATCCGAAGAGGAGTATCCTCAAAATCACATATTTTTGTTCCTGAAAAAGAATTGCTTAGTTCATCTCAGTTCCATTCTCAACTGCATACTTCAGTCCCTGAACTGCAACCGCCAGTGTAGCTTCCTGTACAGTGGCACTTCCAAGATCACCCATATCCAGTGTCAGTGTATCATCATCATTCACTGCCACGCCAAAAGTAAGTGCCATCTCAGAAACTTCATCAGTAATCGTCACAGTACCATTCTCTTCATCAAAAGTACCTTCACCAACAAAGCTTACATAGTTATCATCCTGATCGATCACAAGTACTGAGCAGAAAGTTCCATCATCATTAGCTGCATAAATAAAAGTCTCACCTGCTTCTGTCTCGCCGGAATAACACTCTGTCAGGATATCACCCATATCCTGATAAGTCTGATTGTAATCCGACTCATCACCGTCTGCCTCATAAGGCTCCAGGGTTGCAGTCAGGTCCAGACTGTCCGGATCATAAAGTTCCAGAAGATTCTCTTCCTCATTTGCCTGCACCAGATAAGTTACCATATTTTCATCATCATACGTGCCGTCGTCATTTGCGAACTGCATTACCAGAGCTGTATATTCTCCGTCTGAACTCAGGGCATATACACCAAGAACATCCTGCTCTTCATCCTTCCACTGACCAAAAAACGAATTATCTTTGTAGAATCCGTAGATATCTCCTGCGCTGTCCTTCCAGAGTCCTAACATTGCCTCTGATACATCCGCGACATCTCCGTCATCTGCTGCTTCTTCTGTAGTCTCCTCTGCTGCCCATACCGGAACAACCATAGAGCTTACCATTGCAGCAGCACAAAGACCTGCCATTATTTTTTTCCAGTTTTTCATATTTTTTTACCATCCTTTCTTAAAATGTGTGTACATATTTCTAAACTGAATTTCTATGTTCTTACTATAAAAAATTTCAGTCTTATTTTCAAGATACATGGGATTAAATGACATTTTTCATGAAATATGGAAAAATGAATAAATACTTATGGTATTACTTGCTTTCAGTAAGGAATCCGTACTTGAATAACTCATGAAAATACGCTAAAATACAAATTATGTTTAAGTTAATTTAGGAGGTACTCCTTTTGAATATTGCAATCCTTGACGATTCAAAGGAAGATCTGCGTCAGGTAAAATCTGTCATTTCTTCTTATTATGAATCCCAGAATACATCCGCAGACATCCATTTGTATTCCAGCGCAGAAGCTTTTTTTACTAAATACATACCCGGATTTTACGACCTGATCATTATGGATATTTATATGGGCAGTATGACCGGTATGGATGCAGCCAGAAAGCTCCGCGAAGCCAGGGATACAGCTGCTCTGATTTTTATTTCAAGCAGTGATTCCTTTGCTGTGGAAAGCTATGATGTACAGGCATCCTACTATCTGCTGAAGCCCTTTGACCCGGAGAAGCTTTGCCGGATCCTCTCAACAATCCAGTTCAGGCAGTCGCAGAATTCCAGATATATAGAGCTGATCTCCGACCGTACCCCTGTAAAGATCCCTGTCAGGAGCATCCTGTACGTGGATACCTACCGCAATGCAGTTCAGGTACATACCACAGATGCAGGCATTATACGCTCCTACATAACCTTCCAGAAATTCGAAGAGCTTCTGGAGGGAATGAAATGTTTTCTCTCCTGTTACAGAGGCTGTATCGTAAATATGGATCACATCGAGAAATCCACAGATGAAGGCTTTGTGATGGACAATCAGGAGCTTGTTACTGTACGCAAGCGTGGCTCCAACGCGATAAAAAAAGCATATCTGGAATACTTATTTTCTTCAGACTCTGATAAATAAGTATTTCCGATATGCCTCTTCCCCTCCGGGCAGTAACTATTTATTTACTGTACTGTTTTCACCGGCAGAAAGATATTTACTTTAAAAATACCCTCTTCTGTATTAAAAACTACATATCCGCCCATTCGTTGTACCACTTCTGCCACAGACGCTGTTCCGATTCCAAAGCCTTCATGCTTTGTTGAATAAAAAACTTTTTCCCTTCGCTGGATTCCATTGGAATATGGATTTGAAATCTCTATCAGAAGCTTCCTGTTCTTAACCTTTGTAAGCATCTTTACATAAGGCTTATTTTCCGGCAGCAGATCTTTTACTGCATCTACGGCATTTTCCAGAAGATTTCCATATATTTTGCACAGATCTGTATCTGAAATGCCAATATTCTGTGGCAGCATCATATCACATTCAAAAGGAATCCCTTTCTCTCTCAGTTCTCCTGCATAAAAATGGATCACTGCATCTACGGCCATGTTTCTGCAATAACAGATTAGCTTTTCCTCTTCTGTTATAACGGATGCATACTCCTGCAGGTATTCCATCATCTCCTGATATTTTCCCTGCTGGGTGTAAGACATGATGGTGCGCAGATGGTGTCTCATATCATGGCGCATCCTGCTGATCTCATCCATCTTTTCTGTAAGTTCCTCATAATTCTGTTTCTGTATCTGCAGTTTCTGTTCCATCTGACGGCTGTATTCTCCATAGGTAAGCTGAAATCTGTAAGCATTGGCAAGCTCCATCCACAGAGTCAGTCCCACACTGGCTACAAGCACTGCTGCACCAATTTCCATAAACCACCCGCCAATGATCGGCTCATATAATCTCCATATCCGGTCTGCTGCCAGAGACGCTGCATAAACAACAATTCCCACTAAAAGTACATTACTGTACTTCTGTTTTATCTCCTTTACACTTCTGAAAAGCAGATAACCGGCTGCTGCCCACTTCAAAATCTCTGTAAGCTTAGAGATCAGATACAGCCCTGTTGCAGACTGGGCTCTGCTGCACAGCATTTCTGCCACAAAAACCATCACTCCGGCTGCTGCGGCCACACCTGCAAGAATTTCCGGAATCCTTTCCTCACCTCCCAGGATCTTCTGTTGTACCAGCATAACACCGGCAAACATCAGATAATAGAACAATGCCTCCATTCCATAACAAGGCTGTACTTTTACTGCAACAAAGGAATGCAGGATCGGATAAGAGCCATATCCCAGCACGCAGATACAAAGCAGGGCAAAAAGTCCAAACTCCACTTTTTTAGTTCGCATATACATATACACTGAAAAAATCAGGACAAAAAATGTAAAAGCCATAAATACCACAGCAATCATAAGCGACAACCCGCGGATAATATTCACTTTAAAAGGAGAAGCCAAAACCGGCACATACTGAATTCCCGATGACACCGAATGTTTGTCTGTCACTGCGATCACAATCTCTGCAGTTCCTTTTCCCTCAAAGGTAAATACCCTGTTCTGAATCTGCTCCTGGTAATTGTCCGGATCCGGATTTCCCATCTGCCCCATCAATTCCCCATTAATATACAGCTTGTAAGCAGAAAAAATCTCTGTCAGGCCAATAGCATATTGTTTTTCTTTTTCAGGAAGCACCAGGGTCATCCGATAGGTACCACTTCCAAAAGGAGATTTATTTTTGTCGCCCAGGTCCATTCCACCGTACTCGCCAATGGAAACATAACGGCTGTAGCAGCCCTCCTTCTGTTCCTTTATTTCCTGCGGTGTCAGCAATAC
>ERZ773252.2076-NODE-2076-length-18064-cov-7.093731_pt1 | contig 18064 bp, 15 predicted proteins | sample MGYA00580517_ERZ773252 | MGnify/ENA primary metagenome ERZ773252 (study PRJEB29015, sample SAMEA2737766) | human gut metagenome | biome: human gut; feature: human-associated habitat; material: faeces | place: China | collected 2012 ...
GTGGATGGGCGCTGCGGCCGGTGAGCCCGCCTGCATCGCCACGGTATTGCGCAACAACCTACGCTACGACAACTACGAGATCTTGGAGAATGACTACGGTATCTCGCTGCGTGAGCTTGTCGCCTTTGCCGATGCCACCTACACCGCCGGTGAGTCCATCACCCCGCTGATCAAGGCCATCAACGTGCTGCTCTTTAAGCTCGAGGGCCAGATTATCCAGCGCCACCCCGAGTTCGATATGACCAACCGCCTGTTACTCGACAAGATCGAACACGACACCGGCACGGTCACGCTCGCCGACGGCAGCGTGTGGCCGCTCACGACCAACGACTTCCCCACCGTCGACCCGGCGGACCCCTATACGCTCACGCCCCAGGAGCAGCACATCATCGACAAGCTCGTGTCCGAGTTTGTCACCGCCGATCACCTGCATCGCCATATCGATTTCCTCTATTCCCACGGCTCGATGTACAAGGTCGCCAACGGCAACCTGCTCTTCCACGGCTGCGTTCCGCTCAACGAAGACGGCACCTTTAGCAGCATGAACTGTCTGGGCACCTGGCACGCCGGGCGCGATTATCTCGATTTTTGCGACCACATCGCCCGCCGCGCCTGGCGCGTGGGCGACCGCGACGCTCTCGACTGGATGTGGTACCTGTGGATTGGCTTTAACTCGCCCGCCAGCGGACGCCTGGTGCGTACCTTTGAGCGCGCCTATATCGCCGATAAGAGCACCTGGGTCGAGCCGATGGACCCATACTTTACGCTTACCAAGTCGCCCTCGGTCTGCGACGACATCATGCGCGAGTTTGGCGTCGCGCCCATGGCATGTTCGCCGACCGGCCACATCATCAACGGCCACACGCCCGTTAAAACCACCAAGGGTGAGCAGCCCATCCGCGCCGAGGGCAAGCTACTGGTCATCGATGGCGGCTTCTGCCGCGCTTACCATCCCAAGACGGGCATCGCCGGCTATACGCTCATCTCGAGCTCGCGCGGCTGCCGCCTCAAGTCGCACCGGGCCTTTACGACAGTCGCCGAGGCACTCACGCGCAACGTGGACATCGAGAGCGAGACCAACCGTTTTGACCAAGCAGACCGTCGCCGCATGGTGAGCGACACCGATACTGGCGCCAAGATTCGCAGCCAGATCCAGGACCTGCGCCAGCTGCTCGATGCATATAGAAACGGTGCTATCGAGGAGCGCGCCTAGCACCACCCGCGGGGATTGGCTAAACTTGCTAAGTTTGTCATCCCCGCGGCGCTTCGGCGCCAGCTTAAGGCAGGTACCATGCAAAAGCTCCTTGCGCAGATCATGAAATTTGGCGTCGTCGGTGTCATTGCCACGGTTATCGACTTTGGCATTATGAATCTGCTCCACTACGGTCTGGGCCTCAACATCCTAATCGCCAACACCAGCGGCTTTATCATCTCGCTCATCTTTAACTACCTCGCAAGCATGAAATACGTGTTTGCGCACAAGGAAGGCATGAGCCGCCGCCGCGAGTTCATCATCTTTGTCGTGCTGTCCGTAATCGGTTTGGCGCTCAACGACGGTATCGTGCTGACACTCAACGCCGGTCTGGGGCTCGAGGCCAATATCGCCAAGATCTGCGCCACCGCGCTTGTCATGGTCTACAACTTTGTGACCCGCAAGATCTTCCTGGAGGGCGACGAGACAAAATAGCTCGAAACCCCTGCAGCATTACGGCGCCCACGGACGACGCGCACTCAGCGCAGTATCGTCCGTGGGTGCCGCTCGTTTACGGGCAAATTTTCAACGTTTACGGATTAGCTCTTGAAAATTTGACGAGTTCGTATAGTTCTTGGCAAAGACCTTACGTTTCCCTTGCAAAAGATCTAAAGTATCCCCTGCTCGATTCATCAACGCATTGGATGTGATTACGTGCGCAAGGCGCTGGCACAACCTCATACCAAGCAGTTCCTCAAGTTTGCCGTCGTGGGTCTTATCTCCTTTGGCATCGACTGGGGCATGCTCATTGCGCTCGTCGAGCTGTTCCACCTCGACTTTTTGATGAGCACCACGGTTTCGTTTATCACGTCCGTCGTGGTCAACTACTGGCTCAGCATGAAGTACGTGTTCGACCACCGCGAGGGCATGAGCCGCAAGCGCGAGTTCACGATCTTCACCATCCTGTCGGTGATCGGCCTGGGCCTCAACGACCTGTACATGTTTGTGGGCGTCACGTTTTTGAGCATCGGCTACCAGGCCATGAAGGCCATCGCCACGTTCCTCGTCACCTGGTACAACTACTTCAGCCGCCGCTTCTTCCTCGAGGGCGCACGGTCATAGTCGATTCACTATTTGCTTGAATGTATAACCGGTTGGAATTCCCGTTCCAACCGGTTTTTTTGTTTGCAGAGAGACCCGGCGACCCAGTCCCATTCGCATGAAAAACGGGCGGTCCGGATGTTGGTCCGAACCGCCCGTCTGGCGCGCTATGTCGAGGCCTCTAGCCCGTTACGTAATACCAAACAACGTTGTCGCCATTGGAGAGAACGTAGTTACTGCAGGCCGTCATGGGCGTTGTGCCGTTGACGGAGTACATCCAGCCGCTCGTGCCGCCGTACTGTTTCTCGGCCAAACCACCAATCGCGGAGACATACGTACCGTACGACGAGCCATGTGCGTTGACAGAAAGGCCCAGCGCGCACAGGGCATCGTAGACGGTAGCGCCTTCGTTAAAGGTAAAGGTGCCACCAGAGGACACAGGATTGCCCACAGAGCTCGATGTGACCGAAACCGTCACCGTAACGTAGCTAGGCTGCTGCGAGCTGCCCTGGTCGCCAGTAGAGGCGTTGCCGTTATCGGGGGCAGAAGATGCCCCGCTGGATGAGGAGGAGGCGCCAGGCGTAGAGCCGGCCCCGCCAGAAGAAGTCGAGTTCTGAGAAGTCGACTGATTGCCGTCGGTCTTTTTATTGCTGTTCTTCTCTCCAGACTTCTTGCCATCCTTGTCTTCGGACTTTTTGCTATCCGAGCCCTTGTTTGATTCCTTGTCCGAAGACTCGGACTCCTTCTTAGAGTCAGATTTATCCGAACCCTTAGACTCGTCGTTCGCACCATCCGAAGATTTGGAATCCTTGGAGCCAGCTTTACCCGAAGCGACGGTCGAGTCAGACCCCTTGGCGTCCTTCGCGACGACGCTCTCCCCCGTCACGGTCTGAACGATCCAGTCAATGGACCAGGCGCCGCTCTCGGAAGGATGGACGAAGCCCAGCGATATGACAATTAGCGCAACGCACGCGGCGGTCAGGACGCCAGTAAGCGCCTTCCGTCGAGGGGCGGACGCCGCCGAAGCGGCGCCCTGTTGCTTTGCATCGTCGAACTGAATGAACGAGGAATTTGGTTGCTTGGGGTCAGCGTCCTTGGATTTATTGGACACAGCCCTCACCTACCGACGTTTGGTGAACACGAACACGCCGACGATGGCGAGACCGATGACGCCGGCGGCAACGCCAACAATGGCGAGCGGGTTGGCGCCAGTCTCCTGCTCGGAAGCACTAGAGGGCTTCTTAGCAGTGGTCGTAGAAGCAGCACCCGTATCGGACTTGGAATCGGACTTCTTGTCGGACTTGCTGTCCTTCTTGTCAGACTTCTTGTCAGACTTCTTCTCGTCCTTCTTATCGGACTTATCGGAGTCCTTCTTGTTGGGCTTGTTGTCCTTGGTCTCGGTCTTGGTCGACACCGTCGTCTTGGTCGTCGGCTTATGACCCGGGGCGATAGCGCCGCCGGCCTGCTGGCCCTTCGTGCCAGAGCCGGAACCCGTGCCCGTGCCAGCACCGGAACCGTTGCCAGCGCCACCGTTGCCACCATTAGTGCCAGAACCACCATTGCCGCCAGGGTTGGTGGCATTCTTGGTCCACTTGGCATACAGTGTCAGATCGGCCGTCACCGGCGCGATAAAGTCATACGCCTGCGTGCAAGCCTCATCGGTATACCAACCGCTGATAGTATAGCCATCGCGCGTCGGATCGGCCGGCTTGACCAGCTTGCCATCGGCCGTAGTCTGGAAGTCGACCTTAGAACCCTCGCCAGTCTCAAACGAGACCTTAACGCCACCACTCAGCTTGAAAAGCGTGCCGGAATCGTTGATGTAGTAGAGGTTACCCTTGGCATCGCAGGCAATCGGCGAGTCACAGTAATTGTTGTGTCCCGCCGCGCTAAACGCACCGGTCGCCTGTGCGTCACCCATCTTGTAGCGATACACGCCACCGCCCGAGGTGTAGTTCACATAGTCGGAAGTCGCACCATAGTTGACAGTGAAATAAACGTACGTGTCATCCGCCTGGACACTCACGAGCGGTGCGCCCTTAATGCCACCGGCAGGAAGCACGGAGCCATCGGCAGACGAAACCAACGTCGTAGCAAAGTCATTATCAAGGTCGACAATCGCCAGCGCCGAACCGCCAGAAACCTCGCCACCGACAATCAGCTTATTGCCATACAGCGTGGGCATGCAGGCACAACCCGTAAGACCAAGATCGATGACGCGTTCTTCGGAAATGCGCGAAGAGGCCCTTGCGTTTGCGTCCGACAGTGCCAGCACGTGGAGCTTGCCGTCACGCGAGATCACATAGGCATGCTTGCCGTCTTTGGACAGTACACAGCCGGAGTTGACGATGGCACCAACCGAAACGCTGCCGAGCACATCACCCGTCGACTTGCTAAGCATCTCAACGGTACCCGCACTCGTCGGAACCAGAATATAGCCGTCGCCCACTGTAGCGCTCGTCCAGTAGTAGCCCTCATCAGCATTAACATGCTGCCAAGAAACAGCGCCGGTCAGTATATTAATACGCGTCAGGTGACCGTTATTGTACGTACTCGTTCCATAGTCGACATCAACGGTGCCAACGTAGAGATAGTTGCCATCGACCGTCAGCTGGGAATTTGACTGGGCAGATTTGCTCACAGAGTCAGTGACCCAAACCGTCGTCAGCGTATCGGCCGTCAGAGCCTGGACCGCACCGCCGTCGAGCGGGACGATGACCAAGCCTTTCGTATAAATCGGACGCGTGGTGTAGCCAATCGCAGTCTGAAGGTTCGACTCGGCAAGCACCTTGCCCGACTCGGCGTCAATCTTAAGCAAACGCTTGTTCACGGCAAGGTAAACGTTGCCGTTCACGACAATAGGCTCACTCGCATTGGGATACGTGGCACCCGAGTAGGCCCTCCAATCGAACGTCCAAGAGCTTGCCAGCGCGCCCGTAGGCGTGGACACGTTCTTGACCACCGCATTGGAATTGCCACTCCAGTCGGCTTTCCAATCGGTCGGGCGCGAAGCGCTCGGATCGACTACGACTTCATCGGGATTAGGAACGGTGTCGCCAGGGGCGTAAGCCCAGACGATTTTGTCGCCCGACTTGAGCACGTAATCGCTATCGAGCTGAGGCCCGGGAACGCCGTTGACAAAGAACGACCATGCACCCGACAGCTCGGTGCCATCAAGCGGGGAGACAAGACTATGAACACCCCAATAACCAAATTGGTCGTACATCTTGGACTCAATGCCAATGGCATCGAAGTAGGCAGCGGAAGCGTCCTTGATCGTCGTGCCCTCGACAAACACCTGCGTCGAAGGATCGGTCCAGCGCTGCGCCTTCTCATCCTTCTTACCGATGATCTCCATTGAAACGGAAACCTGGCCGGGCATGGTTCCATCAAAGCCATAGACCCAGGTAACCTTGTCCCCGGCCTTGAGTGTGTAATTGCCCGCGCCGACATTGGCCGCCTGACCGTTAACGAAGAACTGCCAGAATTTCCAAGTGTTTTCGTTAACTTTCTCGCTCGAAAGCGTCACGGTCTTGTTGAACGGTGAAGTCAGCGACTCGAGATACCAGCCGTACGTGCCTTTTCCCGTTTTGGCGCCAATGCCGGCCTTTTTAAAGGCCTGCTCGGAAAGATCAGCAGCGGTCGTGCCCTCTTCCACCAAAGCTGTCGTGGGCTGCGCCCATGTCTGCTGAGCGCCCGAGGCGTCCTGGCCGACAACGGTGCAGCTAACGGAAATCTGATTGGCAGGCGCGGGGTCACCGTACTTCGAGTAGCACCAGACGACGGAGTCGCCGTCCTTGAGCGTGTAGCCGCCGGCGCCGACCGCGGAGGCGCTGCCGTTGACGAACAGCTGCCAGTGCGCGCCGGTCGCCGGGTCGTAGGCGAGCGTGCGGCCCGCGTCGAAGGGCGACGTGATCGAGTTGAGCGCCCAGCCCCAGGAGCCGTTGGGGTCGTAGTCGGCCTTGAGGCCGGCCTGCCTGAAGAGCTGCTCGGAGAGGTCGGCCGCGGTCGAGCCCTCCTTCAGAGCGATCTGCTGCGCGGCGGCCCAGGTCTGCTGGGCGCCCTTGGCGTCGGTGCCGACGACGGAGCACGTGGCCGCGACCTCTTGGCTTGCGGCTCCGGTAGGCTGAGATTCAGCCTCATCGGAAGCGGCTACAACACTTTTGACGTTCTGTTCGGATGAATCCGGCGAAGCAGTAGAAGCCTCGACTGCGGCAGAATCGTCCGACGCTACGCCGTTGCTATCTGCGGCATTCGCCGAAGCGCCATCGTTAACCGACGCATCGCTCGCGTTAGAGCCGGTTTCAGAAACGACACCGTCGGCAGCACCGTCCGCGGCACCCGTGCCCTCGCCCGGCGTCGTAGCCTGAGCCACAGCCTCGGCAATGCCCTCGGCGCCCTCGGCCCACAGCTGAGCCGGCGTGGTGCCAAAGGCCATCGCGAAGGCCAGGAATGCCACCAGGCCGCGCTTGGCTACGCCGCGCGCAATTGCGCCACGGCGATGCGAGACGCGCTGACGCTCGTCCACAAACATATCCATTTGTCTCCCATTGTCTGTACTTGGAGCGTTGCCTTGAGGCTGCCCCACGTCATCGCGCATGTTGCGCTCGAGTTCCCCCATCGGGGTCCCCCTTCCCTCCAGAGCCCTATGCACACCGGCGGCATACGCCGCAGCCGCATGCAAGATGGGAAGCGATCCGACTTAACCTTAACGACTCGGGCACGTCGTCCGATCTGCGACGCGAACATCCCGAGCCAAGAGGAATTACGGTTACTGGTACAGCCGGGGACTTGCACCCCAATTCTCCCAAACGCGCAGGTAAACCGCGCATTCATGCGTCTCCGCACCACCATCTAGGCCATCGATTATTACCGTCAAAATGGTATCACGCAAAAGAGCCTCGCACGCAGGCGAAGCCCAAGGTAAAAGCTATTGTTTGCGATAGGAAAATGCGGTGACGGTCGCGGCCTCTAGTGCTTGCCGCCGTGACTGTTGAGCCAGATATTGCGGCCCAGCATAAGCGCCAGCACCAGCGCGCTCACGTAGCCCATAAAGCCAATGACTGGGATACCAAACACAACCGGCTCGATGCGCGCGTAGTACACCACCGACGAACCGATAAACAGGCCAGCAATCACAATTGCCATCGACATACGGTCGATAATTCCGCCCAGCTGTCGCAGCGCCTTATCGCTGCTCATGATCTGCGTGTTCACCTTAAGCTGGCCGCGCGTGAGCATGCGCGAAGCCAGGCCAAGATACTCGGCCGCCTCGAGCGAGCCTTTTGCCGCGCGATAGCCGCTCGCGGCAAGATCGCGTCCCATGTCGCGCACGCGCGCATAAGTGCTTTTTTCGTTTTTGATATGCGTCTGAATGATCTGGATCATGTTGACGTTGGGCATGTACTCGGTCAACAGGCCCTCGAGCGTCACCATGCCGCGGGCGAACATCGTTACCACGCTCGGCAGCTCAACGTCGTTTTTGCGCGCCAGGTTTAACAGCGAGGTCAAAAACTCGCCGATATCAAGATCCTTCAGGTCAAGGCCCGCAAAGTCAGCCACGATAAAGTCAAGGTCGGACAAAAACGCTGAATGATCGAGCTCGGCCGAATCGCCACGCGTCACGGCGAAGCGCATGAGCGAATCCTTGAGCTTGGGAACGTCACCCTCGGCCACGGCGAAAATCATGTCCTTTACGATACCGCGATCGTGACTCGACATGCGTCCGACCATGCCCAAGTCGATAAAGTAAACGATACCGTCCTTGAGAATGATGTTTCCCGCATGCGGGTCGGCATGGAAAAAGCCGTCGTCGAGCACCTGCGTCGAGTAGTCCTCGACGATCGCGGCACCGATCTTTTCCAAGTCATAGCCCTCGGCCACCAAGCGTTCAGGATCGGCGATCGAAATGCCGTCGACGTAATCCATGACCACCACGTGCTCGGTGCATAGGTCCAGATAGGATTTAGGGCACGTCACGCCATGAACGCTCTTATGGAACTCGTAGAAGTCGTTGAGGTTTTTGGCCTCGGCCAAAAAGTTGGTCTCCTCGCGAAACGAGGTCCACAACTCCTCGACTACGCCGTGCAGGTCAACGAATTGATCGGTGTTGACGAACTTGGAAACGATACGCACCACCGAGCGGATGATATCGATGTCCTGTGCCATAACCTGCTGCGCACCGGGGCGCTGCACCTTGACGGCCACGTCCTCGCCCGTCACCAGACGAGCGCGGTGCACCTGCGCGAGCGATGCGCTACCAAGCGGATTGGGGTCGATCGCATCGAACATCTCCCCCAGGCGCAGGCCGTATTCTTCTTCCAGACAACTGAGTACGACCTCGTACGGCACCGGCTCCACGTCGGAGCGCAGACGACGCAGCTCGTCGCAAAAGCGTTGCGGCAGAATCTCGGACCGGTTGGCCAGAATCTGCCCCATCTTGACGAACATGGGGCCGAGTTCCTCGAGCAGGCGGCGCAAACGAACCGGCGTGAGGTTATCCCACACGCGGTACTTTTTGACCAGACGAACAATCTGCCCGATGCGTTCGCGACGACCCGCCGGCGTGAGCTGGTATTCCTCGTCCGGCGCCATCGCGTCGGGCTCCTCGGGCACCATATCGACAGCACGCGGCTTCTTGCGAGCGCCCGAGACGGCGGCATCGACCTCATCGACAACCGCCGCCTCGTCACCCAGAGGATCTAGATTGTTGTAATCGGTGGTGGAATCTGCCATCTGCGCTGCTACTCGGCCTCTTCGGTATCCTTCGCATCGTCGGGCTCAACGGACTCGACGGGCACCGAGGTCACGTTGTCCTCGACTGAATCGACGATGTCGCGCACATGGGCTAGGAAGGCCGTGCGCTCGGGGGCGGTCATAACGCGGACGCGGGCAAGGATGAGCTCGTCGAGCACGCGCTGGGCCGCGGTCTCGCCCTGCATGCCCAAGCGCTCGGTCAGATCGGAGATGGTACCGCCGGCCTGCTCGAACATGTCGGACACACTGCGGGCGATATCGGGGGTGGCGGTGTCCTTGCGGACCTGCTCGCCCTTGGTGTTAAGGTCGTCGAGGACCTTCTTGCCGCCTTCGACAGCAACGGCGGCAGCGCCAAAGCCCACGTTAATGGCGCCGTTAACGAGCTGATCGAGTTTCATAACCATGGTTGTCTCCAATCACAAACAACTGCATTGGCGTTCTTGTACCCAAGATTGAGCGAAAGCGACAAAGCGTTTTAGCGCTATTCGATTGACGGGAAATCCCTACCTCACGTTGTCGTTCATCGCGAAAGAGTTCTTCATGGCGCAGCTCGTGGTGTAGAGCACCTTGCCCAGTAGAGCATCGGTCTCCACGCGAACACGCTCGGCAAAGGCCTCATTGGCGCGTGCAAGCTCGGCAGGCACTTCGGCCTCGGGCAGAACGGCTACGGCAGCGTCGATGTCATGGATCTGCTTGTGGCCCATGCCACCGACCTTCTCCTGATAATCCTCGACCGCGCGACCGCACTCATGGAAGCGGACGTCAGCCAGCGCGCCGATCAGGCGGTTGGCCCAGTAGAAGTTTTCGGACGTCACGCGAGCCTGCGTGTCGGCATAGTACTCGGGCATGGTCTCGACGTTGGCGTACAGCGGAACCAGCGCGTTAAACGAGTTGGAGCCAAACGCCATCCACTGCACGGCGCGATAGGCCGGCTGTGCATAGGGACGCAGCTGCAACACGGCGAGCTGGCTGTTGCGGTTGATGCCGATGGGGCGATAGGCGCCACGCGTAGCGGGCGTGCCCTTGCTACCGTAGCAATCGTACTCCGTGCCCTGGTAGTGGCTCGAGAGTACGTACTTGATGTCCTCGATGGTCACCTTGCGCTCGGGCACGCGGCTCCAGGGGATATCGTCGCTCTCGGGCGTGTAGTCGGCGTCGGGGCCATCCCACACGTCGCTGGGGTTGAGACAGCGCTGCATGTACCACGCGCGCGGCGTGTTGTAGACGTGGTCGCTGTCGCTGTGCGAGCCAAAGGCCTCGCGCGGGTTAAAGACCGCAGCCGGGCCGTCGCCCTCGACGCCCAGCGTCAGGTCCAGATGCCACTCGGCCATCCAGGCGCGCAAGTCGGCGGAGCACATGTGATCGGCCTGGGCGCCCTCGGCGTCATCCAGGTCAAAGCTGTCGATACCCAGCTGGTTGGGCATGGTCACATAGGCGTCATCGGGCACGCGCTTGGCGATCCAGTGGTGACCGCCGATGGTCTCGAGCCACCAGATCTCGTCCACGTCGCTAAAGGCGATGCCGTTGTTCTCGTAGGTGCCATAGCGCTCGAGCAGGTCACCCAGAATGCGTACGCCGTCGCGGGCGGATTTGGCATATGGCAGCACCAGGGTCACCATGTCCTCCTCGCCCAGACCGCCGGGCTGCGCCGGAACATAGCCGTCCTCGTCCTCGTTGCCCTTGGCGGGCACGTAGTCGACGAGCGGGTCGGCGCCGCGAACGCGCTCGTTGGTGGTGAGCGTCTCGGTTGCGGACATGCCCACATTGAGCTCGTTGAAACCGGCCTCGGCCCAGATGCCGTGGCCCGGGACAACATCGGGGACGCTCGTGTAGCGCATGGGGTTATCGGGCAGTTCAACGGTCAGGTGACTCAGGACGCTCGTGTAGACGCGCGGCTGCTCGTCGGGATGCACCACGCGCATACGCTTGGGCTCAAACACCCCGTTGGACGAGTCCTCGTTGCGGGCAACCAACGTCGACCCGTCGTAGCTCGCGTTCTTACCAACCAAAATCGTTGTGCACGGCATGCGCATCCTCCTTGAGCGAAGAAATCAAACGATAACAGTGTATCGCTTCGGCGCAGAAAGGGCGAAACCGCGGCGCTGGCAACCCCTGTGGTCAAAAAATGCCAAATGTGAGTACTGTCACCAATTTAGTAACATCAATTTTGCTACGTATGGGTGCCAAAAGTCTACATTTGTTCAAAAATTAGATGATGTAATTCCTCATAGGTCCAATAAAATAGGCTCTTTATCGATAATAAATATCGTTAGAGAGCCTATTTGACCTAAAGAATATGTGACTATCTTGGAAACAGTACTCATATTTGGCATTTTTTGTCCACGGGGTATAGAGCTAACCCCTCAAACAGCCCAAAACGCCTATTTCGATGCGCGCTCGGCCGCCTCGATCACGTGTTTGGCGAGGATCGCCGTCGTCACAGCGCCCACGCCGCCCGGCACGGGCGTGATGGCGTTAACGACCGGCTCCGCAGCATCAGAATCGACGTCACCCACCAGCTTGCCAGCGGCCTCGTCCCAATTAATGCCAACATCGATGATCGTCTGGCCCTCGCGAACCGCATCCACGTCAATCGTACGCGCGCGTCCAACGGCGGCAACCACAATGTCGGCAGCACGGCACTCGGCAGCAAGGTCGCGCGTATGCGTATGGCACGTCGTCACGGTCGCATTGCGCGCCGTAAGCATGGCGGCAACAGGACGCCCGATCACCAGCGAGCGCCCGACCACAGCAACCTTAGCTCCATCCAGCTCAACGCCGTAATGATCCAGCAAAGCAAGCACGGCTTCGGCTGTGCAGGGGGCAAAACCCTCGCCGCGCCCCGAAAGCGTGGTGAGCAGCGAAACCGGCGTCATGGAGTCAACGTCCTTGGCAGGATCGAGTGCCGCGGCAACCGCATCCTCGTCAAGGCCGGCGGGCAGCGGGCGGAACATCAGGCAGCCATGAACAGACGAATCGGTATTGATGTCCTCGATGGCCGCCAACAGCTCGTCCTGCGAAACATCGGCGGGAAGCAAAACGCGGCGAGCCTCAATGCCAACCTTTTCGCAGCGCTTGAGCGCACCGCGCTCGTAGGATAGGTCGTCCTCGCGTTCACCCACGCGCACGATAGCCAGCGTCGGCACAACGCCGCGCTCGCGCAAAGCCACGCAGCGAGCAGCAAGTTCCTCAGTCAAAACGCGAGCAACGGGGGCACCCTTCAGCAGTTCAGCCATGGCTATCCCCTCTTCCTTGCGGCGTCGGCGGCACGGCGCGCCAGCGCATCGGCGCGCGGCAACCACATGTCGAGCAACTCATCACACGCCGTCTCGAGCTCCTCAGCACGAGCGCGATCCTTCATAGACGTGGTGTTCGCAAAGAGCGTCAAGCTCGCGCCCTGCATAGCGGAACGGCAGAACACGGCGCCGCACGCCACATCGGACAGCAGCTGACGCGAACCCTTGTCGGCCATGTCCTCGAGCAGCGCCAGTGCACGCCCGCAGGCATCCATAATGCGATACGGCGGCATAGCGGCCACATGCAGCGCATCCTGAATCGCGGACGCTCGAGCCGGATCGTCGCGCGGAATACCGTACGCCGCGGACACCCGCCCATAGGCACGAACGTCCTCGGCAACCAACTCGACAAGCTCCTGGGCCAGCTCATCAGCCTGGGCAAACGCGCGCGTCAGGTCATCCGCGCGATCGGCAAGCGCGGGGTTGGTCGCGCCGTAGCGCGCGACCATCCCGCACAGCGAGGCGCCCAGCGCACCCACAAAGGCGCTCGCGCTGCCGCCGCCGGGCACCGGCTCGCGCGCGGCAAGCGCCTCGGCAAACCCGCGGCAGGTCTTGTCCATCATCTCTTGGCTCATACACATGCACCTTCAAGTCATATACATCGGTCAGGCGGCAACCGCCGACCAACCGCATCGAACACGTAATGGTGCTAAGTCTAGCCCATAAGCACATGGGCGTCAGCGCACCTGGCCATCGCGGATTTCTATGACGAACGATAGGCCATGCCAACGCAAACATGGGACACATGGCCCACGTTTCGAGACTCCCGGGCAGCGGCAACTGGGGCATACATATAGGTAAGGAGCCCCATGTTGGGGCAACGCTCATCACGGCACCGGACGACGAATGGAGGAATCACCGCACAGCAAACAAAGTCATCATGTGCACGCGCAACCGCCGCCCCAGCGATCCGCGGCACACGATGTCCCTGGCAGACAAGGAGGACACCACCATGAAGAAAAAGACCCTATCGATCCTTTCCCTTTGCGTCGCCCTCTTTGCCGCATTTGCCCTTGTCGGCTGCGGCGGGAGCGCATCGGGCGGAGGCGGCAGCACCGCCAAGAGCGAAAGCAAGGAAAAGGCCCCGTCGCCAAGAAGACCGACTTTATCTGGTTTAAGGTCGAGATGCCCGAGGGCGTCGGCGTAAGCGACTCCGCCGGCAAGAATGCCGACAGGGTCCAGCTCACCTTCCCCGAAGACGAGAACGCCTCGGCCGATCGTTTTATCCCCGTTTGGAAAAAAGCGCTGACTGCCGAGGAATCCCACGCCGACCAGGCGGAAAAGAAGGGGGATACGTTCCAGTGGAAGGATGGCGGGTCCGTCGAGTATAACGGCAGGACGTGGCTCGTCGGAACGTACGAGGACAACAGTGGCATCACAACCCTCCTCTTTACCGACGTTGAGCCGGGAAGCGTCTACGTCCTCATCTCGAACTTCGACCAGCACAAGAAAGAAGCCGAGGCGCTCCTCAACTCCATCGAGTTCCCCGATGACATGGCAGAGGCAGTTTCCGAGGCACGCGAAGTCGAGATTTCGAGCATCGAGATCAAGTAACGGGACACCCGCACGCGCCTACGCGCACCAGCGCGCATGCGCCCATTAAAACAACGGGCGCCCAACCCGGGGAGGGCCGACAGCATCGGCCCTCCCCTCTTTTGGACCCGCGCATATTGCCACTTGTCGGCGCAATTCCAGCCCTCAGAATGGGACACATGGCCCACCCTAGCGAGCCGTCCACGCGTACAGTAAAGGCAGGTAATCCATGGGCGGTTACAGATCGAGGAGGACACGACCATGAAAAAGAAGGCCTTTGCGATTCTCACCCTCTGCATCAGTCTCTTTGCCGCAGTTGCCCTGGTGGGCTGCGGTGGCAGCGGTGGCGCTACCGGCAGTGGCGGTGGCGGCGGAGCAGAAAAGCCAGCCGTGGATATGAGGACCGACTTCATTTGGTTTAAGGTCGAGGTTCCCGAGGGCGTCGAGATCACCGACGTTGCCGGCGACACCGCCGACAGGGCCCAGTTTAAGTTCACCGAGAGCGAGCATGCGAGCGACCGCTTCATACCCATCTTCGACCCCGATAAGAACGCCGACGAACTGTTCGACTACGAGGCAAAGTGGAAGGCCAACTCCGGATGGACCGAGAGCGACCCCGTTAAATACAACGGCAAGACCTGGCGCAGTGCTTACTTTACGCACTCGGGCGGCGTAACGACCGAGTGCTTTACCGACGTTGAAGGCGGCAGCGTTTACGTGCGCATCGACAACGTCGAGGAGCACAAGGACGCCGTCGAGACCATGATGAAGTCCCTGGAATTTGCCGATGATATCGCCAAGGCCAAGACCGAGGCCATGGACGTCAAGCTCGAGGATATCGAGATCAAGCGCTAAGCGACTGGCGAGCGCAGCGGGAAACACGAGCGCAGCGCAAACAAGCGACGGTACCCCAGCGCTTCGTACTAAGGGAGGGCCGGTAAACCGACCCTCCCTTTCTTATGCCGGCAGCCGACGAACGCGAAGATGCCGGGCGGCAAAACCGCCCCCCCAGCGCGGTAACGGCACAACATGAACAAGCACCCCAGCACGTCCGCTCGCCGATTTATAGCGCCGCGCAGACAATTGAGCCGACACCTTTAAACATCCGGGCAGTAAAGTGACCAAAATAAGTGCATAACCGCACCCTGCGAATGGAGGAGTTATGACCGAACATCATGCCATCAGTCGCCGAGCGTTTACGCTGGGCCTTGGACTCGCGGCGTTGTCGCCACTTGCAAGCCTGCCCGAAACCGCCACGCTGGGCATTAGCCCGCGGACAGCCTTTGCGGACGGCACGGCCGAGTCAGCGGCCACCCTCGACAATTTCGTCATTCGCCTTCGCCCCGCGGGCTATTTTCGCACCGCGAGCGTCAACGAAGACGGCAACGTCATCGGCAACGTCTGCCACCTGTTTAATGACGGCACGTCCAGCAAGCTCATCCTTGAGCACGTAGGGACCGATGCGGACGGCACAAACTGGTATGCCATCCGCACCCTGCTCAATTTCGAAGAGCACAAGAAGACGGGCTACAGCATTTGGTCGGTCGATGGCGACTCGGACAAAGATGGAAAGGTCATCCACGTATGGAGTGGCGAGTACGACCATAAGGACAGCCGCGCCTATACGTTCGACCGCCAGTTCGACGGAACTTATATTATTCGAGACCGCATATACACGAAAAACGGTATTAACTACCTGGCCATAGAATCGAAAGGCAAAGACCAAGACAACAACAAGATTTGCCAAAAGAAATATTCCATTCCGTGGGAGCTCGAGCTTGTCGGCTACAGCATGGACAAGACCAATGCCACAGTTAGCAGCATCGACTGGACCACGTATAGCAGCTACGTCGACGGACCATGTTGGATGAGCCACGTCGAAGGCAACAAGTACCTCGACGAGCTGAGCATCCCGGGCACGCACGATTCGGGAACTTGCAGCGTGGACAACGACACCGAACCCCAATCCTCGCAAGCAAAGTGCCAGCAGGACTACATCCCCACGCAGTTGCTCGAAGGCATTCGCTATTTTGATATCCGACTCGGAAAAGGCGACGACCCCGGCATCGACCATGGAAGTTGCTACCTGCTCAAAAAAGACGGGCACTTCATGCATCTCTCCGATGTCGTTGGCTACTTCAAAAAGTTTTTGAACGAAAATCCGTCAGAAGCTCTCATCATGCTTGTATCCCGAGGCAACAACGAGGCTACTGACGAGAGCCTTACGACGGCTTTCGCCAAGGTTTTGGACGACAACCCCAAACTGTTCTATACGTCGAGCCGCGTTCCCACACTGAACGAGGTGCGCGGAAAGATCGTCCTGCTGCGCCGATTTGGACTCGCCGGCGACAGCGTAAGCGGCCACACGTGGGGCCTCGACCTAACCGAATGGGACAGCAAAATCGCAGCACACCCCAGCAGCTCCTCTATGTGTCTCGTCCAAAACGCGCAAGGCTTTGAAGCCGCAGGGGGAAACAGGCGACAAAAAAGCCTATTGCACCAAGGTATATGCCCAGGACCATTACGAATGCACCGGAACCGACAAGATCAGCTGGGTCGATATGGCCCTGCAGGAGACGGCTAAGCTCACCCGCAACGAGGTAGATGTCGAGGACGATAACGGGGCCAAGGAGCAAGTCCTGGAGCGCTGCTGGTCTATCAACTACACCAGCTGCACGAATCACAAGCAAGGAAGCAACCCATTTACCGCAGCGCGAGTAGTCAACGAGCATCTGTACAAGAGCCCGTACATCAACCCCAGCGACAACGAGGAAACAAAGTCAGATTACCTCAAGCACATTGGCATCATCGCATCCGACTTTGTTGATGCGGCGCTGGCCCGGAGCATCTACCAGCGCAATTACGATTACGATACACAGCACAAGCAGACAGCTTCGTACTACCTCCCGAGCCGCATGCGCATGACGTACGGCGACTCGCTGAGCGATGCCTCGCTCCAGGATGGCAAGACCGTTGGCGAGGGCCATTTCCGCCTTGCTGACAGCAGCAACGCGCTCAACGCGACAGCTTCGGGCCATGCGTTTGCCATTGAATACGTGGATGTCGACGCCCTGGGCAACGAGACCGTTACGGGGCTGCAGGGCTCTGTGCCCATCGATATCGATCCACGCGCGCTGACGCCCCATTTTGAGGGACTCGAAGGCCTTAAGGCCGGCGAAGACGTGCGCGCCAAGATTGCGGCATCGCTCGAGGGCAAGCTCGAAACCGATGCCTGCACGGCCCAGCTCGAGTTTGTGCACGACGCGAACGGCGCTCCGGGCACGGCAATGGCCGAGGGCGAAACATTTGCCGCAGGAACGTACTGGGTGCGCGTGAACGGTCTCTTGGGCGACGCGGCGCAGAACTACACGCTCGCCAGCGACGGAGCCGCAAGCTTTACCGTAGCGGCCTCGGGCAGTGCGGGCGGCACCGGCAGCGGCACGGGTTCCAACGCAGGCGGCGCCGACAAGAACGGCAAGAGCAACAAGAGAGACCAGGGCAAGAGCTCGGGCGGAAAGCTCGCCAACACGGGCGACGGCTCTGGCGTTGCCGCCGGGCTCGCTGCCGCCGCCGTGGCGACAACGGTCGCAGGTGCAGCAATGCTTGCCAGTGACCGCGAAAACGCTGGGGACGATAGCGAATAGGCAAGCCGGCCTTTTAGACACATCGACTCAATCGGGGGCGCAGGATACCGTTCTGTGCCCCCGATTTTTACCTTGGCCCAAACGCCGCCATAGGCTACATCACCATGTTCAGCGCGTTAACAAACTCCTGGGCCTTCGCACGACTGCTCAGGCTAAAAACACAAGCAGTCAACAGCCTGTTACGCAGAAAAACATCGCGGCCTTTGATTCTATTGACGCCCGTGATGTCCTTAAGATAGACAATTTCGGTGTGCTTGCCACCAAAAGCGCCCTTCTTGAGCACCTCGATACGGTTGGGGTAGATCTTGACGTCTTTAAACCTACCCGAGCCCTTGTCCTGAAACAGCAAGGTGTTGTTGTCCATGCATGTCACTCCCATGGGGTTCGTGAAAACTGTCTCTATTGCCACATTTTAGTCACTTCGGGAATCCTGCACGAAGGCGCTAGGCGACATTGGAATTCGAGTCCGCGCGAGGACTTTTAATGAAGTGCCCGGCACTTCCCCGCAACACAAAAACGGGGCAGTCCGCAGGAGTGCGGAC
>ERZ773252.2082-NODE-2082-length-18000-cov-4.387406_pt1 | contig 18000 bp, 18 predicted proteins | sample MGYA00580517_ERZ773252 | MGnify/ENA primary metagenome ERZ773252 (study PRJEB29015, sample SAMEA2737766) | human gut metagenome | biome: human gut; feature: human-associated habitat; material: faeces | place: China | collected 2012 ...
TCTTTTAAATCATAAGCATATTTATTTTGTACCATTCGGACAGGATGATCCGGTAAAGAAGCCAAACTCCATGATCGCGGATACAAGACTGCTCATTCCGACAATTTTGCAGGCATTAAAAGGCAGACAATACCAGCCGGTTCTCATTGATCATAAAAAATAAAAAGAGGTAGCGTGTATGTGTGGAATTGCAGGATTTCTAAATCCTAGAAACAATGATAAAAAAACAGAGAAAGAAATATATCAGATCTTAAAGAAAATGAATGAAGTTCAAAGACATCGAGGTCCAGATGATGAAGGGATATTTTTGGAAAATGGCTGTGCATTAGGGCATGTACGATTGTCAATCCTTGACCTTTACAGGGGACATCAGCCAATGTGTAAAAAGAAAGAAGGAAATACCTACGCAATCATCTTAAATGGCGAGATTTATAACATGAAAACGTTAAAAGAACAACTGATCAAAGAAGGAGAAATGTTTTCGACAACGAGTGACACGGAAGTTGTATTAACCGGGTATATCAGGTATGGGATTTCTTATATTGAAGAGTTGAATGGAATTTTTTCTATTGCTCTGTGGGATGGAAAACGGAAGAAATTATATTTGATCAGAGATCGTGTTGGTGTGAAGCCATTATTCTATACAAAACGGGGAGATACATTAATCTTTGCATCTGAGATCAAAGGCTTGTTTGCCTATCCAGGAGTCAAACCAGTGATCAACAGAGAAGGACTTTGTGAAATCTTTGGGTTGGGACCTGCAAAGTCATATGGAAAAGGAGTGTTCAAAGATATTTATGAAGTCCTTCCAGGGCATTTCCTGGAATACGATCGTGAAGGGCTGAAAGATCGTGCATATTGGGAATTGAAAGCGAAAGAACACACAGACAGCGAAAAAGATACGATCGAGCATACAAGGTGGCTAGTAAAAGATGCCGTGGAAATGCAGATGTTATCCGATATTCCAATCAGTACATTTTTATCCGGTGGAGTTGACAGTAGTCTTGTCACAGCAATCTGTGCGAAAAAGCTTCAAAAAGAAGGAAAAAATTTAAACACATTTTCCTTTGATTTTGTAAATAATCATAAATATTTTAAATCAAACGCTTTCCAGCCAAGCGAAGACCGCCCATGGGTTGATAAGATGGTTGATCATGCAAAGACAGATCACAGATATTTGGAATGCGACAATGAAAATATGATCGAAAATCTATACAAAGCAGTTGATGCCAGAGATCTTCCATGTATGGCAGATGTGGAGTCTTCGATGCTATATTTTTGTTCGAAAGTTGTAAAATATAACAAAGTAACATTAACAGGGGAGTGTGCGGATGAAATTTTTGGCGGTTATCCATGGTTTCATAAAGAGGAATGCTTCAAGGCAGAGATTTTCCCATGGTCTATGGATATGCAGCCAAGGAAAATGCTGTTAAATGATGATATCATACAGAAAGTGGATTTAGAATCTTATGCAAGAACAGCTTATCAAAAGACGATCAATGAGACGCCAAAACTTTATGGAGAAGATCAGATCGAAGCTAGAAGAAGGCAGATTTCTTATCTGAATCTAAGATGGTTTATGGTAACCTTAATGGATCGCATGGATCGCACGAGCATGCATTGTGGGTTAGAAGCACGAGTGCCGTTTGCTGATCACAGGATCGTGGAATATCTTTATAATGTTCCGTGGGAGTTAAAATGTTTAAATGGTGTGGTAAAAGGATTGCTAAGAGCAGCAGGGGAAGGAATCCTGCCAGATGAGGTATTGTATCGAAGAAAAAGTCCATATCCAAAGACGTATGATCCAAACTATGAAAAAATCTTATCCAAAGAACTTCTGAAAGTTATGGCAAAAAAAGGAGCACCGATCAAAGAACTGATCGATGCATATAAACTAAGCAGATTCTTAGACAGTCCGAAAGACTATGGTAAACCATGGTATGGACAGCTGATGGCAGGTCCTCAGATGATCGCTTACCTTCTGCAAGTCAATTACTGGCTGGAAAAATACCAGATCACATTGGATCTAAGTTAGCTAGATTAACATAAAATGTCTTAAAATATATAGCCATCCCGTAACTGTAAATGCACTAAACATCGTTGTTAACATGACAACACTGGAAGAAAGAGTTCCCTCATGTCCCATATTCTTCGCCATAACAAAACTACTTACTGTTGTTGCAGAACCAAGCATGATAAGGATGGCAACCAACTTATCGGTACGGAATCCAAGTTTCACTGCAATTGGCAGGAAAATGGCACAAAGACCAATAAGTTTCATAAAAGCAGCAATGGCAGATGGTTTGATCTTTCCAAAAGCTTTTTTGATATCGAAGGTAGCGCCCATCGCCATGAGTCCCATTGGAGTGGCGACATTTCCAATGCTTGAAATAACCTTTTTAGGGATTGCAGGCATTGGAATTTTTAATGCAGACCAGACAAGTCCAGCAACAATTCCGATAAGGATGGGGTTTGTCACGATTCCTTTGACCGTTTTTTTCACAACAGTATGGTCAAGCCCACTCTGTCCAGGTTTAAATACAGATAAGACAACAACAGCCATCATATTATATAATGGTACACTTCCAATGATCATCAAAGGAGCCATTCCGGCATTTCCATAAATGTTTTGGATAAATGCGATTCCAAGGAGAGCAGCACTGCTTCGGTAAGCCGCTTGAATAAATTCTCCACGGATCGTTTTATCACCTAGCAGACAAGAAATCAGAAAAGAAATCGTAATACTGATCATGGTAACGATAAAACAAAACAGGACAAACTTAACATCCCAGACTTTTGAAAAATCAACCGTTGCAAGATCCTCAAATACCAAGACAGGCAAAGGAACCATAAAAACAAACTTATTCATTTTCGAAGCAAAAATATCATCAATCCATCCAATCTTTTTAAAGACAAGTCCTAAGATCATCATCAAAAAGACAGGAACTGTAGCGTTTAAGCTAAAGATTAAATTTTCCATAATTACTCACTTTCTGTAGTATAAGCTGAACTTTTCTTTGGTGTGATCAGATAGTTGTAGACAAAATGTTTCACTGCAACAAAATGTTTTCTCGTCCACACAAGACAAAAACCACTGAAAACAGGCAGAAAACATACAAGAGAACCAGTATGTCCAAAGTTTTTGCAAGATAGATAAGAAACGATAACACCAAAATGGAAACAAAGCAAAACAGAAGCGAAAAATTTCCATTTTCTTAAGGCGTCGGGATCTTTACTGCAAAGATATTCTGTCATAGATGTCGTAAACTGACGTAGGTTATTCGTAGAAAAAATTGTAGAGCAGGTAAATCCATCCCCACCCTTAAAGGAACACCACTGAATTGCCATTGCAAAATACAACGGATAGAGGGCAATGAAATCATTCAGATCCGATGGAAGAAAAGCAACGATCAAGGTTGCCATTGCATCTATAAAAAGACTGACATAAGGAAGATGCAGCCTTGTAAACTTCGGTAAGATCACCGTCAGTGATAATGCAAACATATAAATAAAAACACCAAGAAGTCGCACAAAGAAATTCGCATCCGGGTGTCCAGCAAGATCTGCAAATACAGAGATCAGATTCGAAGTCTGCGCAGAACCAAAGAGTTCATGATGATTAAGAATCGCAAAACCACCAAGAAATCCCCCAACGATTGCCATATTAAAATGGATCCAACGATCCATATCCCTACTACACATGAAAAAACCAACTTTCTTAAAAATATTTCCAAAATATTATATATCCATCCAGAAGAATTGTAAAGTTATGATTTGTATGTAGGCTTGCATTCACTAACTGAAGACGGTAGTGGTTTCGATTACGTAAATTATTTGAATATTATAAAAAGGGTTATCTGTCTGAGACCGTAGGAACACGCCTGCACTTAGTGAGTGGATGGTCGTTAGACCATTCAGGAGCTTAGTACAGCTGCGTGTGAGTCGAGCGAGAGCGCGTCGCAGACAGATAACCCTTTTTATAATATTCCACCAATAATTTCCGTCATCAAACCAGAAAATTAAAATTTACAGTAAATTATCAGCTAATTCTTCCATAGTCTTAATATTCTCATCATTCATCGTAGATTTGATCGTTACAACTGGATCTACCATCTCGATATTCTTAAATCCTTCTACGATACCTTTCATGATTTTTGCTGCCATTGGTGCCCATGATCCATTTTCCATAAATGCAACTTTACGTTTCTGATAGTTCTTAGCTTTTAAGTGATGTAAAAAGTCTTCCATGCATGGGAAGATTCCTGCATCGTATGTTGCTGCTGCCAGTACCAGTCTATCATAGCGGAATGCATCTTCGATCACTTCTGCCATATCATCTCTGGAAAGGTCTGCTACTACAACTTTTGGAGCTCCTTTTGCTTCTAAGATTTCTGCTAATTTCTTTGCTGCAGCTGCTGTATTTCCATGGATAGATGCGTATGCGATCAGGATTCCTTCGTTCTCTGGCTCATATTTGCTCCATGTGTCGTATAATCCAATATAATATCCAAGGTTTTCTTTTAAAATTGGTCCGTGTAATGGACAGATGATCTCAATATCTAATCCTGCGGCTTTCTTTAAGAGATTCTGTACCTGTACTCCGTATTTACCACAGATATTGAAATAATAACGTCTTGCTTCACATGCCCAATCTTCATCTGCATCTAAAGCTCCGAATTTACCAAATCCATCTGCTGAGAATAAGATTTTCTCTGATGTTTCATATGCTACCATAACTTCTGGCCAGTGAACCATTGGTGCCATAACGAACTGTAATGTATGAGATCCAAGAGATAATGTGTCTCCTTCTTTTACTACGACTTTACGTCCTTCTAGATCAAATGTAAAGAACTGAGGGATCATGTTAAATGTCTTTGCATTTCCCACAACCTGAGCTTCTGGATATTTTTCTGCTAATACCTGTAAGCTTGCTGCATGGTCTGGTTCCATATGAGATACTACAATGTAATCTACGCTTCTTCCATCTAATGCTTCTTCTAAGTTTGCAAGCCATTCATCTGTCTTACGTGCATCCACAGTATCCATAACGGCTACTTTCTCATCTAAGATCACATAAGAATTATAAGAAACACCATTGGGTACTACATACTGGCTCTCAAATAAGTCAATGTCATGATCGTCTACACCAATATATTTTACTGAATCTGTAACTTTAATATCCTTCATTGTCTTACCTCCAAAATTAAATTCATTTTGTTTTTTCAACTTTTCTTACTATAACATAGTTTTGCAAAAATATCCAGCAGTAACAGTTACTATTTTTGATACAATTTGAACTTTCTTTTTTATTTCATAGAGGATTTCATCGAAATTTCCTATGAAATGAAAAAGAATCACCGACGCAAAACATAATCTTACTTCGGTGATTTCTTCATCCATTCTTTGGATGCTTCATGCAACTCTGATTATCTATGCATTGAAAAGCTATCCATATCATAACGTTTTAAGTTATCTGTAATCTTGCGATCGTCTGCGGATTTGATCATTGTTTCTCTGACTTTACGAGCTTTGATGATCTCTTCGTTACGGCTTGGTCCACCAACGCATCCGCCTTCACATGCCATACCTTCGATGAAGTCTTCTGGTAATCTTCCTCTCTGTAAGAACATTAAAGCTTTCTTACATTCTGCTGCACCGTTAGCTTTGCATACTTTGATATCTTCGTTCTGTTCTGTCTCTTTCATGTACTCTAATACAGAATCTGTTACTCCACCAGAGTTTCCATAGAATTTACCGAAGATCGTAGAATCCTGATATGTATTCTCTGCTGGTTCTAATTCTACGTCTTTTGCTTTCATAATTGCTAAGATCTCGTTGTAGTTTAATGCATAATCTGCATTTCCTTCGATCTTCTGGTCTGCCACTTCTGATTTCTTGGCTACACATGGTCCAACAAATACTGTAACTGCATCTGGATCTTTTGCTTTGATCATTCTTGATACTGCACACATTGGAGATACTGTTGTAGAAATCATATCTGCAAGATCTGGATAATGTTTGCGAATCATGTTTACGAATCCTGGACAGCATGAAGTTGTTTTCTTCTCACCGTTTCTGTAAGCTTCTAACCATTCTTCTGCTTCGCTGCATGTTGTCATATCTCCACCTAAACCTGCTTCGATCAGATCTTCAAATCCAACTTTCTTTACTGCCTGTCTCCAGCTTTCCATTGTAATATCTTTACCAAACTGTCCTTCTGTTGCTGGGGCAAGGATCGCATAGACTTTCTTACCTGCTTTCAAGTCTGCGATAACGTTTGTGATCCATGTCTTTGTTCCAATCGCACCGAATGGACATTTTGCTGCACACTGTCCACAACGGATACATTTTTCTTCATCGATCACTGATACTCCATACTCATCATAAGAAATTGCATCTACTGGACAGCTGTCTTTACATGGTCTTGATACATGAGCAATCGCATTGTATGGACAGGCTTTTGCGCACATACCACATTCTTTACATTTCTGAGAGTCGATTCTTGATCTTGTATGTCCTGGTTCGATCGCTCCGAAACGACATGCTTTGATACAGTCTTTTCCAAGACAATTCTGACAGTTGTTTGTTACAACATAACTTGAGATCGGACAGTCGGCACATGCTGATTTAATTACCTGCACGATATTTCCATCGTCTTCTGCTCCTGGAGCTTTACCTTCTGCTAAACGAATTCTCTGTCTTACGATTTCTCTTTCTTTGTAGATGCAGCAACGGAATGTTGGTTCTGGTCCTTCGATCATCTTCTCTGGGATCAGATCTCTTTCTTCTTCTAAAGTCCCTTCAAACGATGCCTTTGCTACGAAATACAGTACATCTTTTTTCAGATTCTGAATGCTTGTTACATCATACATAATAGTTTACCCTTCCTTAAAAAACACTTAACTAAAACACCCTAGATATTGTTATTTTTTTATCTATGTGCATTATAACAAATATTTTCTTTTTTCTCTACAATGCTTAAAGAAAAGTACAAAAAATATGCAAATTTTTTAAAATTGTACAATTAACATTTTCTTAACGATGACCATGTCCGTATATTGCATACAATCATTGTTAAAAGAAAGACATAATTGTCTGAAAATTTTTATCATTATAACTTGAAGTTATAGCAAACTGTTATTTTTATGTATTTCACAATCCTTATTCTATCTGTTATTGTATAGTTTATCGATAGGAAATTATTAGATTTATATAAATGGAAAGGATAGATTTATGAGACCATACAGATATGATATTGTTGGTAGTTTTTTAAGACCAGATTATTTAAAAGATGCACGTGCTGAATATGCAGAAGGAACTTTATCTGCAGACCAGTTGCGTGAAGTAGAAGATAAAGCGATCAAAGAGTTAGTTGAAAAAGAGAAAGCTGTTGGATTAAAAGCAGTTACTGACGGAGAGTTAAGACGTCGCTATTGGCATCTTGATTTCCTTGCTTCTTTAGTCGGAGTCGAGGAGATCAAAGCTGATCACTGGTCTGTTGCTTTTAAGGGACATCAGCCAAAAGCCGCAACTCTTGAGATTGTTGACAAAATTGATTTTGATGAAAACAGTGAATTCTTAGATCATTTCTCTTACTTGAAAGAAATTGCTGGGGATGTTGACTGCAAGATGACAATTCCTTCTCCTGCAATGCTTCATCTAATCTGTTGTGTTCGTGGAAGCGAAACTTACAAAGCAATCGATCGTTATAAAAACGAAGATGATCTGTATCATGAGATTGCTCTTGCTTATCAGAAAGCGATCAAAGCATTCTACGCTCGTGGATGCCGTTACTTACAATTTGATGATACATCTTGGGGTGAATTCTGTGATCAGAATAAACGCGACGATTACGCAAGCCGTGGTCTTGACCTTGACCAGATTGCTAAGAATTATGTGAAAATGATCAACGAAGCTTTAGAAGCTAAACCTGAGGATATGACAATTACAATGCATATCTGCCGTGGTAACTTCCGTTCTACATGGTTCTCTTCTGGTGGATATGAACCAGTAGCTGAGACTTTATTCGGTGGATGTAAGATCGATGGTTTCTTCTTAGAGTATGATAGTGACCGTTCCGGTGATTTCAAACCATTACGTTTTATCAAAGATCAGAAGGTTGTGTTAGGTCTTGTTACTTCTAAAGATCCAGAACTTGAAGATAAAAATGAGATTAAAGAACGTATTAAAGAGGCTGCTCAATATGTTACACTTGACCAGCTTTGCTTAAGTCCTCAGTGTGGTTTCTCTTCTACAGAAGAAGGAAATATCTTAACTGATGAAGATCAGTGGAAGAAGATGACTCTTATTAAGGAGATTGCTGAGGAAGTTTGGGGATAGGATATCCGTGATACATATTTCATAATAATATAGCAAATAAAAAAATCCGGCATTACATTTTTGTGTTTGCCGGATTTTTTTATATCCAATTTTCATCTATTTCTTTTTTCAACTGGCAAAACATATCATAAAATTTTTCTTTTGCCTGTGAAATAATTGATAATGCGATATTCTGATTATAAGAATGTGTTACATTTCTATCCAAATAAGTGCTTTCTATTATAACATACTCTCTTATATTTTCTTATAAAAAATCAAAGAAAAAGCCTCTGGATACTAAATCCAGAGACTTAAAAGTGCTATTATTTACGTTTTTTATAATTGCGTTCTTCTTATTTTACGTTGAAGGCTTTAATTCCAGGATATACGGCACTGTCTCCTAAAGCTTCTTCGATTCTTAATAACTGGTTGTATTTCGCAACACGTTCTGATCTTGAAGGTGCTCCTGTCTTGATCTGGCATGTATTTAATGCGACGGCTAAGTCTGCGATCGTTGTATCTGCTGTTTCTCCAGAACGATGAGATGTTACAGCTGTGTATCCTGCTTTGTGTGCCATCTTGATCGCTTCTAATGTTTCAGAGATAGATCCAATCTGGTTTAATTTAATCAGGATAGAGTTTCCTGCTCCCATTTCGATACCTTTAGAAAGTCTTTCTGTATTTGTTACAAATAAGTCATCTCCTACTAACTGTACTTTATCTCCAAGTCTTTCTGTCAGTTTCTTCCATCCTTCCCAGTCTTCTTCATCTAATCCATCTTCGATCGAGATGATTGGATATTTCTCACATAATGCAGCCCAGTGCTCGATCAGTTCTTCTGCTGTATATTCTGTTCCTGCTTTTGGCAGTTTGTAATATCCTTTACCTTTTTCACTCTTCCATTCTGAAGATGCAGCGTCCATAGCGATCTTGAAGTCTTTTCCTGGCTCGTATCCTGCTTTTTTCACTGCTTCTAAGATTGTTTCGATGGCTTCTTCATCTGATTTTAATGCTGGCGCAAATCCACCTTCATCACCTACGGATGTAGCAAGTCCTCTTTCTTTTAAGATTGCTGCTAATGCATGGAATACTTCAGCACACCATCTTAAACATTCTTTAAAGGATGGAGCTCCGACTGGCATGATCATGAATTCCTGTACATCAAGTCCTGATGATAATGCATGACATCCACCATTTACAATGTTCATCATTGGTACTGGAAGTCTGTTTCCTGATACTCCACCTAAGAATCTGTATAGAGGTACTTCAAGAGATGTTGCTGCTGCTCTTGCTGCTGCGATTGATACAGCTAAGATTGCATTTGCTCCAAAGTTTGATTTATCAGCTGTTCCGTCTGCATCGATCATTGCTTTGTCTACTGCATATGTATCAGAAGCGTCTAATCCGATGATTGCTTCACTGATCTTTGTATTGATATTTTCTACGGCTTTTGTAACACCTTTTCCTAAATATCTTTCTTTGTCTCCGTCTCTTAATTCCAGTGCTTCAAATTCTCCTGTAGATGCACCACTTGGAGCTGTTCCTCTTGCAACTGTTCCATCAACTAATGTAATCTCAGCTTCTACAGTTGGATTTCCTCTGGAATCTAGGATTTCTCTTCCGACTACCTTTTCAATTTCTAAATAATTCATTTCGAATGTAACTCCTTTCCCTATACATAGCAGTACTCCTCGCTGGAAGAAGGGTAAGCTTCCAGTTTGAGATCGTTTTGTTGCAGGTGTTGATCTCAATCGAGGAGTCCACATGATTCATTCACGTTTTTAGTTAGTGTTGTCTAACTGGTATTTATGATACTAGATTTGGGTGGAAAAATCAATGGGGATATATGATAATAATTATCATATATCCCCTAGTTGATTATTTTCTTAATTTTTTGATCAACTCTTTTTTCGTTGTATTATTATATGCCCATACACGTACATCATTTTTCGTTGCACTTCTATATTGTTTTTCTGAAATATATGTCAACTTTCCTTTTTCCTTTTTGCTATATATTTCTTTATCAATGACTCTATGTACTGTTTTTTCTGATTTTTCTAAATTTGTTGTAACTTTATTTCCATCCTCATCTTCGAAATGTCCTTCACGTTCAAAGAAATATGATGCTTTTTTTACAATTTTCTTTCCATTATACTTATAAATATAATATTTTTCCCTTTCAGAACCATTTTCACTTAATACTGAATACTGTAAGCCTGCAATTGTTTTCTGTTTTTTATTATATGCAATTATTTGATCCGATGTTGACCAAATTTTCTTTACTTTTCCTTTATTGTATGTATAAATATTTAAATTTCTAGCTTTGCCTTCTGCATTACTATTCAAATTCACAGTGACCAGTTCTTTTGTTCCGCCTCCTGTTACTTCAATTAATGAATAGCTTGTAAATTTGGCTACTTTGTTTTTCTTGATTGCTTGTGCATAGGCTTTGTTCGCCTTCTTCTGTGCTTTTTTTGATGCAGCTAATACATTTTGAGTTGAAACCAATGTTGTTGCCATTAAGGCTGTGATTGCTAAAGTTGTTAATTTTTTTGTTAGATTTTTTAATTTCATTTTACCTTCCTCCTATCTTATTCTGTTACAATATGATATCCATAATCAGATAACATTTGTTGTGTTCCTAGTGGTACATAAACTGACATTTTTTCTGCATTAAATATACCAGAACCACTTCTTGCTTTTGAAATATAGCTTAGCATATCTTTTGCCGCTATATTTCTAAGAAATTAAGTTTTCCAAACCAAATCATTGGAAAAAGCCTTCCAATAGATTTCTCCATTGAAAGGCTCTGTATATTCTTCGTATCTTCCGTAACGTATGATTAACGTTTTGAGAACTGTGGTGCACGACGTGCTTTGCGAAGACCTGGTTTCTTTCTTTCTTTCATTCTTGGGTCTCTTGTTAAGAATCCAGCTTTCTTTAATGTTGAACGGAATTCTCCATCAACCTGTAATAAAGCTCTGGAAATACCATGACGGATTGCTCCAGCCTGTCCTGTAAATCCACCACCCTGAACGTTTACTAATACATCATATTTGTCAATTGTATCTGTTGCAACTAATGGCTGACGTACAACTACTTTTAATGTTTCTAATCCAAGATATTCATCAATATCTCTTTTGTTGATTGTGATTTTTCCTGTTCCAGGTACTAAATATACTCTGGCAACACTGTGTTTTCTTCTACCAGTTCCGTAATATTTTGCTGTAGCCACTGCTTCTTCCTCCTTCAAAAATTAATACTTGATCTCTAATGCTTTTGGCTGCTGAGCTGCATGGTTGTGCTCTGCACCTGCATATACGTGAAGTTTCTTAATCATCTGTCTTCCTAAAGGTCCTTTTGGAAGCATTCCTTTAACTGCAAGATAGATTACGTCTTCAGGTTTTTTAGCTAATTTTTCTTTTAATGTCTGTTCTTTCATTCCACCAACATAGTCTGAATGATGATAGTAGATCTTCTGGTCTAATTTCTTACCAGTTACTTTAATCTTCTCAGCGTTGATAACGATCACGTTATCTCCTGTATCGATATGTGGTGTATAAGTTGGTTTGTTTTTACCTCTTAAGATTGTTGCGATCTCAGATGCTAAACGTCCTAATGTATGTCCTGTAGCATCAACTACATACCATTCTCTTTCAATTGTTGATGGGCTGGCCATAAAACTTTTCATGGTGTTCCTCCTTAAAATTTCTATCAATCATATGTGTCTATATTAAATACTCCCACCGGGGCATTGGGGTAGTATTCTCTCGCATGTCACAGTTTCTTATTATATAATACGCAGCCGGGTGTGTCAAGATTTTTTCTTGTTGTTTTTGATAAATTTTTGATGTTATCCACAAGATGGTCTTGATTTCAAAATTTTATCCACAATATATGGGTATATTATGTCCGTATATGTTAAAACATTGTTGATAAATCTCAATGTCAAATAAGATATGCTACAATCGGCAACGTTATGATCGATAACAGTGTTGTCAGTACGATTCCTCTGCTGCAGATCGAACTGTCTAATCCATAATCGATTGCCATCATCACTGCCATGCTTCCATTTGGCATTCCAAACATTAATACCATGATCCCTGAGAGAACAGGATCTAAATGAAACAGCCGGATCGCAAATGCTGCGATCATTGGGATCACCAGCATCTTTAAAAATGTAAACTGATACATCTTGATGTCTTTGAAAACTTCGATCAGTGGCATCTTTGCTAAAGATACCCCGGTAATGATCATGGAGAGTGGAATTGCTGCATTTCCTAAGTATTGTACAAAACTTACCGCAGGTGCTGGTGCGTCGATCTGAAATGCAAAAATCAATAACGCAGCCAGACATGCGACCATTCCTGGATTGATCATCTTTTTCCAGTGGAATATGATCTTAGCTTTTTGTCCTGTCTGCATGGCACGTTCTTTCTCAAAAAGATAAATTCCATAGGTGTAAAAGAGAATATTATATACCAGTGTATACAGTGCTACATAAAAAATAGCTCCTCTACCGTATAATTCTTCAATGATCGGAATCCCCATAAATCCAAGATTCGAAAAGATCAGCATCACTGCATAGATATTTCTTTCATCTTTTTTTACACCTAGAATACGAACAAATGCCGGACTGATCAGGATCAATACCACAAATAAGATCACTGCAAGGATCAGGTCCATGATCACAAGATTCCAGTTTCCATTTCCAACGGAACCGATCACGCCAGATATGATCAATGCAGGATTAAATATATTTACGATCAGTCCTGATATCTGTGAACTTGTATCATCACTGATCCATTTTTTCTTATAACTTAGGTATCCGATCAGCATAAAACCAAACAATACTAACAATTTCTGAAATATGATAAAGCTATTCTGCATTCTCGCGGTCCTCCGGATATTCGATCTGAATTAATGTCAAGCCTTTTGCTGGAAGTTTTGGTCCTGGTGTAACTCTTTCTTTGGATGCTAAGATTTCTTTGACCCATTGTGGTTCTTGTTTTCCTCTTCCGACCTCTAAAAGCGTTCCTGCCATTAAACGTACCATATTATAGAGAAAACCACTTCCTGTGACTCTCATTGTGATATATCTGCCATTTTGTGTCACATCACATTCGTAAATCTCTCTGACATAGGATGTAACCTGTGCTTTACTGCTGCACATACTGATAAAACAGTGTTCCCCTAAGAAATAAGAAGCTGCTTCTTTCATTTTCTCCACATCAAGTGGTACATATACAAAATGATGATGTCTGCTTGTCACGGGATTATCGTATCTTGCATTGTAAAAGGTATATTCATATGTCTTTCTTGTATCCTGAAACCTTGGATGGTAGTCTAATGGCACTTCTTTGGAGTCCTGAATAATGATATCTTCTGGTAGTCTTGCATTTAATGCTTTTGCCATCTTCTCTCCCGGAATACGGCTTTCTGTGTCGAATACAGCTACATTTCCTAATGCGTGGACTCCTGAATCCGTTCTGCTGGCTCCGATCACTTTGATGTCTTCTCCTGTCAGTTCTGATATATACTTATTTAAAACACCTTCGACTGTAATCTCGTTTGGCTGTACCTGCCATCCACAATAACCAGTTCCATCATAGGCTACGATTAATTTTACTCGTTTCATCGTATCTTACCTCCATGGACTGAAAAAGGATAAATAGATCATCACTGCTAAAAATACAAACAGGACGATATACGCTATTTTATCTCTTTTCTCGTATTTTAATGGTTTTAATTTAGTTCTTCCAACACCGCCATGGTAACAACGTGATTCCATTGCCATTGCAAGGTCATTCGCTCTTCGAATTGCTGCTACAAACAGTGGTACTATAATTGGAACCATGCTTTTTACTCGTTTTAAGAGACCTCCGGATTCAAAGTCGATTCCTCTGGCTGTCTGAGCTTTCATGATCTTTTCTAATTCTTCTGTTAAGATTGGAATAAATCTCAGTGCGATTGACATCATCATAGCAATCTCATGTACTGGTACTCCGACTTTATTTAAAAATCCCAATGATTTGTCTAGTCCGTCTGTCAGTTCATTTGGTGTTGTTGTAAATGTCAGTAAAGACGTTCCTAATACCAGCATGATCAGACGGCTTCCCAGATAAATAGTTGTCCTGATCCCTTCTGCAGAAATTGATATGATCCAGAACTGGATCACTGGTTTTCCTGGAATAAATAACATATTGATCATTACAGAGAATAATAAGATCACTGCAATTGCTTTTAATCCTCTTAAAATATATTTTACAGGTACCTTTGAAATCTTGATCGTTATGATCAAAAATAATAGTGACATCACATAAGTTGCAGGTGCTTTATGCATAAATAATGTAATGACGTAGATCAAGACTGCAAATAATTTCACTCTCGGATCGAGTCTGTGGATCAGAGAGTCTTCTTTATAATATTGTCCAATTGTTATATCCTTGAGCATTTTATTTTCCTCTCAGTCCTTTTAGTCCTTCTAAAATTGCTTCTTTTGTTTCTTCTAATGTCAATAAATCCCTCTGGATTGGGAACCCTCTGTCTGCGAGTTCTTCACATACTTGACGATAAAACGGTACAGCAAGTCCTGCTTCTTCTAGTTCTTTCTTGTGAGAGAATACTTCTTTTTTATCTCCTTCATACATGACCTGTCCGCCATTCATAACGATCACACGTTGTGCATAGTCTGCAACATCTTCCATACTGTGTGATACCAGAATGATCGTGATCTTCTTTTCTTCATGGAGTTTCTTTAACAGATTTAAGATCTGATCTTTTCCGACCGGATCAAGTCCTGCTGTTGGTTCATCCAAAATAAAATATTCAGGCTCCATTGCAAGAATCCCTGCGATTGCTACTCTTCGCTTCTGTCCGCCAGATAATTCAAATGGCGATTTTTGATATAATTTCTCTGGTAATCCAACATCTTTTAGACATTTGACAGCAATCTCTGTTGCTTCTTCTTTTGTCTTTCCAAAGTTCATTGGACCAAAACATACATCATCTAAAATCGTTGTCTCAAATAGCTGATGTTCTGGATACTGGAAACATATACCGACTTTTCCACGTAATTCTCGTAATGGGTATCCTTCTGAATATATATCTTCATCATCGAAATATATTGTTCCAGACGTTGGTTTGATCAATCCATTTAGATGCTGGATCAATGTTGATTTTCCAGAACCTGTGTGTCCGATCACTGCAATGAATTCTTCTTTTTTTATTTCTAAGTTTATATCTTTTAATGCGTAATTCTTCTTGCTAGAATTATCTTCATATGCGTAACTTACATGTTCTAAACGAATTGACATAATTCCTCCACCAGCTCTTCCTTTGTTGTTATCGTATCTGACAAGTTAACACCTTCTTTTTTTAGTTCCCATGCAAGTTCTGTTGCGTACGGAACTTCCAGACCTAATGTTTTCATCTCATCAACCCTTGAAAAGATCTCTTTTGGTTTTCCATCCATGACAATCTTTCCTTGATCCATCACGATGATACGATCTGCTAAGATTACTTCTTCCATATGATGTGTTACCATAAGGATCGTAATATTCTTTTCTTTATTCAGTGCTTTCACAAGAGATAAAACATGTCTGCGGCCTTCTGGATCTAGCATGGCTGTTGGTTCGTCTAACACGATACATTCTGGTTCCATTGCCATGATCCCTGCGATCGCTACTCTCTGTTTCTGTCCGCCAGAAAGATGATTGGGACTTGCTTCTTTATATGCGATCATTCCCACACCAGTAAGAGCCGCTGTGATCCTTGTCCAGATATCTTTGGAAGCTATTCCGAGGTTTTCTGGACCGAAGGCTGTGTCTTCTTCTACCGTTGTTCCTACGATCTGGTTATCTGGATTCTGAAATACGATTCCTGCACTCTGTCTGACTTTTAAGAGGGTACTTTCATCTTTTGTATCCATTCCTTTGATATATACTGTGCCTTTTGTCGGCATCAAAAGTCCATTGATGTGCTTCGCAAGCGATGATTTCCCGGAACCATTCTTTCCAAGGATTGCTACAAATTCACCTTTCTCAACATTAATATCAATATGATCGATTGCTGCAATCTCTTGTTTGTCTTCTTCTGTATCTCCATAGGTCACATATTTGTGAACTAAGTCTTTTATTTTCAATATGGACATAATATTCTCCTATCTGATCCGTAATAAGGATAGTATACTATTTCCCATAAAAAAAGAAAAGTCTTATCCCAGTTGTTCCGGAATAAGACCTCTTTGTTGTTGTCGATTTGGAATTTAAATAATATAGTCAGTATTGAACTGTTGATTAAACTAATTCAAGTACTACTTTTAATGCTGCATCACCTTTACGCTGACCAATCTTAACGATTCTTGTGTAACCACCGTTACGTTCAGCATATTTTGGTGCATACTCGTCGAATAACTTAGCTGTTAAATCAACTTTCTTTGTATTAGCTTTCTTACCAGCTGCTTCTGTAGGAACTTCTGTTACAGGATATAATACCTTTAACATCTGTCTTCTTGCATGTAAGCGGGATGGTAAATCTTTTTTGATTTCTTTCTGAACTGTTTCATAAACAGTAACTTTCTTACCATCTACAACTTCTTTCACGCGTTTTCCGTTTTCATCTTTCTTAGCAACTTTAGCGTCAACTGTAACTGTTTCAAAGTTGTCTTTTTCTTTTACAGCTAAAGCGATCAGTTTCTCAGCTACCTTGCGGATTTCTTTTGCTTTTGCTTCAGTTGTAACGATTTTTCCATGATGTAACAGATTTGTTACTTCTGCACGGATCAGTGCTTTTCTCTGGGAAGCTGTTCTTCCTAATTTTCTGTATTTTGCCATTATAATGACCTCCTGTGTTTTTTCGCCTTGCTTACTTATGCCTTCAGCCTAGGCGGGTCTGGTTTCTATTCTTCTCCTGAACTTAGGGATAATCCTAATTCACTTAACTTAGCTAAAACTTCTTCTAATGATTTACGTCCTAAGTTACGAACTTTCATCATATCTTCTGAAGTCTTATTAGTTAATTCTTCTACTGTATTGATGCCAGCTCTCTTTAAGCAGTTGTATGAACGAACAGATAATTCTAATTCGTCAATGCTCATCTCAAGAACTTTTTCTTTCTCGTCATCTTCTTTCTCAATCATAACTTCTGCCTGCTGAGCTACCTCTGACAGGTCGATGAAGAGTTTCAGATGCTCACTTAACACTTTTGCTGCAAGGCTGACAGCCTCATCAGGAGCCATTGTACCTTTTGTCCAGACATCAAGTGTCAGTTTGTCATAATCTGTAACCTGACCTACACGTGTATCCTGAACTGTCAGGTTAACACGATCGATCGGTGTATAGATAGAATCGATCGGAAGAACACCGATTGGCATATCTTCTGTTTTATTCTTATCTGAGCTTACATATCCTCTACCTTTAGTGATTGTAAGTTCCATGTAAAGCTTGCTGTCTTTGCCACCGCTTAATGTAGCAATTACCTGCTCCGGGTTTACAATCTCAATATCAGAGTCACACTGGATGTCAGCACCTGTTACAACGCCTTCTCCTTCAAACTCGATATAAGCTGTCTTCACTTCATCAGACTCAGATGTGTTCTTGATAGCCAGAGATTTCAAGTTCATGATGATCTCTGTCACATCTTCTTTAACACCCGGGATGGAACTGAACTCGTGCAGTACAC
>ERZ773252.2088-NODE-2088-length-17956-cov-9.818111_pt1 | contig 17956 bp, 12 predicted proteins | sample MGYA00580517_ERZ773252 | MGnify/ENA primary metagenome ERZ773252 (study PRJEB29015, sample SAMEA2737766) | human gut metagenome | biome: human gut; feature: human-associated habitat; material: faeces | place: China | collected 2012 ...
TTGCCGCAGCCGATGGGCCAGTTCATGGGGTAGGTCTTGATGCCCAGGATCTCCTCGATGTTCTCCATCAGCTCAAAGGGATCGCGGGCTTCGCGGTCCATCTTATTGATGAAGGTGAAGATGGGGATGTGACGCAGGGTGCAGACCTTGAACAGCTTGATGGTCTGGGCCTCAACGCCCTTTGCCGCATCGATGACCATGACAGCGGAGTCCGCTGCCATCAGGGTGCGGTAGGTATCCTCCGAGAAGTCCTGATGGCCCGGGGTATCCAGAATGTTCACGCACTTGCCTGCATAGTTGAACTGCAGAACAGAGGAAGTGACAGAAATACCGCGCTGCTTTTCGATGTCCATCCAGTCGGACACAGCGTGCTTGGCGCTCTGCTTGCCCTTGACGGAACCGGCCTGATTGATGGCTCCACCGTACAGCAGCAGCTTTTCGGTCAGGGTCGTTTTGCCGGCATCGGGGTGGCTGATGATCGCAAACGTCCGGCGGCGCTCGATCTCTTCACGATTTGTCATATATTGATTTCTCCTGAATCAGAATGGCTCTTTATTCGGTCAATCTCACGTTACATTGGTGATTCTCCGTAAACTGGCTTGCCCTCTCAGTCTGCTTCGCAGCCAGCTCTCCCAAAGGGAGAGCCGATCGTTGCTCCAGGTACAGGCCCTGCAGATCTGCAGCACTTCTCCTTCCAGATGCGTTGGCTCCCCCTTCGGGGGAGCTGGCAAAGCCGACAGGCTTTGGCTGAGAAGGCAAGGATGCCAAAATTACACACAACTTATATTTTACCAGCAATTCCACCTAGATGCAAGAGTTTTTGTTATTTTTTCAGGAGGAAGCAGGGCAAGGGGGCGGTATCGGCCCAATTGGCAAAGCCGCAGACGAGGGCGGTGCACTGTTTCAGGGGCCGGGAGCGCATCCACTGGAGGATCTCGGTCTTTTCGTCGGAACCGATGACCTTTCCGCTGTACAGGATGGCGCTGAGCACCCCGCCGGGCCGCAGGGCCTCGAGGGCAGCTTCCAGCGCCGGGATGCTGCTTTGGGCGTGGGAGAACACCCCGTGGTCGGCACCGGGCAGCCAGCCGAAGTTGAACATCACGGCATCGACAGTGCCGGGCTGTACATATTGTAAGAGGTTGGCGTGGCTGTCGCAGTGAAGCTCTGCCGCAAGGCCCTTCCGTGCAAGGTTCTGCCGTGTGGAGGCAATGGCTTCGGGCTGGATGTCAAAGCCCAGCACCCGGCCCCCTTCACACACAAGGCGGCAGAGAAAGGCCGTGTCGCCCCCGTTGCCGCAGGTGGCATCGATGCAGAGCCTGGGGTCAGCCAGCCGCGCGGCGAGGAAGTCCTGCACAAGCTTCACAGCCGTCAGGTCGGGGGTGCGGCGGCGGCACAGGCCGCTGCCCTCTGCCGCAAAGCCGAACTTTGCCCAGAAGGCCAGCTCCCCCGCATCGGCAGGCAGAGGAGCCGTGAACACCGTGGCGCTCTCTTTGTCATAGCCGCCCAGGCTGCGCAATACCTCTTTTAACAGGTAGGAGCCGTAGCCCTTGCGCCGCCATTCCGGCACAATGGTCAGGGCAGTGATGTCCGCACCCTGCTCCGTGGGCCGGGCCTGGCAGGTGCCAATGATAGTTTTCTCTTTATACAGGGCATAACCGCCCGGGGTCTTTTCCAGTTTCATAATTTGCTCCTTTATCGGGCTTCCCCTCTCAGTCTGCTTTCGCAGACAGCTCTCCCAAAGGGAGAGCCTATTGTGGCTCCGAATAAGGCCCCTGCAAATCAGCGATTGCTCGCCTGTCAGATGTGTTGGCTCCCCCTTCGGGGGAGCTGGCATCGCGCAGCGATGACTGAGAGGGTCGTTCTTAAAATACCAAGCCCCCGCGCCGCTGTCAAGGCTTCCCGCTGCGACCTTATTTCACATATTCTTCACCCGGTCAGCGATTCCTTTTCACAATTACCGGATACAATAGGAACAGTTCCAAGGAGGTGCGGCAGAGCGCCCCCTCCGAACCATTCCCTTTGAGAAAGGAAGTAACCAGTATGGATAACGAGAACAAGTGGGAATACGATTATTCCTCTGAACATAGCCAGACCGGCGAGACCGGCTACCCCAACGTCGGCTCCTCCGGCATGAACACCGCCAACACGGCAGGCACCTACGGCGAGGCCGCACAGGCTGCCCCCCAGGCCGAGCCGAACAGCGGCAGCGATGGCGGCGCAGTGCCGCCCCCGGAAGGCCCCCGGTATCAGGCCGCACAGGGAAGCCCCAAGCAGCCTCCCAAAAAGCGCCGCCGGAAAAATGGCAATATCGCCCGCAGTGCAGTTGCGCTGGTGCTGGCCGCAGCCATGGGCTTTGTCGGCGGCTTTGTGGGGGCCCGGGTGGGCAACACAGGCGGCAAGGTAGTCATCCAGCAGGTGGCACCTTCCTCCACGTCCAGCAGTGATTCCGGCTCTGCCTCCGCAGTGAACACCGCTTCCGGCATGACCACCGCTCAGGTCTCTGAGATGGTCAGCCCCAGCGTTGTGGTCATCACCACCGAGCAGGTGGTCTACTCCCAGTGGTCCTGGTACGGCCAGAGCCAGGTGGAGAGCGGCGCAGGCAGCGGTGTCGTGATCAGCTCCGACGGCTATATCCTGACCTGTGCGCACGTTGTGTCCGGCGCATCCAACATCACCGTGACCATCGGCGATACCGATTACCCCGCCACCGTGGTGGGCGAGGATGACACCAGCGACGTGGCTGTCCTCAAGATCGATGCCACCGACCTGACCCCCGCCACCGTTGGCAACAGCGACAGCCTTGCCGTAGGCGAGAGCGTGCTGGCCGTGGGCAACCCGCTGGGTGAGCTGGGCGGCACCGTGACCAGCGGCATCGTCAGCGCCCTGAACCGCAGCGTGACCATCCAGGGCACCAGCTCCACCAACACCATGTCCCTGATCCAGATGGATGCCTCTGTCAGCCCCGGCAACTCCGGCGGCGGCCTGTTCAACATGAACGGTGAGCTCATCGGTCTGGTCAACGCAAAGTCCTCCTCCAGCGATGCGGAGGGTCTGGGCTTTGCCATCCCCATCAACGATGCCATCAAGGTGGCACAGGATCTGCTGGAGAACGGCTACGTCTCCGGCCGCCCCTACATGGGCATCACCTATCTGGCTGTGACCGATGCCCAGACCGCCGCACAGCTCAACGTCAATGCCTACGGCGTTTACGTTGTGGATGTTGTGCAGGGCGGCCCCGCCGACAAGGCCGGTCTGAAGACCGGTGACCGTATCGTGAGCATCGACGGCACTGAGATCGCCCAGAAGGACGACCTTGGCACCCTGATCCAGCAGCATGCCGCCGGTGATACCCTTTCCATCACCGTGGCCCGGGAAGGCCAGATGCAGACCGTCAGCCTGACTCTGGGCGAAAAGAACGCCCAGACCCAGCAGGCACAGAAAAACTCCTGATCCTCCCAAATCTTTTTCCTGATCCATAAATCAAAAATCCCCTGACCGGCGTGAACTGGTCAGGGGATTTTTATACCTGCCCGAACACGGTGGCGCTCAGGGGCAGGAGGACGGTCTGGCCGGTGCAGATGCGGCTGCTCCCCCGCCACAGGCTGGAGGAGATGCCGTCGCTCAGCAGCTTCCAGCTGCCGCCGGGCAGGGTGACGACCTGCGCCGTCTCGGTGGGGTTATAGTAGACGCACAGGGCGCTCCACGCTGCGCCGTCGCCCCACTGGGCGGGGAGCCGCCAGCCCACAAGAGGCTGTTCCAGCGGGAAGAACTCGATGGCGGCAGGGCCGGCCTTGTCCAGCGCGCCCAGCCGGGGGAACGCCGCCCGCAGACCAATGAGCCCGCGGTAGTAATCCACAAGGCTGTGGAACTGTTCGGCCCGGTGCCAGTCCAGCCGGTTGAGGGCCGGGCTGGAGTGGTAGCTGTTGCCCTGCCCCTTCTTGGTGCGGGCAAACTCCTCGCCCGCCTGCCAGAAAGGCAGGCCCATGCTGGTCAGGTAGATGCCCGCCGCCAGCCGGTTCTGGGCCAGGGCGGTCTTGTCCACAGCGGCAAACTCCGGGCGGGCGTAGCGCACCATCAGGAGCTTATCCCACAGGGTAAAGTTGTCGTGGGCCGAGACATAGCTGATAATCTGCCCCGGGGCGTGGGGCGGCAGCTTTTCACTGCGGCACCACGCCGCCACCGAAGCACCAATATCCCAGAAACTTCCCGGCCTGCCCTCCACATAGCCCGGCTCCCGGGCATCGAAACAGCCGCCCTTGATGGCATCCCGGGTGTTGTCGCAAAAGATGCCGATGCGCTCGTTCAGCATGTTCAGGTTGTTCTTGTTGGCCTCGTACCGGTGCAGGGCGCTGCAGCCGCCCTGCCACGGCTCACCGTACATCAGGATATCCCGCCCGCCGGGCAGCTTGTCCAGTTCAGCCCGGAGGAGGTTCATGGTCTCCACGTCATACAGGCCCATCAGATCAAACCGAAAGCCGTCGATGTGATATTCTCGCGCCCAATAGAGCACCGAATCAATGAGATAGCGCCGGGCCATGGGCCGCTCGGAGGCGAACTCGTTGCCGCAGCCGCTGCCGTTGGAGAGGGAACCGTCGTCGTTCTGGCGGAAGTAGTAGAGGGGCACCGCCCGGTTCAGCACATTGTCGGAACGATACATGTGGTTATACACCACGTCCATTACAACGCCGATGCCCGCCGCATGGAGGGCCGCGATCATCTGCTTGCACTCCCGCACCCGCACCTCACCCCGGGTGGGGTCGGTGGAGTAGCTGCCCTCGGGCACATTGAAGTTGGTGGGGTCGTAGCCCCAGTTATACTGTCGGGTCAGGGGGCGGCTCTCGTCCACGCTGCCAAAATCGAAGATGGGCATGAGCTGGACATAGCTCACCCCCAGCCGCTTGAGGTAATTCAGGCAGGTGGGGTGGATGCCGTCGCTGCTCAGGGTCGTGCCCTGCTGGGTAAAGGCCAGGAATTTGCCCCGCCAGGCTGTGTGCACGCCGCTGGCCGGGTCCTGCGAGAAATCCCGGACGCCGACCTCCCACACGCTGCGGCGGGCCGGCGGGATCACCGGCCGCACATCCCGCTCCCAGCCCTGCGGGTCCACCCGGGCCGGATCAAAGATCATGCTGCGCACCCCGTTCACCCCTGCCGAGCGGGCGTAAGGGTCAGCTGCATTGCAGGTGCCAAACGGGGTGGTAAGGGTGAAATCGTAGTATTTCCCGTGCTGGTCGCCGGGCAGATAGACGCTCCACACACCCTTGTCCTGCTGCTGCAGGGGCAGGGTGCCCACACAGGCCCCGCCGGTGCCCCGGCGGTACAGGTTCACTGCTGCCTGTTTTGCCGTGGGAGCCCACAGGCGCAGGTGCGTCCCGGCGGGGGTATACTCCACCCCCAGCGGGCCGTAGTATTCCGTCTGGCGGGCAAAGGCTTCGCTCTCAAACAGCGTCTTCCATTCAGCAGGTGTTCTTGGCTCCATGGCAATTCATCCTTTCATTTGACAATAGTGTAACGAACTTTGTCCTTTATTTCAACCCTTTCCTTGCAAAACGTACCAGACTCCACTATACTGAAAGAAAAACACTGCACGGAGGGTAGTTTTATGGCATACACCGATGATTGGGAAAGTCTGATGAACGGCGTGTTCGGCCCGGGGGGCAGATTCAAGGCCGCCCCCGGCGCTTCTGCACCCAAAACAGGCGGCAGCGCCGCCCTGCCTGACCTGAACGCGGCGCTTCTGGAACAGCAGAAACGGCTGGACGAGCTGTTGAAGCAGCAGAACGCCCAGCTCAGAACCCAGAACGATGCCACCGCCGCCGCGCTGGAAAGCAGCCGCCAGATGCTGCGGGACATGGAGGACGAAGGCCTGCTGGCCAGGGGCACCACCGACGTGAAGCCGGAGCACCTGGGCAGCTTTGAAGGCCTTGCCGCCGAGGTCAAGCAGACGGTGCTGGGGCAGGATACTTTTGTGGACAGCGTGGTGCGGGCCATGCGCCGCCCCTTTGTGCTGGGCACCGAAGCCCCCGCCGCCCGCAACGTCATCCTGCTCACAGGCGGGGCAGGCACAGGCCGGCATTTTGCACTGGAAGAAACTGCCCGCTGCATGGCGGCCCGGGGGCTTTTGCAGAGCGACAGGATCGCCACGCTGGATCTGGCCTTTTACCCCAATTCCGGAGCCGAAAAGCTCTTCCTGCAGGACCTCTACGCCGCCCTGCACGCCCCCGGGGAGATCCTTGCCTTTGAGCACTATGAGAGCTGCTATCCCGGCTTTCTGAAGACCCTGTCCGATCTGGCCGTCAAGGGCAGCGCCCCCCTGTCCAGCCGGTATCTCGTAAACAAGGAGGGCATCCTTGTGGATGCCGGCACGGCGCTTGCCCCGGGAGCTGTCAGCCACATCGACCCCTGCGGCAAATACCTCATCTTCTACTCCCACAAGGGCCGGGAGGCACTGGCCGACAAATTCGGCGCGGCGCTGGTGTCGGCGCTGGGGGATGTCTGCGAAACGGCCTCCTACACCCGGGAGGACCTGGCCGCCCTTGCCGCGCAGCAGCTCAACGCGCTGGCCCAGAAGATCCGCGCCCGGCTGGGGCTGACCCTTTCCGCCGGGGCCGACGTGCGGGACTATGTCGCAGCCCAGTGCACCGCGCAGAAGGGTGCCGCCGGGCTGGCCGAATGCTGTGACCGCATCTTCCGTGCCCTGAGCGAATACTGCCTGCGCACGGACAAGACCCTGTCCGGCACGGCGGCCCTGACCGCCTGTCCGGAAGGGCTGCTGTTCCGGCTGAACGATGGCCCGGAGGAACCGCTCTTTGACCTGCTGCCTGCGGCTTATACCGGTGCACTGGATGCCATCCGGGCCGAGATCAACGAACTGGTGGGCCTTGCTCCCGTGAAAGAATATGTGTTCGGTCTGGCCGACAACCTGCAGGTGCAGCAGCGCCGGGCCGCTGCCGGGCTGAAAACGGCCAGCCTGTCCATGCACATGATCTTCACCGGAAACCCCGGCACCGGCAAGACCACCATTGCCCGGCTGGTGGCGAAATACCTGAAAGCCATCGGTGCCCTCAAGGGCGGGCAGCTGGTGGAGGTGACCCGTGCCGACCTGGTAGGCCGCTACACCGGCCACACCGCTCCCCTGACCAACAGCGTCATCGAGAGCGCTCTGGGCGGCGTGCTCTTCATTGACGAAGCATACAGCCTCTACCGGGGTGAACAGGACAGCTTCGGGCTGGAAGCCATCGACACGCTGGTGAAGGGGATGGAGGATCACCGGGATGAGCTTGTGGTCATTCTGGCCGGGTATACCCGGGAGATGGAGATCTTCCTCACCGCCAACAGCGGCCTTGCCAGCCGTTTCCCCAACAAGATCGAGTTCCCGGACTACACCGCTGAGGAGCTGCTGCAGATCACCCACGTTCAGGCAAAGAACAAGGGGTACCGTCTGGCCGAAAGCTGCACCCAGCCCCTGCTGGGCTATTATGCCCGCTGGCAGGCTGCCGATGCCCGCACCGCCGGCAATGGCCGCCTTGCCCGCAACACCCTGGAAAAGGCCATCTTCCACCAGAGCCGCCGCCTCGTGGCCGAGCCTGCCGCCGCGCTGGATCTGATCCTGCCCAGTGATCTGGAATTGAAGGAACCGTAAACACGCAAAAAGGACTGCTTTCGCAGTCCTTTTTCTTGTTATTGATGCTGTTCCGCCAACCGGGCGGTCATTTCCCGCATTCCCTGCCGCACTTCGGGCGGGGCGACCACTTCGACCTTGCCGCCAAAGCCGCAGACCCAGCCGTAGAACTGGTCGCTGACGCAGATGGGGACATCAAAATGGAAGCAGCCATTCTCCTCGGGCAGGAACATGGGCGTTGCGCCAAAGCGCTCCCGCATGGCACCTTCCAGATCAGCGGTGCACCGCAGGGTAACGCGATGCTCCGGCCCGCCGTACATTCCAAAGTGCTTGCGCAGATAGGCAGGCAGGTCAAGATCCGCAAACTGCTCCTGACCCCGCCGGGGCGCATCCAGTACCCGGACCCCGCTCATCTTGTCCACCCGATAATGGCGGATGCCCTTTTCATCGGCAAAGGCAATGAGGTAGTAGCACCCGTTCTCCCAGGCCAGCTGCCACGGGCTGACGATCCTTTTCTCTTTCTCGCGGCTCTCGGCTTTTCTGTAGAGGAACTCCACCATTTTACCGTTGTTGATGGCCTCGTGCAGGGCATCGATGCTGTACAGCAGGCTCTTGCTGTCGGTCTTGGGACGGCCCTCCACATAGACCTGACGCTGCAGCTGGCTGCCCTCGTAGTTGGAGCAGAGCTTTTCCAGCTTGTGGATCAGCCGCCTGCTCGTGGTGCCGGATACCACCCGGCTTGCCTGCACGGCATCCACCAGCAGCTTGAGCTCCGCCAGATCAAAGGTGCGGCTGGCAAGGAAATACCCGCCGCCCCGGCCCCGGCGCAGTTTGATGTCATAGCCCAGCGCACCCAGTGCCTCAATATCGCTGTACACGCTCTTGCGCTCACAGCGGATGCCCTGCGCCTCCAGCAGCTCCACCAGCTGCGGCACGTTCAGCAGGTGGTTTTCATCGGTCTGCTGCTCAAAAATGCGCAATAGCGCCAGCAGCTTGGATTTCTGGCCTTCCTGTTTGGGCATTCGGTACACCTCATTTTTTCGTGTTGTGCCAAACCTCTCAGTCTCGCTTCCAGCTCCCCAGCTGGGGAGCTGAAAAAAACAGCCGTGCTGTGTGCTGAAAAGGTTACGGCGCTTTCTTATCAAACGCCGCGCGGCGCTGGGTGGACAGGCGGAACATCTCCTCCAGCTTTTCCCGGTCATCGGCCACAAGGGCGTTGCGCATCTCGTTCAGCGCCCCGCTGAACTGGTCGATCTCGGAGATGAGGTTTTCTTTGTTCCAGAGGAACAGCTCCGCCCACATCTTGTCGTTGATGCGTGCAATGCGGGTCAGGTCCCGGAAAGAATCTCCGGTGTACTCGCACAGAGAGGTATTGTCGTTTGCGCACATCAGGCTGACGGCGATGGCATGGCAGAGCTGGCTGACATAGCCGATCATCCTGTCATGCTCCTGCACGGTCAGGGTGCAGATATGTTTGAAGCCCAGCACCTCGGCCAGCTCCCTGGCCCACTGAACGGCCTCCGGGGTGTTCCTGTCCGTGGGGGTCACAATGAAGTTGGCCGGGGCAAAATTCACCTCGGCGGCGTGCTCCACGCTGGAAGTCTCACGGCCCGCCATGGGGTGGCTGGCAATGAACTCCACGCCCGGCCTGCACATGGCCTGAATGGGCTCCACCAGACCGGTCTTTACGCCCGACACATCGGTAAAGATGCAGCCCTCCTTCAGCAGGTGGCCGTAAGTCCGGAACCACTCGAGCAGGGCCGTGGGGTACAAGCCAAAGATGATATGATCGGCCTGACGCACCAGATCCTCAAAATCGTAGGTCTTGCCGCTGGCGATATAGCCGTGGTCGAGGGCATACTGCAGATGGCCCTCGCTGCGGTTGATGCCATCCACATGGAACCCGGCCCTGCTCAGCTCCAAGGCGTACTTGCCGCCCAGCAGGCCCAGGCCCACAATGAGATAACGCTTTGATTTATCCAACATGTTCCACCTCCGCGCCCAAAGGCTTAATGGCTTCCAGAAAATCCGGCCAGCTCTTGGCAATGGCCTCGGCCCCGCTGATGGGCAGGGCCAGCCCGGCGGCCAGCGCCAGCACTGCAAGGCTCATCACCACGCGGTGGTCGTTGTGGCCGGAGAGCGGCTGCTCCGGGGCATGGAGCGCGCCGGCACAGCCATGGATGGTAATGGTGCCGCCCTCGCTCTCCAGCTGCCCGCCGCAGGCCCGCAGCTCGGTCTCCATGGCCTCGATGCGGTCACTCTCTTTGATGCGGAGACGCTCGGCATTGCGGATGACTGTGGTGCCCTCACACAGCAGGCCCAGCACCATCAGCACGGGGCCCAGGTCGGGGCAGTCGGCAAGGTCGATGTCCGTTCCGTGGAGCGGGGCCTTTTCAAACACCACGCCCTGCCCGGTGCGGGTGAATCTTGCACCGCACCGCCTGAGGATCTCCAGAATGGCCGCATCGCCCTGCAAGGTCTCCTCAGACAGGCCGGTGATGGCCACCCCGCCGGTCACAGCGCCCAGCACGGCAGGAAAAGCCGCCTGGCTGTAATCGCCCTCCACGGTGTAATCACCGGGAAGATAGTGCTGCCCGCCGGGAATTTCCAGCGTGTTCTCATCCAGCCAGCGGCTCTCCACGCCAAAGGCGTGCTGCACCGCGCGGGTCATATCGATGTAGCTCCGGCTCTCCACAGGCGGGATGAGGTGCAGGGTGCTGGTGCCGCCCAGCAGGGGCAGGGCAAACAGCAGCCCGCTGATGAACTGGCTGGACACGTTGCCCGCCAGCTCGTATTCGCCCGGCGTCAGGGCACCTTCCACGGTCAGGCGGTCCGCGTCCTGCTCAAAACGCAGGCCCTGCTGCTGATACAGCGTTTTGTAGACCGACTGGGGCCGCTCCATCAGCCGCCCACGGCCTGTAAAAGTCACTTCCTGCCCGGTCAGGCTGGCCAGCGGGATGAGGAAGCGCAGGGTGCTGCCGCTCTCACAGCAGTCCACGGGGGCATCAACCGGCAGAAAGCGGCCCAGCCCCTCCACCACCGCGTCGTTTTCACCGGTGGTGACACGGGCGCACAGTCGGCCCGCCGCGCCCAGCGTGGCGGAGATATCCTTGCTGAAAGCAAGATGATGGAGATGGGAGGTCCCCTTTGCCAGCGCCGCGCAGAGCACCGCCCGGTGGGCCATGCTTTTGCTGGGCGGCGCGGCGATGTTGCCGCCCACCGTCCGGCTTGATTTTATCGTAATGTTCATCGTGTTACTTTACCTGGCTCGCCCTCTCCGTCAGCGCTTTGCGCTGCCACCTCTCCCAAAGGGCGAGGCCTTGGCAGTCCACCGCAAGGTCTGTGGTTTCGCCAGAGGCTCTCCCTTTGGGAGAGCTGGCAAAGCCGTCAGGCTTTGACTGAGAGGGTGAGGCCGTTCATCGTGTTACATATCCCGGCCAATGGCCCATGCGACCTGACGGCACTTTGCCATGGCCTGTGCAAAGGCATCCGGGGTCAGGCACTGTGCGCCATCGCTCCAGGCGTGGCGGGGATCATAGTGGACTTCCACCTCCAGACCGTCGGCACCGGCGGCCACAGCAGCGATCATCATCGGCTCCACCAGATTGGCCTTGCCGGTGGCGTGGCTGGGGTCCACGATGATGGGCAGATGGGTCTTTTCGTGGATGATGGGCACAGCGGAGAGGTCGAGGGTGTTGCGGGTGTATTTTTCAAAGGTGCGGATGCCCCGCTCGCAGAGAATGACCTGCTCGTTGCCGCCGGCCATGATGTACTCTGCGGACATGATCCACTCCTCGATGGTGTTGCACAGGCCGCGCTTGAGCAGAACAGGCTTGTGCATCTTGCCCACGGCCTTGAGCAGCTGGAAATTCTGCATGTTGCGGGCACCGATCTGCACCACGTCCACATATTCCTCAAACTCGGGGATGCGGTCCTCGCTCATCAGCTCGGACACGATGGGCATTCCGGTGGCCTCCCGTGCCTTGACCATATCGAGGATGCCCTCGGTCTCCAGACCCTGGAAGGAGTAGGGAGAGGTGCGGGGCTTATAAGCGCCGCCGCGGAACAGGCTTGCACCGCCCGCCTTTACGCCGTTGGCAATGCGCAGTGCCTGCTCCTCGCCCTCGATGCTGCAGGGGCCTGCCATCACGGCGATCTTCTCGCCCCTGCCGATCTTCACGCCGCCGCAGTCGATGATGGAATCGGCGGGGTGGAACAGGCGGTTGGCCCGCTTATAGGGGGCGGACACGCGGGTGACGTTGTCGATCCAGGGGTTGGCCAGCACGTCGCGCTCATCGATCTTGGTGGTATCGCCCACCAGACCGAACACATTGTAATCCTTGCCGGTGATCAGGGTCACATCCAGGCCCTGCTTCTCGAATTTGTCTACGATCTTTTCCAGCTCTTCCTTGGGGGTGCCTTTTTTGGTCGAAATGATCATCTTGTTTCTTTTCCCTTCTGTTTTGTCTCTATGCTTTTAGTTTTGCTGCACAGCCTGCCCTACTTGCCAAGGGCTCCCCCTTCGGGGGAGCTGGCGAGCGAATGCGAGACTGAGAGGGTTGTTACTGCACCAGATGCGTCTGCGCACCGCCATCCAGCCGGAGCAGCTGCACAAGGTAGGCGCAGGCATGAAGATATCCGCTGACCCCCTCGCCTGCAAAGCGGCCCTGACAGCCAAAGGAGACCACATCCACGCTGCGGAAGGGCTCCTTGCCGCTGGGGTCGGCCAGCATCACTTCCACGGCGGGCACGCCGCACACCTGCAGCGCTTCCAGAATGGCCACGCTGTAATAGGCGTAGCCGCCCGGGTTGAGGATGATGCCATCGGCCCGGCCTGCCGCCGACTGGATCTCATCGATGAGGTCGCCCTCGTGGTTGGACTGGAAAAAGTCCACCTGAACATCCATCTGGGCACAGCCCGCCTCGATATAATCCAGCAGTGTATTGAAATCGATCTGCCCCTCCATACCCGGCTCCGTGAACTGAGTCAGATTGAGGTTGGGACCGTTAATGACTAAAAATTTCATCCAGCGCCTCCATTGCCGCCGTCACGGCATCCGCAGGGGTGGTCTTGTTGGGGATCACGGCATCCGCTGCCGCCAGATAGAGCGGGCGGCGCTGGGCTTCCATGACTTTCAGGGCCTCGGGGCTGGTGGAAAGGGGCCGGTAGCCGCCCACCAGCAGATCCTCCAGCGGCCGGTCGATGAAGAGCACGATGCCGTTGGCGTGGAGCGCCCGGAGGTTTGCCGGGTCCTTGACCACGCCGCCGCCGCAGGAGATGACCTGCCGGTTCTCCCGGGCAAAGCGGGCCGTCTGCGCGGCTTCCAGCTTCCGGAAGCCTGCCTCCCCCTCAGCGGCAAAGATATCCGGGATGCTCCGGCCGTCGGCCTTGACGATCTCCTCGTCCAGATCCACGAACCGCTTGCCCAGCCGTTCCGCCAGAGCGCGGCCCAGGGTGGATTTGCCCGAGGAGGGCATCCCGATGAGGGCAATGTTCAGCTGCTCCCGCCGCAGCTCGCTGGTCACACGGGCGATCTCGGCACCTGCATCCTCAAACTTGCGGTCGAGGAAAAATTCTGCCGCATACACAGCCTGCGCCACCAGCATCTCCAGACCGCCGACGGCAACGGGCACCCCCAGCTCCTCGGCCCGGAGGATGAGCTCGGTCTTATCGGGATTATAGATGACATCGATCACGGCTTCCAGCCCGGGCATGGAGGTGATATCCAGCGCACTCACGCCCACATTGGGGTACATGCCCACCGGCGTGGTGTTGATGATGATCTGCGCCCCGGTGGTCAGGGCCTGAGCATAAGTCAGCTCTCCCTTTTCGGGGTCGGGATGGCGGCTGACGGTATAGATCTGTTTCGCGCCCCGGTCATGGGCCACGGCCCAGGTGGTGTTGTGGGTGCCGCCGGTGCCCAGAATGAGCACGGTCCTGTCCTTGAACTCCACCCCGTGTGCATCGCACAGGTAGGAGAAGCCGGGATAATCGGTGTTGTAGCCGTAGAGCAGGCCGTTCCTGTTGACGATGGTGTTCACGGCGTTGATGGCCTTGGCGTGGGGGTCGATGTAGGAGCAGTACTCCATGACCACCAGCTTATAGGGGATGGTGACATTGATGGCCCTGAACTGCCGCCGGGTCATAAAGGCCCGGACTTCCTCTTCCGTGGGCAGGGGGCACAGGTCGTACCGGTAGCCGCAGAGCATCTCGTGGATGACCTTGGAGTAGGAGTGGCCCAGCCGCCCGCCGATGAGTCCGTATTCCATTTACAGCACCTCCTTGCGGTAGCCGGTGGGGTCCTCCATCCAGGCCATGCCGTATTTTGCGGTGAGCAGGTCGCCCACGGCCAGCGCGGCGGCGCAGGTCTGCACAATGGCGGCCCGGGGCACGATGCAGGGGTCGTGGCGGCCCTGAATGGACAGCTCCGCGTCCTTCTTTGCGATATAGTCCACCGTGTCCTGCGTTTTGTAGATGCTGGGGGTAGGCTTGACCGCCGTGCGGAACACCACGGGCATCCCGTTGGAGATGCCGCCGTTCAGGCCCGCATTGTGGTTGGTGGCGGTGACGATGCGCTCCCCCTGCATCCGGAAGGCATCGTTGGCCTCCGAGCCCTTCTGGTCCGCAAAGCCGAAGCCGGAGCCGAACTCGATGCCCTTGACCGCCGGGATGGAGAAGGCCAGGTGAGCGAGCTTGCTCTCCACGCTGTCGAAATAGGGTTCACCCACGCCTGCGGGCAGGCCCAGAATGGCGGTCTCCAGCACGCCGCCCACACTGTCGCCCTCGGCACCGGCGGCACGGATGGCAGCTTTCATGGGTTCCTCCACACTGCCGTCCAGCAGGGCAAAGCCCTCGGACTTGTTCAGCAGTGCCTCGGCCTGCGCCGCCAGCGCGGCGGGATCATCCAGCGCAAAGGGGGCATCGCTGATCCCGGCACACCGCCCGATGTGAGTCACGATCTCGATCCCGGCCCGGTTCAGAGCGCCCAGCACCAGAGCACCGCCCGCCACCAGCGCGGCGGTGACGCGGCCCGAAAAGTGGCCGCCGCCCCGGGCATCCTGATAGCCGTGGTACTTGGCGTAGGCAGTGTAATCCGCATGGCCGGGCCGCAGCAGGTCAGCCGTTTTGGCATAGTCGCCGCTGCGGGTGTTCTGGTTTTCGATCATCAGGGCAATGGCGGTGCCAGTGGTGCGGCCGTTGACCACGCCGGATAAAAACTGCACCGCATCCCCCTCCACACGGGGGGTGGAAAGGCCGTCGCCCCGGGCACGGCGCTTGTCCATGCAGGCAGCAAGAAAGGCTTCGTCCACGGGCACGCCCGCCGCCATGCCGTCCAGCACCGCGCCGATGGCCCTGCCGTGGCTCTCGCCAAAAATGGTCAGCGAAAGGTCGCTGCCAAAGGTGTTTTTCATGGCTTACTCCTCCACACCCAGCAGGGGGCGCAGGCCCTCCACGGGGATGGTCTCGGCCCGCCAGCAGCCCAGACCCGGCACCTTGATGACCGTGATCTGGCCGCCCTGAGCCTTTTTATCGTGCAGCATCTCGGCCAGCACCTTTTCCTTGTTATAGGTGGTGCGGGTAGGCAGGCCAATGCGGCGGTAGACCGCGCGCACCCGCTTCTGCAGCGCCTTGGATTCGATCATGGGCAGCATGCCCAGCGCCACGCATTCGCCGTGGAACAGGCCCACGGTGCGGCGGCCCTTGATGCCCTTGACGGCCTCGATGCCGTGGCCGATGGTGTGGCCGAAGTTCAGGGCCTTGCGCATCCCGCGCTCGGTCTCATCCTGCTCCACAACGTTCTTCTTGAACCGCAGGCTGCGGTAGATGATCTCGCTGATCTGGGTGTCGATATCGCCCTTTTCAAAGATGGCGAACAGCTCAGGGTCCGCCAGCAGGCCCGCCTTGACCGCCTCCGCCAGACCGTTGATGTAGTGGCGGCGGGGCAGGGTGGAAAGGGTGGCCGGGTCCACGATGACCAGCTTGGGCTGCCAGAACGCGCCCACGATATTTTTGGTATCGCCCAGATCCACAGCGGTCTTGCCGCCGATGGAAGAATCGATCATGGAAAGGGTGGTGGTGGGGCAGTTGATAAAATCGATGCCCCGCATGTAGATGGCAGCGGCAAATCCGGCCAGATCACCGACCACGCCGCCGCCCACGGCCACCACCAGGTCGCCGCGGCCCATGTTGAACTCCAGCATCTGCCGGAGCACCGTTTCCAGGATCTTGAAGCTCTTGCTGGCCTCGCCCTGCGGCACCGTGATGATGGTGGATTCCCGGCACTGGTCGGCCACGCGCTGGGCATATTCGGCAGGCACACCGCTGTCGGTGACAACGGCCACCTTGCGGTCCAGCCGGGCAAACTGGTACAGGTTTTCCAGTGCACCGTTTTTCAGGATGATATCATAACTGCGCTCGCCCAGATTCATGGTGAGCTTTGTCCCGATGAAATCGCTCATTTCGTATACACTCCTAACAGCCGTACCGTGCGGCAGACATGATTCAGCTCGCGCAGCAGCGCGGCGGTCTTTTCGGCGGCGGGGTCTCCCACCAGCTCGACATAAAAATAATAATCAAAGGGAACGTGGGGCAGCGGGCGGCTCTTGATGGACTCCATATCGTAGCCGCTGGCACCGATGACCTGAATAACCTCGGCCAGCTTGCCGGGCTTGTTGTCCAGCGTGAACAGCAGGGAGAACCGGTTGCCCGCCGTGGGCTTTTCGCGGCTGAGGACGATGAAGCGGGTGGTGTTGTCGCCGTCGGTGTTGATGCTGGGCACCAGCACCTCCAGCCCGTACAGAGCGGCCGTTTCCACGCTGGCAATGGCCGCCTTGGTCCGGTCGCCGCTCTCTGCCACGAACTTTGCCGCCATGGCCGTGTTGGGCATGGCCGTGGCGGGCAGGCCGAACTGCTTCAGGAAGGTCTCGCTCTGGGCAATGGCCTGCTGGTGGCTGTACACACGGGTCAGGTCGGAAAGCTGGGTGCCGGGCAGCACCAGCAGGTTCTGGGAGATGGGCAGATCGTAGACATCCACCACCCACAGCCCGGGGTGGTTGTAACACAGGTCCAGCACCGCCGACACATCCCCCGCGTGGCTGTTCTCAAAGGGCACCACGCCATGGGCGGCATCGCCCTTCTCCACGGCATCGAACACCTCATCCCAGGTGGGGCAGCTCACGGCCTCGGCATGGGGAAAGAGCGCCCGGAGCGCGATGTGGGCAAAGGCGCCCTCCACGCCCTGATAGGCGGCGCGGTTGCGGCCCAGCACCTCGGCCTCGTACTGTTTGGCCACGTCCATCATGTTCTGCACATGATCCCGGTAATAGGGGCGCAGGGCCGGGTCCCCGATCCGCGCTTCGGCCTTATCCAGCACCACCTTTTCGCGGGCGGCATCAAAGATGGGCAGGCCGTGGGCCTTTTTGTATTCCGCCACGCTGAGCACCGCCTTCATCCGCCGCTCAAACAGGGCAGCCAGCTGGGCATCCACTGTGTCGATCTCCCGGCGGGCCTGTTCCAGTGCGTCCATCATTCCACATCCTTTGCATTTCGTGATACTGGATTAGTATACCATAACTCGGACACGGAAACAACAAAGGGCGCACGGTTTCAGGGTGGATAACTTTTCAACTAGCACCTGCAAGAAGCGAATAGAATTGAAGAGGTGCCGCCCATGGGCAGCACCTCTTCAGCGTTTCAGATCTTCCCGGCTCCGCGCCGTTCCATAGTATCTCCCATAGGGGTTTTCCAGCTCAGCGGCACGGGGCGGAACAGCCGCGGCAGGCGGTTCCGGCACGGGGGCCGGGCGGCGGGGCGCGCCTTTTTCCCGGCGCAGGAGACGGAACCGCATCGGCTCACCCCTCCGCTTCCACGGTGGAGACTGCCCCGGCGGTCAGTGCCTGCCAGAGCTCCTCGCCGCCCGCAAGGTTCTCCTCGGTGCCGGTGTTCCATGCCCCGCGCATCCCGATATAGAAATCCGCGAGATAGGCCTGGCTGTCGCCGCCCTGAGCGTGGGTGGTGTCGGCACGGTACTCGCCCAGGTCAAGCCCGGCCAGCACCGGGCAGTCCGTCCAGCGGTAGACCATGTTCCACCAGTCGCTGTCGCTTCCGGCCTCAGGCAGGGTGCCGTCCAGATACCGCAGGGAGCCAGTGCTCTCCTGAAAGCCCGCCGGGTCATACAGCAGGAACACCGAACTCAGGCCGCCCGCCACATCCGTGGCCAGCTTGGTGGTGCCCGCCATGGTCATGTAGGCATCGCTCTCGGTCTGGGTATCCCCGGCAGAATAATCCAGCGTGTAGACATTCAGGGTCACGACCGTCTTGCCGTCACCGTTCAGGTC
>ERZ773252.2092-NODE-2092-length-17932-cov-5.341053_pt1 | contig 17932 bp, 18 predicted proteins | sample MGYA00580517_ERZ773252 | MGnify/ENA primary metagenome ERZ773252 (study PRJEB29015, sample SAMEA2737766) | human gut metagenome | biome: human gut; feature: human-associated habitat; material: faeces | place: China | collected 2012 ...
TGGGATTCTCGCGTCTGCCGCACTGGAAGGACGCGCTGGAAAGATATTTGAAGGAGATTAGCGAGAACGCATGAATATCAAATCACTGAAAAAAGGCTGCTGCATTGCGCTTGCGGTTTATATCGTGCTGGCGCTGGCGTTTTACTGGATTGGCGGCAATCAGCTGCACTACCGCGATGTGGAAACTGACATGCTGAGCGCCGGTGCACCGATTGGCGAGATCACGAAGGATACCGTCATCACCCAGCAGATCGAGGTCGAGGGCGGCCAGCTGACCGGATTAACCTTGATCGGCGCAACCTACGCTCGTCAGAACACAGGCACGCTTAAAGTCGAAGTGTTGGATGGCGAAACTGTGCTTGCAGAGCAGTCTGTAGATATTGCAGCAATGGCCGACAGCAGTGAATTTGATATTGCGTTTGATCCGATAGTTTCCATCTCGAGTGATAAAGCTGAACTGAAGATTACCGCGCCGGAGAGCGTTGAGGGCAATGCGGTAACGCTTTATATGGGCGATTCCATGTCAACGGCACGCAATCAGGTAGAGGTGAGCCTGTCCGACGAAGAGCATGCCTACATGAACGGTGTCATGCAGGACGGCGCGCTGTGCGTGCAGGTGCACAGCAGAGAGAACCTTTGGTTTGGTGCCTATTACTGGTATATCGCGCTGGCTGGACTGTTTGCGGTCGCGTTGTACTGTCTGTATCTGGTTGCAGGCATGCAACGCGGAAAACGTCTGCTGGTCATCAATTTGTGTGCAGCATTTACACGTTACCGCTATCTGATGAAGCAGCTTGTTTCGCGCGATTTTAAGACAAAATACAAGCGTTCGGTGCTTGGCGTGATGTGGAGCTTTCTCAATCCGCTGTTGACGATGATGGTGCAGTATATTGTCTTCTCTACACTGTTTAAGTCGGATATTCCGAACTTTTCGGTTTATTTGCTGACCGGTATCGTGTGCTTCAGCTTTTTTAGTGAGGCGACAACCATGTCGCTGACGTCGATCGTTGGCAACGCTTCGCTTATCACTAAAGTATACGTGCCAAAGTATATCTATCCGCTGACGCGCGTTATGTCCTCGACCATAAACTTTGGTCTGTCGCTGATTCCGCTGCTGTTCGTGCTGATCATCACCCGAACTCCAATTCGTCCGGCAATTTTGTTACTGCCGTTCGGCGTAGGATGTTTGTTTGCGCTGGCGCTGGGTGTCGGCATGCTGCTGGCAGCGGCAATGGTATTCTTCCGCGATACGCAGTTTTTGTGGGGCGTAGTGAGCATGCTGTGGATGTATGCAACGCCGATTTTTTATCCAGAGAGCATTATCCCGAGCAATTTTATGGTGATCTACAAAATGAATCCGCTGTATCACATTATTCGGTTCATTCGCATCATACTGATCGACGGTATATCTCCTGAGCCGAAAGCGTATGCGCTGGCGCTGCTGGTATCGTTCGTGCCGTTGCTGATCGGTGCGACGGTGTTTAAGAAAACACAGGATCGCTTTGTCCTCAATATCTGATTTGTTAAGGTGTAAGACATGATAATTCGAGCAAAAAATATTTCCATGCGGTATTTGATGACCTACGACCGCATTAAGAGCATTAAGGAATATCTGGTGCAGCTTGTGAAGGGCAAGATCAAGTATGAGGAGTTCTGGGCGCTGCGGAACGTGAGCTTTGAGATTAAAAAAGGCGAGGTCGTCGGTATTATCGGTCATAACGGCGCAGGCAAATCGACGCTGTTAAAGGTCATCTCGGGCATTTTGAAACCGACGGACGGCGAGCTTGAGGTGCACGGCAATATTGTTCCTATGTTGGAGCTGGGCAGCGGTTTTGACCATGATCTGACCGGCAGAGAGAATGTGTTTCTCAACGGTGCGATCCTCGGCTATACAGAGGAGTATCTGAAAGCCAAGTACGACGAGATCGTTGCGTTTTCCGAGCTGGGAAAGTTTATTGATGTACCGATCCGCAATTATTCGTCCGGTATGCTCATGCGTCTGGCGTTTTCCATTGCGACCGTTGTTCAGCCGGAGATTTTGATCGTTGACGAGATTTTGGCGGTCGGTGATGCGGCGTTTCAGGAGAAAAGCAAGGCACGTATGCACGAGTTGATGAGCGGCGGCACGACGGTGTTGTTCGTTTCGCACAGTCTGGAGCAGATACGCGAAATGTGTGACCGCGTAATCTGGCTGGAGCACGGTAATGTGAAGATGATCGGTCCGACAAAAGAAATATGCGATGCCTATCAGGCGTCTTGATGAGGTGCAGAATGAGCGAAATTTATAACGAGGAATATTATCATAACGGCTGCGGACCGATACCGTATGAAGAACCGGAGCACTGGGTCGAGTTTTTCGGTATGATTGCAGACCGCATTGTAAAGGATATTCATCCGCAGACGGTATTAGATGCAGGTTGCGCCATGGGGTATCTTGTGGCTGCACTGCGCGACAGAGGTGTCGAGGCATACGGTATTGACATTTCGGAATACGCAGTATCGAAGGTACGGGAAGATGTGCGCCCGTTCTGCCGCGTGGGATCGCTGACGGAAGAATTTCCGGCGGATTTGCCGCAGCGGTATGACCTGATTGTTACCATCGAAGTTCTGGAGCACCTTTATGCGGAGGACGGCAAAAAGGCGATTGCCAATCTGTGCAAGTGTGCGGATACGGTTCTTTTTTCGTCCACGCCGGATGATTTTGAGGAGCGCACTCACGTGAATGTGCAGCAGCGCGAATACTGGGCAAGGCTGTTCTTTGAGCAGGGCTTTACGGACGATATTAACTACCGTCCGCGCTATCTGACTCCGTATGCGTCGCTGTTTCGCAAGAATACGGATATGGTTCGTCAGATTGAGGATTATGAGCGGAATATCCGCATGACTGAGGGTGAAAATGCGAAGAATACTGCGTATCTCAATCAAGCTGTGCAGGATAAGGAAACGCATATTCAGAATCTGACTATCACGCATGACACGGAATGTAAAGCCTGGAATGCACAAGAATCGGAGTATATTCGCGTTCAGCAAGAACTGGAGAACAAAAATGCTTCACAGAAGAAAGAAATCAAGAAGATTGAACAGGAGCTTGCTCATTATAAGGAGCATTATCAAGCAATCGCGGCGCGGAATGCAGCGTTGGAACGTCAACTGGCGGAGGCACAGAATGCGTACAATGTGATTTCGAATGCTTTCTTCTGGAAGATTACAAAGCCGGCACGTGTAATCGCGGATTGGATTAAAATGCTGCTTCGCAAAGTGGCAGTATTTCGTTTGATGAATAAGGGATTGCGTTGCCTGCATGAGAATGGCTGGCGGTATACCTGGGCAAAGGTTCGCAATAAGGTTAAAAACCAGCAAAATGCGGCAGCGTTGTTGAAAAAGCCGCTTTTTACAGAGAGTGAATTAGCAGAACAGAGAAAGCACCAGTTTCCGAAGTCAATCAAATTCAGCATTGTAGTGCCGCTGTTTAACACACCGGAGAAATTTCTGCGGGAAATGATTCAGTCTGTGATCGATCAGACATACGCCAACTGGGAGCTGTGCTTAGCAGACGGCAGTGACGCGGAGCATGGCTTGGTGGAGAAAATTTGCAGACAATATGCTAAAAAAGATTCGCGCATTAAGTATAAGAAGCTGGAGAAAAATTTAGGCATTTCGGGTAATACGAATGCGTGTCTGGAGATGGCGAGCGGTGACTATATTGGTTTGTTCGACCATGATGACTTACTGCATCCGGCGGCGTTATATGAGGTAATGCGTGCAATTTGTGAGCAGGATGCAGATTTTATTTATACGGATGAGCTGACATTCTCAGGGAATACTTCAAACATTATTACGGCGCATTTTAAGCCTGATTATGCACCGGATAATCTGCGTGCTAATAACTATATTTGTCATTTTTCTGTATTCTCGGATAAGATCCTTGAAAATGTTAAGGGATTTCGTTCGGAGTATGATGGAAGCCAAGACCATGACTTTATTCTCAGAGCAACAGAGTGCGCCAAGAAAATAGTGCACATTCCGGAAATTTTATATTACTGGCGTTCGCATCCGAATTCGGTTGCAGCGGATATAAATTCTAAACCTTATGCGAGTATCGCGGGAAGAAAGGCTGTGCACGATCATATAGCACGCCATAATATGGAATCTATTGTAGAGAGTACTAAGGCATTTCCTGCAATGTATCGCGTTGAGTATTCATTAAAAGAGAAACCGCTGATTTCTATTATTATTCCTAATAAAAATCATATAGAAGATTTACGAAAATGTGTAAATTCAATTTTAAATAAAAGTACATATCCATCCTACGAAATTATCATCGTTGATAACGATAGTGATGAGATGGTGGTAGAAGATTATTATAAGGCGTTAAAGCAGAACGAAAAAATTAGAATTGTTTCTTGGAACAAGAAATTTAATTTTTCTGCGATTTGTAATTATGGTGTCGGATTTGCAAAGGGACGGTATGTGGTTCTACTGAATAATGATACAGAGGTCATTACAGAATCGTGGTTGGAAGAGATGCTTATGTATGCTCAGAGACAAGATGTAGGTGCAGTAGGTGCAAAATTGTATTTCGCTAATAATACGATTCAGCATGCTGGCGTGGTTTTGGGAATGGGTAGACATAGAACAGCTGGATATATTTTCTCTAAGGTTGACAAGGAAAATTTGGGATATATGGGCCGGTTGTGTTATGCACAGAACCTTTCCGCTGTTACTTTCGCCTGCGTCATGATTCCTCGTCACGTATGGGATGAGGTTGGAGGTCTGGATGAATCGTTTGCGGTGGCGTTTAATGATGTGGATATGTGTATGCGCATCCGTAAAGCCGGCTATCTGATCGTCTGGACGCCGTATGCGGAGCTGTATCATTACGAATCCAAGAGCCGCGGTTTGGAGGATACGCCCGAAAAGAAAAAACGCTTCGAGGGCGAAGTAAAGCGCTTCCAGGAACGCTGGAAAAATGAACTCGCGGCAGGTGATCCGTATTATAATCCAAACCTGTCGCTTGATAGAGAGGATTTTTCGCTGAGATAAAAGGGATTAATATGAAAAAAATACAATCCAAAAAATGTATGTTGGGAATCGGTGCGGCTATTGTATTCTTCCTGATACTTGTTTCGTATATATATAAACCTTTTTTTGCCTCGGATGAAGGGGATGTTTATCTTCTGGGACGTTCGGTTGCAAATGGATTATTAATATATCGAGATGTAACTTCGCAGCATATGCCGGTTATGTATTATATTGCTGCTATTTTCTCTAAATGTGGTGCAGTGACTGTAACACAGTTTAGATTATGTTTTTATGTACTATTTGCGTGTGCATGGGGAGGAATATTTGCAGTATATGCACCTACGCTTGGCTATAAAGAAGTTGGCATTGGAGCGGTGATGTATCTTTTGCTGATTGGTCATATCGACATGGGATATACTGTGCTAAGTGAGCAGCTGCAGGCAATTGGAATGGTGATTTTGCTATATGAACTGATTTTGTTCGAGAAAAAACTTGAACTATCGGGTAAAAGTATAGCAATGATCAGTGTAGCAATATTTATTTCTTTTGGTTCAGCGTTTGTGTCAATTTTCGCTATTGGATTTGTTGTAATTATAGTATTTATGCTTGAAATACAGCAGGCAGTGCGCAATAAAAGAAGTCCGTCAGAAGTTTTGACTGATATGCTAAAGAAATATTGGAAACTCATTGTTGCTGTAATTTGTCCATTTGTTCTTTTAATAGGATATTACCTATTTACAGGAACATTAGGCGACTTCTGGGGAATGGCATATACACTTAATAGAGAAGTCTATCCGAAGTATTTAGGTGGTTATGGAGATAGTATTTTTAAAACCATTTGGAATGGCATCGTATATGTGCTGAGTGCATTCAAATTGTGGAGTGATATGAGCTCACTAATGAATATTGTGCAGACGTTGCTTATGGTATTAGTACTTTATTTTGCGGTATATATTCAGCGAAAAAGAAAGAATATTATTTTGACATTGGGAACATTAGTAATGCTTTCGGGTAGTGCTACTCGAGGTATATTTAATTTTCATGGATTAGCGGCTTGTGCTCTTATATGCGCAATGGCTTCTTTTCCCATTGTTGATATTTCGAATTCGATAAAAAATGTCAATATAAAATATACGGCTGTTGTACTGATAACTGCAGGAATTGCAATGAATAGCGTGAATGTATGGAAGTCCCTGGATAATAAGGACGATAATCAAACCACAATAGATACGTCAATTACCCATGCAATAAAGCTTATTGCAGATAGAAATGAGATTGTAGGATTTAGTACATTAAGCACAAATGAAGTTTTTGAATCTGAGACTTTACCGAGTTTAGGAAATGCAGCGTGTCCGTGGATCTGGGATTGGGTAAAAACATGCGCAATGGAGCAATATAGCGAGAATCCTCCTCGCATATTTTTGTATGATCCAGCTTATGAAACATGGGGATATCCGATAGTAGAGTATGCTTCGGAACTGAACGAGTTTATTGAAGAAAATTATACTTCGCTCAATAAACTTAATTACTCGGAACTTTATGTAAGAAACGACTATTATGATGAAGCATATGAAAAAATCACTGATGATTATAAAATGCAAACAGGTCATAATATTCCTAATGTTACGGTTAATCTTTCAGAGGATCATTCTAAAGCCGATATAGAACTTGATAAAGATAGCTATTATGAATCGGTTCAAATTGCAGTCTGGAGTGACGAGAATGGGCAAGATGATCTCGAATGGTATGACATGACTGAAGCGGATATGAATAAATGGGCGTGTACAGTGGACATGGCCGAGCATGGCTCGGCAGGATTGTACTATATTCACGTTTATGGAATTCATAATGGTGTCCAAGAATTTGTTGTAGGAACTTCTGTAGAGATATAAGTAGAATGATTTGTGAAATTAAATGGAGGGGAAAATGAAAACAGTAATTCTCGCGGGCGGCCTTGGCACCCGTATTTCTGAGGAATCTCAATTTAAGCCCAAACCGATGATTGAAATCGGTGGGCAGCCGATTTTGTGGCATATCATGAAGCTGTATTCGCATTACGGCTACAATGAATTTGTCATCTGTGCAGGCTACAAGCAGCACATGATCAAGGAATATTTTGCAGATTATTTCCTGCATACTTCGGATGTGACGTTCGACTTCACGAGCGGGCGCAACGAAATGACGGTGCATTATAACAATTCTGAACCGTGGAAGGTAACGGTTGTTGATACCGGCCTGAATACTATGACTGGCGGCCGTATTAAACGTATACAGCCGTATATCGGCAATGAGCCGTTTATGCTGACCTACGGTGATGGCGTATGCGATGTAGACATTGCAAAGCTGGTTGAATTCCATCAGCAGCACGGCAAGCTTGCTACCTTGACCGCCGTCATCCAGAAACAGCAGAAGGGCATTCTGGATATTGAAGAATCTGGTACGGTCAAGAGCTTTCGAGAGAAGCAGGCCAACGATGGAGCTGCAATCAATGCAGGCTTTATGGTGCTTCAGCCGGAGGTGTTTGACTACTTACAGGACGGCGATGCAACGGTATTTGAAACCAAGCCGCTTGAAAAGCTTGTCCATGAAGGCCAGCTGATGAGCTATCGTCACACTGGTTTCTGGCAGTGCATGGATACTGCACGCGAAAAGGAAATGCTTGAGAAACTGTGGGCAAGTGGACAGGCACCGTGGAAGGTCTGGGCGGACTGATGAAGTGGTTGGATTTAGAGTTTTATCGTGGCAAGCGAGTTTTTCTGACGGGCCATACAGGCTTTAAGGGAACATGGATGAGTCGTGTCCTGATCGACGCAGGCGCAATCGTTACCGGCTATTCACTGGAACCGCCAACGGAACCGAACGTGTTTAAGCTCTCTGGTGTTGATCAGCAGATGACAAGCGTAATTGGCGATGTGCGCGATGCTGCTCATCTCAAGCAGGCATTTGAAGTAGCACAGCCGGAAATCGTTTTGCACCTTGCGGCACAGCCGATTGTACGAACCAGCTATAAAGAACCTGCTTATACCTATGAGACCAATGTCATGGGTACAGTAAATCTTTTGGAGTGTGTTCGCACTTCGCAGGCGCCTGTGAAGTCTGTTGTAAATGTCACAACAGACAAAGTGTACTTAAATAACGAGTGGTCGTGGGGCTATCGCGAGAATGAGCCGTTGGATGGATTCGATCCGTATTCCAACTCCAAGTCGTGTTCCGAGCTGGTAACGCACAGCTATAAGAGCAGCTTTTTCTCGGGCGAGAATGCACCGGCTATTTCCACTGCTCGAGCGGGTAATGTTATTGGCGGCGGTGACTTTGCTGCGGACCGTATTATCCCAGACTGCGTTCGCGCGGTATCTGAGAACAAGGAAATCGTTGTTCGTAATCCGTACTCGACTCGTCCGTATCAGCATGTGCTGGAGCCGGTTATGGCGTATCTGATGATTGCACAGCGACAGTATGAAAACGCAGATCTCGCCGGCTGGTACAATGTCGGTCCGGATGATTGCGACTGCGTAACGACAGGTGAACTGGTAGATCTGTTTTGCAAGACATGGGGCAATGGTGCCTCGTGGGTCAATCGAGCAGAGCAGAATGCACCGCATGAGGCTAATTTCCTGAAGCTGGACTGCTCGAAACTCAAGAGTACCTTTGGCTGGCAGCCGCGCTGGCATATTGAAGATGCAATTCAGAAAACGGCTGAATGGACGCAGGCGTGGCTGAACCATCAGAATATTCCGCAGGAAATGGCACGAGAGATCAAAGAATTTGTGGAGGGTTGATTGTGAACAAGAAATGGAATACGGAGGCAGAAGCGCGCGCAGAAATTCTGAACGCAGTGGCCGATTACTATAAACAGTATAAATCCGAGAAAAAAGCCTTTGAGCCCGGTGACCGCATCACTTATGCAGCTCGTGTTTTCGATGAAAAGGAAATGTGCAGTCTGGTAGATGCTTCTCTGGATTTCTGGCTGACGACCGGACGTTTTGCTGATCAGTTTGAGCGTGAGTTTGCAAAGTGGCTAGGCGTTCGTTTTGCAAGCCTCGTCAACAGCGGCTCTTCGGCAAATCTGATTGCATTCTCGACACTGACTGCTCCAGAGCTTGGCGAGCGCCGTATCAAGCGAGGTGATGAAGTCATCACCGTAGCCGCAGGCTTTCCTACAACAATTACGCCTGTTCTTCAGTATGGCGCGGTGCCGGTGTTTGTCGATGTAACGATTCCACAGTACAACATTGATGTTACGCAGCTGGAAGCGGCACGCAGCGAGAAGACGAAGGCGGTTATGATCGCACATACACTGGGTAACCCGTTTGATCTGGCTGCGGTTCGTGCATTCTGCGATAAGTATAATCTGTGGCTGGTGGAGGATAACTGCGATGCACTTGGCAGTACCTATACGATTGACGGCGAGACTCGACTGACGGGTACAGTTGGTGATATTGGTACATCCAGCTTCTATCCGCCGCATCATATGACGATGGGCGAAGGCGGCTGTGTTTACACCAATGATCCGCTGCTGCACCGTCTTATCAACTCGTACCGCGATTGGGGCCGTGACTGTATGTGCCCATCTGGCCGAGACAATATCTGCGGTCATCGTTTTGATGGCCAGTACGGTGAGCTGCCGCAGGGCTACGATCATAAATATGTATATAGCCATTTCGGTTATAACCTCAAGGTAACGGATATGCAGGCGGCAATCGGCTGTGAGCAGCTCAAGAAGTTCCCTCATTTTGTAGAGCGCCGGAAGCATAATTGGACGCGTCTGCGTAAGGCTCTGGAAGGCGTGCAAGAGAAGCTGATCCTGCCGGAACCGGCACCGAACAGCGACCCGAGCTGGTTTGGTTTCCTGTTGACCGTGCGCGAGGGTGTTGACCGCGAAAAGGTTGTTCGCTATGTGGAGAACAAGGGGGTTCAGACTCGTATGCTGTTCTCGGGCAATCTGATCAAGCACCCGTGCTTTGATGAAATGCGTGCGACAGGTGAGGGCTATCGTGTAGTCGGTACACTGGAAAACACGGATCGCATTATGTGTGATACGTTCTGGGTTGGCGTATATCCGGGCATGACGGACGAGATGATCGATTATATGGCGAAGACGATTGCTGAGGCAGTGTATGCTTGAAAATATGAAAATGAATAGCAGCGAACTGGCTCGTAATGTTCGAATTGATGCTATTCGCATGGTACATGAGCACCATGCCTCGCATATCGCTTCTGCATTGTCGGTCGTCGATATCTTAGCTGTGCTTTATCACGATATCATGCATATTGATCCGCAAGACCCTCAGATGAAAAATCGAGATCGATTGATTATGAGTAAGGGCCATGCTGGTGTAGCGGTTTACGCTACACTGGCTGAATGCGGATTTTTCGACAAGGAAGAACTGCGTAAATACTATTCTGATGGCAGCGTTTACTCAGGTCATGTATCGCATAAAGGTGTGCTGGGTGTTGAATTTTCAACGGGCAGTCTGGGACATGGATTGGGAGTTGCTGCCGGTATGGCATTGTCTGCTCTGCGCAGGAACGAGAGCCATCGTGTTTTCACTATTTTAGGCGATGGCGAATGCGATGAAGGTGCTGTTTGGGAAGCTGCCATGTTTGCACGTCATTATCATCTGCACAATTTAACGGCAATTGTTGACCATAATCATATGCAGGCAATGGGTGATTGTACGCAGGTAATGGATCTGCTGGATTTGGCTGAAAAATGGCGAGCTTTCGGCTGGCATGTTATTTCGATCGAGAATGGCAATGATCACGATCAGTTGCGAGCAGCATTCAGCCAGCCCAGTACGGATATGCCCACTTGTATTATTGCGAACACGGTAAAGGGCAAAGGCGTTTCTTATATGGAAAATACACTACTCTGGCATTATCGTGATCCCCAGGGTGATGCTTTTGAGACTGCAATGAAGGAATTGGGGGCAAACGATCATGCGTAATACCTTTATCAATGAGTTAGAGAAATTAGCAGTCGTTGATCCCTCGATATATCTTCTGACCGGTGACTTGGGCTTTGGCGTGCTGAACAGCTTTAGTGAAAATTTGCCGAAACAGTTTATCAATGTTGGAATCAGTGAGCAAAACATGACTGCTGTAGCTGCTGGTCTTGCGTTAGAGGGCAATGCGGTTTATACGTATTCTATTGGTAATTTTCCGTCGCTGAGATGCCTTGAGCAAATTCGTAACGATATCTGCTATCCTAATGCAAATGTAAAAATTATATCTGTTGGTGCAGGATTATCGTACGGCCAGTTAGGCATGAGTCACCATGCGACAGAGGATATGGCTATCATGCGAGCGTTGCCTAATATGCGCGTATTTTCTCCAGCAGATCCGCAGGAAGCAATCGCAGTACTGAAAGAAGTAAGCCAAGTTCCAGGGCCGGCATATATTCGTTTGGGCAAAGGACGAGAAGCAAATAATGCTCCGGATAAAACGATTACGTCGATTGCCATGCCACGAGAAATTGTTTCTGGTACAGAAGTGTGTCTGTTCACTACTGGTGCAATCGCGGCTGAAGCAGTAAAAGCAGCTCAGATTTTAAACGAGGACGATATATCTGCGGCAGTATATACACTTCCTGCGATAAAACCGATTGATGCTGATGTGATCAAGAAATTGACGAAGCAGTTTGAATTACTGGTTTCGATTGAGGAACACAACGTCATCGGCGGATTGGGTAGTGCGATTGCAGAGGTTACAGCCGGAATAAGCGGTACCCATGCACCATTACTCTGCCTAGGTATGAAGGACCAATACTCGAGCATTGTTGGCAGTCATGAATTTCTGCGAGATTATTATGGTCTGAGCGCAGAAAAACTGGCTAGCAGGATTTGCGATAGACTGGAGGCAATAGCATGCAAGCAGTAATCACAGGAGCGACTAGCTTTATTGGCAAAAAGCTGTCGGAGACTTTGCGTGCTCATGGTTGGGATGTTGTGCATGTTGTCCGCAGACCGCAGGAAAATGCCGAGAATATCGAAGAAGTATTGCTTGATATGGAAAACTACGATCGGTTAGGGGATAAAATTGGTTCCTGTGATTGTTTTATTCATCTGGCGTGGAACGGTACCCGAGGCCCTGCTCGTATGGATCGGAAACTGCAGGAGCAGAACTATGAATACTCGCTGCAGGGCGTGCGCTCCATGATTGCAGCTGGCTGTAAGTGTATCGTTACAGCTGGATCTCAGGCTGAATATGGTCCGCATAACGAACAGATCAACGAAAACAGCGAGTGCCATCCGAATACGGAATACGGTAAAGCTAAGTTGAAATTTTACAATGAAACTGCAAAGTTATGTGAAACTGCAGGTGTAAAATATCGAGAACCGCGATTTTTCAGTTTATATGGACCCGATGACTATGAGGGCACCATGATTATGAGCATGCTGCGGTCTATGTTAGAAAATAAGCCCTGCGAATTAACGCAGGGCATTCAAATGTGGGACTTTCTCTATATCGATGACGCGATTGAAGCGCTGTACCGCTTGTGCACACAGGAATGTCCTAACGGTGTCTACAACTTCGGCAGCGGAGATGTGCGGCAGCTGAAAGATTATGTGTTGGAAATGGCACGAATTACACGTACGGAAAGTGAGTTAAGGTTTGGAGCCATTCCTTATCCGAAAACGGGCATGGTATCTTTGTGGCCAGATGTTTCTAAGTTGGAGAAAGAATTGGAGTGGCATGCCACAACTAATTTCTCGATGGGTATTTGTAAGGTGTTAAATAGACTGCAGGACTGTAAAAATGATAAATAAAACCACAATTTTTCAGTTTGTGAAATTTGGAATAGTTGGCGTATCGAATACGGCTATTTCACTAATTGTTTACTACATTATTTATTGGATCAATCCAGAATGGTATATGATTGGAAATATTGCCGGCTGGGTGATCAGCGTTTCGAATGCTTTCTTCTGGAATAATAGGTATGTGTTTAAATCACAATCTGAAGGCATGAGACAATTACTAAAGCGCATCGGGAAAACATATTTAAGCTATGGTGCGACGTTTTTAATGAGTACTGCTTTTTTGTATGTAGAGGTAGATATATTGCATTGGTCGGCAGTTATCTGCCCGATTATCAATTTAGTACTTACAATCCCATTAAATTTTCTATTAAATAAATTCTGGACGTTCCACTAAAGAGGCAGATAATGAAAATATCGGTAATGATTCCTTGCTACAATGAGCAGGATAATGTACGTGAGATTGCAGCTGCGGTTGCAAACATTATGAAAAAAGACTTGCCGCAGTATGATTATGAGATTCTGTTTATTGACAATAAATCGAAAGATCGTACGCGAGAATATTTGCGAGAAATGTGTCAGGCAGACAATCATATTAAAGCAATTTTTAATATGAAGAACTTTGGACAATTTAATAGCCCATATTATGGATTGTGCCAAACGACAGGAGATTGTACGATACTGTTGTGCTGCGATTTTCAAGATCCCATCGAAATGATACCGGTTATGGTGCATGAATGGGAAAAGGGACACAAGGTTATCAGTATGATAAAGACAACCAGCAGAGAAAATCATTTGATGTACTGGCTGCGATCTGTTTATTATAAAACAATTCGAGCAATGAGTTCAATTGAACAGATTGAGCATTTCACGGGTTTTGGATTGTATGATAAAAGCTTTATTCAGGTGCTGCGAGATCTAGATGACCCTACTCCGTTTTTACGCGGAATTGTGGCTGAGTATGCCCCTGACCATTTGGAAATCCCATATGAGCAGCAAAAGCGTCGTGCAGGTAAGACTTCGAATAATTTCTTTTCTCTTTTCGATGCAGCAATGCTGAGTTTCACGAGCTATACGAAGGGTGGACTTAGAGCGGCAACATTTGGAGGATTTCTAATATCCGGTATGAGTTTCTTGATAGCGCTGTTTTATCTGATTCAGAAGTTAATCCATTGGGATGACTTTGTTGCAGGTAATGCACCGATTCTAATTGGTGTGTTTTTCCTTGGGGGACTGCAAATGTTCTTTATTGGTCTGCTAGGCGAATACATAATGAGTATGAATACGCGTATTATCAAGAGGCCGTTGGTGATTGAGGAAGAACGGTTGAATTTCAATAAGGAAAGATGATTTTATATGACCTATACGAGCGAGTTTTGCAAGTTCTATAATAATCTAAAAATTGATGTTGATACCGAAGTTGATGCAGTATATCATTATACTTCAGCGAATGCATTGCTTTCAATTATCGAGAAGAAAGAACTGCGATTTACGGATCGCTTCTACTTGAACGATAAAAGCGAGGGAATCTATGTATTGGAGCTTTGCAAGGAAAATCTGAGTGAACTCATGGATGATACATCCTTACGGTCGGAAATAAAGAAAGTAATAGATGAACGTATTGTAAGTCCTCAGAGTGGTAACTTTTATGTATATCAATGCTCGTGTTCTACGGATAGGGATAATCTAGCACTGTGGAATTATTATACAAAAAACAAAGATATGCAAGGGTATAATATAAAAATGAGGACGGATATAATAAGGAAAATCTTAATACCTACATCAGAAAGAAAATTACCAGTACACACAGGAAATGTAGTTTACGATAAAGCTCAGCAACTAAGTACTCTAAAACAGATTTTAAATCGGTTCTGTGAATTTCAAACGCAAAACGATCCTAATAATAGGCATATAAAGGATTTGGCACGGTTTGCTGTAGATAAAATAATGATGCAAGGGATTTTCTTCAAAAATCCGTATTTTGAAATGGAAAAAGAATACAGAATTGCTATAGTTCCATATATTGAAGAAACAGGTGAAGTGTACGCTGAGCTAGAACGTAAGTTCATGGAACGATATGGAATTTTTATTCCATATTTTGATGTTGCTATTCCTGATGAGTTGATAAATGGTATCACTGTTTCACCTACAATGAACTTTGAAACGGCACAAAAAAGTTTGCAGAATGTGCTAAGCTTGAGTACTCACTTACGACAAGAGGATATTATTGCCTCTAAAATACCAGTTCGTTATTAGACGGTAGTTATCTACAAGTAAAAATGTGATATAGTATTATTGAAAGCCATAGTTCGTTGTGGCATTTTGCCGACAGAGTAAAATGTGATTATTTCTCAAGTGCATAGATTACTTTCGGAGCTACACTTGCACAGGCTTTCAGATCTGATTTCGCGGATTAAAGATTCACCAAGCATAGCAGCGTGTCGGTCAATGTATTGGCATGCTGTTAGATTTTATCTAGCTAAAAATCCTCGTCGTACTCAATCCCCTCCATCGTTGCGGAAGGGGCGCTGAAATGCGCTTTTTTAATCAAACGTTCTACTTTGTTCGTCTGCCGCCTGTTCCATTCTGCCATTACCGCCATACTGAAGCGTTCTTCAAAACTGAGTGCATAAAAAGAAGGATCCTGGAACTGAGCTGTAAACCCCGCCGCCATGGCGCTCAATTTCATATCCGTGAGCATATCCACCGTCTGCTGGTTCATTCCTGCTCACCGTCTTTCTTGAAGTAGGCGGCACCGCGCGTAATTCCATAGCGATTTGGGTTTTGAAGAGGTTCCTTAACAGCAGAATTCTTAGGCTTGATATCCAACCTGCTTTTCAGGATACTGTTGATATTCCGAATCGAGGGCGTAGTTCCGTATGCGAGAACGCGCATACACGCCATTTTCAGACGTTCTTTGCTGTAGCGTTCGCCCAGCTTCATGAGGCTGGCAGGCTTTGTAACCCTGCTCAGGAGCTTTGCCCGATTCAAGGAAGAATGCCACGATGCGCTCCGCCATCGGACTAGCAGACATAGCCTAAACCCTAAAATCTTCTTCATTGCAGGTCATATATTTCTGATGCGATTCCGGCATATGCTCCAGCTTTATCAGAGGATCGTGCTGCAGCGTCTGTAAACGGCGGTGGCTTGCAACGCGGCTGCCATGGTAGTAAACCTCCACCAGGTTTTTGGTAACGCGGATATCAACCTTCTCACCAATCAGATTATAGGGCACGGAGTATTTGTTTTTGCCATCAGAAATTAGGTAGTCGTTCGGAACCTTTGCCATAGACCAGACAGCGGCCTCAAACGGTACGGCGGGCAGCGGCAGCATATACGCCTGTTCTTCCTCCAGATAAGCGCTGCGGCGGGTACCGGGGCGCTGCTTGAACTCGCGGCTATTCAATTCTTCGAGCTTCTCAGCAACCGCCTCGTTGACTTCATGCAAGGAGAAAAACTTACGATCTAGCAGTGCAGCAATAATCAAGGTCTCAGCAAAACGGACAGAAGCCTCTGCCGAACTCTTGTCCTTTGGACGACGTACTCGTACAGGAACAATAGCTGTGTTGTAATAGTCCGCAAGTTCCTGATAACTGCGGTTCAGCACCGTTTCATATCGAGTGTTAGACGTAGTTGCGGTTTTGCAGTTATCCGGAATGAGCAGCCTTGCCACGCCGCCAAAATAGTTGAACGCATGAATATGACAGTTCAGCCAGTTCTCTGTTTTCATGTTATCGCAGGCTTCTGCATAGATATAATAGCTGCATGGCAGCACGGCCACAAACAAATAGGCGCTGCTCCGCTCTCCGGTAACGGAATCGTAGACCGGGATTGTATCTCCGGCACAGTCCACCTAGATTGCATCTCCCGGCTTGTGCTGAATGCGCATGGTAGCTTTTGTAAGGGACTGCGGACGAAAAGTTGGACCTCTGCAAGGAGGAAAACAGATGTACTCTTATGAAGAACGGCTTAGAGCGGTAAAGCTGTATATAAAATACGACCACAGCCTTTCAACTGTGATTAGAGAGCTGGGATATCCGTCACATCAGGCACTGCTTCAATGGTATCGGGAATATATAACGCAAGGTGACTTGCATGCGGAATGTGTCCGGCGCAGGCGTCGGTGCAAATACACTATGGAGCAGCGCAAGGCAGCGGTAGCATAGTAGCATATTATCAAAAACATGGTCAAAACCTGGCACGTACTGTGAAAAAGCTTGGATATCCCAGTAGAGCAACATTGTTTAACTGGCTAAAAGAGGACATCAGCAGATCAACGCATCCTTGTCATTCTAGGTCCCCAGTGGTAAAATTTCAGCAGGCTCAAAAAGAACAGGCTGTACTCGATCTTTGCATTCGAGAATCCTCGGCTGAAAAAATTGCTTCTAAACATGGAGTCAGCCGGGCCTCTTTATACAAATGGAAAGATGAACTGCTGGGAAGGAAACGTGAACCGAAAATGTCTGAACAGTTTGTTATTCAATCCGATGATGCAGAACAGTCTACAGAAAACTTGCGCTCTGAAGTAGCAAGATTGGAAGAGAAAATTGCTAAACTTCAACAAGAAGCTGCAAAGTATGAACAGGAAGCATTCCGGGCTCGTCTCCAAAGGGACATTTATGAGAAAGCAAGTGAACTCATAAAAAAAGAAGCGGGCATTGATCTGGACAAGCTTACGAATAAGGAGAAAGCTATCGATCAATGCCCTCAGAGAAACATACTCTTTGAAAATACTGCTTTCAGAAATAAAGATAGCAAAGGGCAGCTATTGTTATCAGACTAATGTTCTCAAAGCATAGGATAAATACCTTGCGCTGCGCAGCAAAATCAAGACCGTGTTTACAGAAGCGTATTGCAGCTATGGATATCGACGAATTCATGCTCACTTAAAAATGCAGGTATAACCGTTTCCGAGAAGATAGTTCGACGCATTATGCAGCAGGAGCATCTTATAGTTCCATATACTACGCATAAGAGAAAATATAGTTCATATAAGGGAGAAATCAGCCCTGAAGTCGACAATCTGATTCAACGTGATTTCAGTGCGGAAAGGCTAAATGAGAAATGGCTTACTGATATCACCGAGTTTTCAATTCCAGCAGGTAAAGTATATCTTTCTCCGGTCATCGACTGCTATGATGGGCTCATCGTTA
>ERZ773252.2115-NODE-2115-length-17748-cov-37.611259_pt1 | contig 17748 bp, 9 predicted proteins | sample MGYA00580517_ERZ773252 | MGnify/ENA primary metagenome ERZ773252 (study PRJEB29015, sample SAMEA2737766) | human gut metagenome | biome: human gut; feature: human-associated habitat; material: faeces | place: China | collected 2012 ...
GGCCGATACCGGGAATGTAAGAGGTGACCTCGATACCATTCGTGAGGCGGACACGAGCAACCTTACGCAGAGCAGAGTTAGGCTTCTTGGGGGTCATGGTACGAACTGCAGTGCAGACACCACGCTTCTGGGGGCTGCTCAGATCAGAGTACTGCTTCTTCTGAGAGTTATAAGTCTTCTGCAGAGCGGGAGCGGTGCTCTTGGTAGTCAGGACCTCACGGCCTTTGCGTACAAGCTGGTTAAAAGTAGGCATTTTGTTTCTCCTTTCTTAATGATGAACATCGGAAGCATTTTCCGACTTTTTTGCCGCACTATCCCCATGAGGGACGCGCAACAGTTATATAATAACCGCTTTGCGGCCGGATGTCAACAGTTTTTGCAATTTTTTTTGTATTTATTCCAGATTTTTTCTTTCAGACAGTTTTTGGCAGAATAAATGCATTTTCCCTCCCCTGCTGCGCTGCTTTATGCACGCAAAAGCCGCTCCGCAGGCTTTCGCCCGCGGAGCGGCTTTGTTTAACTGATCAGATCCTGACGGATGCTGCGCTTACTGTGCGGAGGCAGCCAGCTCGGCTGCGATCTCGGCATCGCGCTCAGCCTCACGGTTCTTCAGATCCTCACGCACCTCCGGCAGACCGGTACCGGCGGGGATCAGCTTACCGATGATGACGTTCTCCTTCAGACCGGACAGCGGGTCGACCTTGCCCTTGATGGCAGCCTCGGTCAGCACGCGGGTGGTCTCTTGGAAGGAAGCGGCAGACAGGAAGGAGTCGTTGGCCAGAGCAGCCTTGGTGATGCCCAGCAGCACCTGCTGATACTCTACCAGCTTCAGGCCCTCTTCGCCTGCATCAATGCGCTTCTGCAGATCGGCATTGATGTTCTCCACCTCCAGACGGCTTGCCAGAGCACCGCCGATCAAGTTGGAGGAGCCGGAGTCGGTCACACGCACCTTGCGGCACATCTGACGGACGATGACTTCGATATGCTTATCGTTGATCTCAACGCCCTGCAGACGGTAGACCTTCTGGACCTCGTTGATCAGGTAGTTCTGCACGTCCTCCAGACCCTTGATGGCCAGAATATCCTGCGGGTACAGCACGCCCTCGCGGGTGATGATGTCGCCCTTCTCCACACGGTCGCCGGGCATTACGCGGGAATGCTGGGTGAACGGGATGGAGTAGCTCTTGACTTCCTCTGCACCGTTCTCGTCCTTGCCGGTGACCTTGATGACCACGTTCTTCTTGGTGTCGTCCTGAGAGACCACACCGGAGATCTCGCTCATGATGGCCATGCTCTTGGGACGGCGGCTCTCGAACAGCTCCTCAACACGGGGCAGACCCTGTGTAATATCCTCGGCAGATGCGATACCGCCGGTATGGAAGGTACGCATGGTCAGCTGAGTACCGGGCTCACCGATGGACTCTGCGGCGATAACACCGACAGACTCGCCCAGACGGACCGGCTCGCCGTTGGCCATATCGGAACCGTAGCAGCGTGCGCAGACGCCGGTCTTTGCACGGCAGGTCAGCAGGCTGCGGATCTTCAGACGGGTGATACCGGCTGCCTCGATCTCGTTGGCATCGTACAGGTCGATCATCTTGCCCTCGGGCACGATAACCTTGCCGGTGATGGGGTTGACCACATCGCCCACGGCAAAACGGCCAATCAGACGCTCGCGGAAGCTCTCGATCTTCTCCTTGCCCTCGTGGATCTCAGAGACCCACAGGCCATCGGTGGTGCCGCAGTCGATCTCGCGGACGATGACGTCCTGAGAAACATCGACCATGCGGCGGGTCAGGTAACCGGAGTCAGCGGTACGCAGAGCGGTATCAGCCAGACCCTTACGAGCACCACGGGCAGAAACGAAATATTCCAGAATGTTCAGACCTTCGCGGTAGTTTGCACGAATGGGCATCTCGATGGTGTGACCGGCGGTGTTTGCCAGCAGGCCGCGCATACCAGCCAGCTGCTTGATCTGGTTCATAGAACCACGAGCACCGGAGTCTGCCATCATATAGATCTCGTTGTCCTTGGGCAGGTTGTCTGCCAGAGCCTTGGAGACCTTATCGGTGGTCTTCTGCCAGATATCGATGGTCTTGTTGTAACGCTCGTTATCCGAGATCAGACCACGGTTGAACAGCTTGCCGACCTTGGCGATCTCCTTATCGGCCTCGGCGATCAGCTCCTGCTTCTGGGGCGGGATCACAGCGTCGCACACAGCCACGGAGATAGCGGACAGGGTGGAGTACTTATAGCCCTGTGCCTTGATGGCATCCAGCATCTTAGCACACTTGCGGGTGCCGTTGCGGGTCATGCAGCGGGAGATGATCTCAGGCAGGGTCTTTTTGGTCACGCGGAAGCTGACCTCGTACTCCAGCCAGTGCTCGGGATCGGTACGATCCACATAGCCCAGGTTCTGGGGAATGGGATTGTTGAAGATGATGCGGCCGGCGGTGGCATCCACCAGACCGGTGCGCTCCACGCCGTCAATGGTCATGGTGCGGCGCACCTTGATGGGCGCGTGCAGGGTGATGACGTGCTCGGCGTAAGCCATCAGAACCTCGTTCTCATCACGGAACACCTTGCCTGCGCCCTCGTCGTTCTCGCGGACGGTGGTCAGGTAGTAGCTGCCCAGGATCATATCCTGCGTAGGCACGGTAACAGGTGCGCCGTCAGAGGGCTTCAGCAGGTTGCCGGAAGCCAGCATCAGCATCTTAGCCTCACGGCAGGCATCCTCACTCAGAGGCAGATGGACTGCCATCTGGTCGCCGTCGAAGTCGGCGTTGAATGCGGTACAGGCCAGCGGGTGCAGCTTGACGGCACGACCCTCCACCAGCACGGGGTTAAAGGCCTGAATGCCCAGACGGTGCAGGGTAGGTGCACGGTTCAGCAGCACGGGGTGGCCCTTGATGACGGTCTCAAGGCTGTCCCAGACCTCGGGCTTTGCACGCTCGACCATCTTGCGGGCGGACTTGATGTTGTTGGCAATGCCCTTCTCCACCAGATCCTTCATGACAAAGGGCTTGAACAGCTCCAGAGCCATCTCCTTGGGCAGACCGCACTGATCCATCTTCAGCTCAGGGCCGACGACGATAACGGAACGGCCGGAGTAGTCAACACGCTTGCCCAGCAGGTTCTGACGGAAGCGGCCCTGCTTGCCCTTCAGCAGATCGGAAAGGCTCTTCAGTGCGCGGTTGTTGGGGCCGGTGACCGGACGGCCGCGGCGGCCGTTGTCGATCAGGCTGTCCACAGCCTCCTGCAGCATCCGCTTCTCGTTGCGCACGATGATGTCGGGAGCGCCCAGCTCCAGCAGGCGGCGCAGACGGTTGTTGCGGTTGATGACGCGGCGGTACAGGTCGTTCAGGTCGGAGGTGGCGAAGCGGCCGCCGTCCAGCTGAACCATGGGGCGCAGGTCAGGCGGCAGCACGGGCAGCACATCCATGACCATCCACTCGGGGCGGTTGCCGGAGATGCGGAAAGCCTCAACAACCTCCAGACGCTTGAGGATGCGCACACGCTTCTGGCCGGAGGACTTCTCCACCTCGGCGGTCAGCTCAGCACTCAGCTGATCCAGATCGATCTCCTTCAGCAGGGTCTGGACAGCCTCGGCGCCCATGGCAGCCTCGAACTCGTCGCCGTAGCGCTCGCACATTTCGCGGTATTCCTTCTCGGTCAGCAGCTGCTTTTTATCCAGCGGGGTCAGACCGGGATCGGTGACGATATAACTTGCAAAGTACAGCACCTTTTCCAGCAGGCGGGGGCTGATGTCCAGCATCAGGCCGATGCGGCTGGGAATGCCCTTGAAGTACCAGATGTGGCTCACAGGAGCGGCCAGCTCGATGTGGCCCATACGCTCACGGCGGACCTTGGCCTTGGTGACCTCGACGCCGCAGCGATCACACACCTTGCCCTTGTAGCGGATGCGCTTGTACTTACCGCAGTGGCACTCCCAGTCCTTGGTAGGTCCAAAAATGCGCTCGCAGTACAGGCCGTCACGCTCCGGCTTCAGGGTGCGGTAGTTGATGGTTTCGGGCTTTTTGACCTCGCCGTAGCTCCAAGCGCGGATCTGCTCCGGGGAGGCAAGGCCGATTTTAATGGAATCGAAAACGTTGTTTTCCATGAAACGAACCCTTTCTTAATCTCTAGTTGTTTCGATGATACAGGCGGCTTTTCTGTTATAGGATCACAGGCGCTTCTCCCCTGCCGCAGCACGCGGCCAAAGGGGAAGGCTGTGTTGTGTATCCAAATCAGAAATCTACTTCGTCAGAAGCAGCCGGAGCCTCGGCACCGGAGTTATCGTCCTCCAGCACAGAAGGATCATCGAAACCTGCATCGGCGTCCTTGATGTTGTAATCAGTCAGTTCGCTCTCCTGCACCACAGTCTCGGTACCGGCAACGTCACGCATATCAAAGCCGGTCTCTTCATCGTCGAAGTTCTGGCGCATATCGATCTCGTTGCCGTCCTTATCCTGCACGATCACGTCCATACCCAGAGACTGCAGTTCCTTCAGCATAACGCGGAAGGACTCGGGGATGCCGGGCTGCGGGATGGGCTCGCCCTTGACGATGGCTTCGTAGGTCTTGACACGACCCTCCACATCATCGGACTTGACAGTCAGGATCTCCTGCAGGGTGTAAGCGGCGCCGTAAGCTTCCAGTGCCCAGACCTCCATCTCACCGAAGCGCTGACCGCCGAACTGAGCCTTGCCGCCCAGAGGCTGCTGAGTGACCAGAGAGTAGGGGCCGGTGGAACGGGCGTGGATCTTATCGTCGACCAGATGATGCAGCTTGAGGTAGTACATATAACCAACGGTAACGCGGTTATCAAACTTTTCACCGGTACGGCCATCGTAAACGGTGGTCTTGCCGTCACGATCCAGCTCGATCTTGGAGAAGTCGATGATGTGGCCCTTCTCGCCCATGATCTTGGGCAGCTTGGTGGGATATGCGGGAGCATTCTCGCCGTGCCACATCTCGCGGGCGGTATCAAAAGTATCGCCGATGTCGTTCTCACGGGCAGAGTCAAAGACAGGGGTCATGACCTTGATGCCGCAGGCCTTGGCAGCGTAGCCGAGGTTGACTTCCAGCACCTGACCGATATTCATACGGGAAGGCACGCCCAGCGGGTTCAGCACGATATCCAGCGGAGTGCCGTCGGGCAGGTAGGGCATATCCTCCTGTGGCAGGATGCGGGAAACGACACCCTTGTTACCGTGACGGCCTGCCATCTTATCGCCGACGCTGATCTTACGCTTCTGAGCGATATAGCAACGGACGACCTCGCGCACACCGGGCTGCAGCTCGTCGCTGTTCTCCGGGGTAAAGACCTTGACATCCACAATGATGCCGTATGCGCCGTGAGGCACACGCAGAGAGGTGTCGCGCACCTCGCGGGCCTTCTCGCCGAAGATGGCGCGCAGCAGGCGCTCCTCAGCGGTCAGCTCAGTCTCGCCCTTCGGGGTGACCTTACCGACCAGAATATCGCCGCTCTTGACCTCGGCACCGATGCGGATGATGCCGCGCTCGTCCAGATCTTTCAGGGCGTCCTCAGAAACGTTGGGGATGTCGCGGGTGATCTCTTCGGGTCCCAGCTTGGTATCGCGGCTCTCGGTCTCGTACTCCTCGATGTGGATGGAGGTGTACACGTCCTCACGCACGATCTTCTCGTTCAGCAGGACGGCGTCCTCGTAGTTGTAGCCCTCCCAGGTCATGAAGCCGATCAGGGCATTCTTACCCAGAGAGATCTCGCCGTTGCGCATTGCGGGGCCATCGGCCAGCACCTGACCGGCGGTGACGGTCTCGCCCACTTCCACGATGGGGCGCTGGTTGATGCAGGTGCCTGCGTTGGAGCGGGCGAACTTGATCAGAGAGTACTCCTCCAGAGCACCCTGCTCGTTGCGCACAACAATGTGGTCGGCATCGGCCTTTTCCACAACGCCGTTGCTCTTGGCCAGCACAGCGGTGCCGGAGTCGGTAGCAGCCTTGTACTCCATACCGGTAGCAACGATGGGCTGCTGGGTGACCATCAGAGGCACTGCCTGACGCTGCATGTTAGAGCCCATCAGAGCACGGTTACAGTCATCGTTCTCCAGGAAGGGGATGCAGGCGGTAGCAACAGAGACCATCATTCGCGGAGAAACGTCCATGTAATCGACCTTCTCTGCGTCGATTTCCAGGATCTCGTCGCGGCGGCGGGCAGACACACGGGGACGGATGAAGTGCTTGCCTTCATCCAGCGGCTCGTTGGCCTGTGCCACAACGTACTCGTCCTCCACATCGGCGGTCATATACTCCACCTCGTCGGTGACGACCTGCTCGATGAGATTGTTGTTCTCGTCGTAGATCTTCTTGACCTTGCGGTAGGGAGCCTCCACGAAGCCGTACTCGTTGATCTTGGCGTAGGATGCCAGATAGGAGATCAGACCGATGTTGGGGCCTTCAGGGGTCTCAATGGGGCACATACGGCCATAGTGGCTGTAATGAACGTCGCGGACTTCGAAGCCTGCGCGGTCACGGCTCAGACCGCCGGGGCCCAGAGCAGACAGACGGCGCTTGTGGGTCAGCTCAGCCAGAGGGTTATTCTGATCCATGAACTGAGACAGCGGAGAGGAGCCGAAGAACTCCTTGATGGCTGCCACCACAGGACGGATGTTGATCAGTGCCTGCGGAGTGATGACGCTCTGATCCTGACTCTGCAGGGTCATACGCTCACGGATGACGCGCTCCATACGGGAGAAACCGATGCGGAACTGGTTCTGCAGCAACTCGCCCACGCTGCGGATACGGCGGTTGCCCAGATGGTCGATATCATCGGTGGTGCCGATGCCGTAGCCCAGACCGTTCAGGTAGTTGATGGAGGACAGGATATCGTCGATGGTGACGGTACGGCCGATGAGCAGGTCGTGATCCTTCTTCAGGCTCTCCATGACCTCCTCGGCGCTGGAGGCGTTATCAAGGATCTTGCGCAGCTCCTTGAGGCAGCAGCGCTCGTTGATGCCGCACTCCTTGACATCCACACCCTTGAATGCGGGGTAGTAGCTGTCGATGATGGCCTGTGCGTCCACGCAGCCGTTGGTGATGACCTTGACCTTGTGGGGCTGATCCTTCATGGGATCATCGATCTTCAGCACGACCAGATTCACGCCGGCAGCATCGATCTGCTCAGCCAGCTTGCGGTCGATCTTCTTGTCGGCCTCGACAAGGATCTCGCCGGTGAAGGGATCCACCACGTTCTCTGCGGCCACATGATCCATGATGCGGCGTGCCAGAGACAGCTTCTTATTCATCTTATAGCGGCCGAAGCGGGACAGGTCGTACCGGCGCGGATCGAAGAACAGCATATCGATCTGGCTGGTAGCGGACTCCACCGTGGGGGGCTCGCCGGGGCGCAGCTTGCGGTAGACCTCCAGCAGGCCCTCCTCGCGGTTCTTGGTGGTATCCTTTTCCAGCGTGGCCAGAATGCGCTCGTCCTCGCCGAAGTAGTTCAGGATATCCTCGTTAGAGGACAGGCCCAGTGCACGGCACAGCACGGTGACGGGCAGCTTACGGTTCTTATCGATACGGACATAGAACACGTTGGCGGCATCGGTCTCGTACTCCAGCCATGCACCGCGGTTGGGGTTCATGGTGGCGCTGTACAGGTCGTTGCCGACCTTATCCTTAGCATGGCCGTAGAACACACCGGGAGAGCGGACCAGCTGGCTGACGATTGCACGCTCGGCACCGTTGATGACAAAGGTGCCTGCGTCGGTCATCAGGGGGAAGTCACCCATGAAGATTTCCTGATCCTTCACCTCGCCGGTCTCCTTGTTCAGCAGACGGGCGGTGACGCGCAGGGGTGCTGCATAGGTCACGTCGCGCTCCTTGCACTCCTTGATGCTGTACTTCGGCTCCTTATCCAGGCGGAAGTCCACAAAGCTCAGTGCCAGATTGCCGGTGTAGTCCTCAATGGTGCCGATATCGTGGAAGACCTCTTTCAGGCCCTCGTCCAGGAACCACTGATAAGAGTTCTTCTGGACCTCGATCAGGTTCGGCATACTGATGACTTCGTCGATGTGGGAGAAGCTCATGCGCTCGGTTTTGCCGAGCTTTACGGGCTTGACTTTCATCATAAAATCAACCACTCCTTACTTTTATATTCTACGGGATGTCGTATACGCGGGTCAAATTTGAGCAGACACACATAATTCGACCCGCGTCCTGTGGAACCTTCCGGCATTTTGCACAAACTTTTCGGGGTGACCCCTCAAGTGGCAGCCATCACAGCTCCCTTTTTGACGCACTAGTCCATTATGTGATACTAATGCAGTATACACCCCAAAACCCCTGTTGTCAAGCCATTTTTCAGTTTTTTGCCGAAATAAATTTTATTTTCGGTTTGTTTTCGAACGCCCGGTAGCGTGTAGCCGTTTACTTTCCAAGTACTTGATTTTTTTATTTTGCACGTTCCTGTTCATAACACCCTTGTGCAATTTGTCTATCTTTGCTCTTGCGCCCGGAGGCATTACTTTTCCACTTCCCCGCCGCAAAAGAAGAGGCCGCCGCACGGAACGCCGTGCAGCGGCCTTGTCCTATTATACAGAATGCTCACTCGTCCAGATAATCCCGCAGCAGCTTTGCGCGGCTGGGGTGGCGCAGCTTGCGCAGCGCCTTTGCTTCGATCTGACGCACCCGCTCCCGGGTCACGTTGAATTCCTTGCCCAGTTCTTCCAAGGTGCGGGCGCGGCCATCCTCCAGACCAAAGCGCAGGGTGATGACCCTCTCCTCCCGGGGCGTCAGGCTTTTAAGGACGTGCAGCAGCTCCCGCCGCAGCAGCTGGCGCCCAGCTTCATCCACCGGGACACCGGCGTCCTCGTCCTGAATAAAGTCCTCCAGATGGGCGTCCTCTTCCTCCCCTACCGGCGTTTCCAGACTGATGGGTTCCTGCGACAGTTGCAACAGTTCCCGCACCTTGTCCGGCTCCATATCCAGTGCGGCGGCGATCTCCTCCACGGTGGGCTCCCGCCCATTTTTGTGCAGCAGATCGCCTGCCGTTTTCTTGACCCGGTTGATGCTCTCTACCAGATGCACCGGGATGCGGATGGTGCGCCCCTGATCCGCAATGGCGCGAGTGATGGACTGACGGATCCACCAGGTTGCGTAGGTGGAGAACTTGAAGCCCCGCTCCGGCTCAAACTTTTCAGCAGCCTTCATCAGGCCGAGGTTGCCCTCCTGAATGAGATCCAGAAAAGGCAGTCCACGCCCGGCGTAGCGCTTGGCTACCGACACCACCAGCCGCAGGTTCGCTTCGCTCAAGGCGCGGCGCGCCTCTGCATCCCCTGCCCGGGCGGCCTTTGCCAGCGCCATCTCCTGCCCGGCGGTCAGCAGCGGCACCCGGCCGATCTCCTTTAAATAGGTCTTGACCGGGTCATCCAGTGCCACGCCCTCAGAGGATAGTTCATTCTCCAGCCTGCCGATCTGGGCATCATCCAGCACAGGCAGCTCGGCAGGTTCCTCTGCCAGATGGACGCCCCGCTGCTCCAGCGCCGCGTAAAGCTCGTCCAGCTGTGCAATATCAAAATCCGCTTCTTCCATGGCACGGCTAATCTGCTCCGTGGTCAGGGTGTGACGGTGAGCCTTTGCGGCAAGGCTGCGGGCAAGTTCTTCCGTTTGCGACAATTTCTGCATGATTCCTGCTCCTTTTCTCTCCAGCTCCAGCCGGAGGGAAAACAGGGATCAGTCTTGTTCGGGCAGCGTCCCCTGCTTTTTTTCGCGCATCGACTGAAGATACTGTGTGATCTCATCGCCGGACATTGCAGCAGCTTTGCTAGCAACCGGCATTCCCCGGGCGATCCTGTCCAGATACAGACGGATATCGTCCGGAGTGCAGTTCACATCGCTGTATTGTGCCGCAAGCCGGCTCAGTTCATTCAATGCTTCTTCGCTTACAAATGCCCGCAGTGCAGTCAGGCTGAGTTCCACGCCCTCCCGGCTGCAATTGAGCATCGCTTCGTATAGTTCCTTCTGCTGCGGCTGGATGAATTGCTCCGCCGTCAACTGCTGCTTGGCCAGTTCCAGATAGCGCGGCTCCCGCAGGATAGCTGCCAGCAACCGCTGCTGGGCGCTGGCGATGCCCAGCGCCTGACTGCCGCCTGCGCTGTACGGGACCTTGATCTGATCCATCTCGCCGGAGCGCAGCAGCTCGCGGTTTTTCTCCCGGCGGTACTTGCCGCCCGCCCGCTTTGCTGCGGTGCCCAGCTGCGCCAAAATGGCAGTTTTGGAGATGTTGGTCTCCTCTGCCAGCCGCCCGGCGTACACCTCCTGCTCAGTGGGGTTGGAGCGCTCGGCCAGCATCTCCACGGCTTCCTTTACATATTGCAGCCGCTGCGCATCCTGCGAGAGATCATACTGGTCTCGCAGGCGCTTGAGCCGGAAGTCCAGCGCATTGCCCACCCCATCCAGAAGTGCCTGAAAGCGCTCCGGGCCGTATTTTTTGATGTATTCGTCTGGGTCCTTTGCGCCGGGAATCTGCAAAACGCCCACCTTTACCGGGCTGTTGCGGAACAGTTCCAGCGAGCGCAGGGTCGCCTTCTGGCCGGCCTCGTCCGAGTCATAGCTCAGAATGACCTCATCGGCATATTCGCTGATGATGCGCACCTGTCCGGGGGTCAGGGCGGTGCCGCAGGCGCAGACGGCGGTATCGATGCCCGCCTGCTGCATACTGATGACATCCATGTAGCCCTCGCACAGCACGAACCGCCGGGAGGCGCTGCGCTTGGCGATCTGCATGGCAAACACCGTCTCGGATTTGTGGTAGACCAGCGTTTCCGGGCTGTTAACGTATTTGGGCTTGGAGTCGTCCATCACGCGCCCGCCAAAGGCAATGATGTTGCCGCGCAGGTCAAAGATAGGGGTCATGACACGCTTCCAGAACAGGCAGTAGATGCGCCCGGACTGGCTGCGTTTGAACAAGCCGCTGGCATCCAGTTCCTGCTGGTTGTAGCCCTTATCCCGCAGGTACTGGTACAGTGCCTGCCCATCGTTGGGGGCATAGCCCAGCCCGAACCGGACGATGGTCTTATCGTCCAGCCCGCGCCGCCGCCAGTAAGCGCGCGCCTGCCGTGCCTCCTCCACGGTAGAGTTCAGGCAGGCGTGGAAGAAGCGGGCGGCCTCCTTATTCATGGAAAGCACCCGGCTGCGCAGACGTCCGGTCTTGTCGTCCTCCTGCGGCTCCGGCATACCGGCGCGGGAAGCCAGCATCTTGATAGCTTCGCCGCTGCTGATATTGTTGATCTTTTTGACAAAGCTGATGGCATCTCCGGCTGCCTGACAGCCGAAGCAGTAAAAGCTTTGAGTGTCAGGGTATACATAGAAGGACGGCGTTTTTTCGCTGTGAAAGGGGCACAGACCGCCGTATAGCCGTCCCTTGCGCTTGAGCTGCACATAGCTGCCCACCAGCTCCACAATGTCGGTGCGGCGGGTGAGCTCCTCGATGTATTCGTGTGGGATCATGTTGTTTTAAACGACCTCTCCAGTTTTAAAGGACGTGCCATTTCTGGGGCACGAACAGTTCTTCAAAGGTGCGGATGGCAAACTCGTCGCTCATACCGCTGATGTAGTCGGTGACGGCGCGTTCCCGTCCCTCCTGATAGGCCAGCTGCACATAAAAGTTGGACATCTGATCCACATGGGTCAGGTAGTACTCGTACAGTTCCGCGATAAGCTTGTCCACCTTCTGCTCCTCGCGCTTGGCGTTTTTGTCCACATACACGGTGGCGTACATGAAATCCCGCAAAGCGAGAAAAGCCTCGTATTCCTCGGTGCCCATGCGGACATCTTCCTCGCTGTGGGTGAGGATGCTGTTGATCATAGTGGTGATGCGGGCGGACTTAGTCTGCCCCAGCACTGCCGTGCAGTCCTTGGGCAGGGTGGCAGCGTCCAGCACACCGGCGCGCACGGCGTCCTCAATATCGTGGTTGACAAAGGCAATCTGATCTGCCAAGCGCACGATGCGCCCTTCCGGGGTAGCCGCCCATGTGCCCTTGGTGTGGGTAACGATGCCGTTGCGCACCTCCCATGTCAGGTTAAGCCCCTCGCCATCCTTTTCCAGCCGATCCACCACACGCAGGCTTTGCATATAGTGGTGGAAGCCGTCCGGGCAGAGAGCGTTCAGTGCCTTTTCGCCTGCGTGGCCAAAGGGAGTGTGCCCCAGATCATGCGCAAGGCTGATGGCCTCGGTCAGATCCTCGTTCAGGCGCAGACCGCGTGCGATGGTGCGGGCGATCTGCGAAACTTCCAGCGTATGGGTCAACCGGGTACGGTACAGATCGCCTTCCGGCGAGAGGAACACCTGCGTTTTCTGCTTGAGACGCCGGAAGGCCTTGCAGTGCAGCACCCGGTCGCGATCCCGCTGGAACACCGGGCGCAGCGGATCCTGCGGCTCCGGTACGGCGCGGCCACGGCTTGCATCGCTGAAGGTCGCCCAAGGCGCAAAGGTAAGGTGCTCGATTTCCTCGGTTCTCCGGCGCACATCCATACAGATCCTCCTTTTGTTTTTCGGGCTTCTCCCCTCCCCTCTGCGCACAGCCGATCCCAATTGCTGCGCTACGGCAATTGTAGCACATCGGCCGTGTCGAAGGGGGAAGTTCCGTGTCGGTTTGCAAAAAAGACTTTGTTTTTTAAAATGGTGCGTAGAATGGGTCAGACGCCGTTACCTGAGCGCTGCCCCGGGTCAATTCCCGCAGCTGCTCCAGCAGCGGGGCTTCGGTATGCTCTGGCATCTGCCAGCGCAGGGTGACCCGGTCTGTAAACTCCGGCGGTGCCTGCTTTGCCCCGGCAGCATCAATGAGCAGGGACGCACGCTCGTAAAGGGCGTAGTCCACGGTCACTTGTAATTCCACCACGCTGCGCACCGTGACCACCTCGGCGTTTTCCAGCGCACGGGCAGTGGCGGTAGTGTAGGCGCGCACCAAGCCGCCGGTGCCCAGCAGCACCCCGCCAAAGTAGCGGGTGACCACCACGATCAGGTCTGTCAGGCCGCTGTGCTGCAGCACTTCCAGCGCGGGCGTACCGGCAGTCTTGGCCGGCTCGCCGTCATCGGAATAGCGCTCGCGGTTGCCCGCCCGCAGGCGGTAGGCGTAAACATTGTGCCGCGCGGTGCGGTTGGCTGCCCGCACCTGCTCCAGAAAGGCCACAGCGGCTTCCTCACTGTCAGCAAAGGAAAGCTGTGCGATAAAGCGGCTTTTTTTCTCTTCGTATTCACCGGTGGCCGTGCCCCGGACGGTGCGGTAATCCTCCACGTTAGATCCTCCTGATAATAACTCAGAATAAGTATAACACAAACGGGCGCAAATAAAAAGACTGACGAAGCCTTGCGGCCCCGCCAGTCTTTTTATAAGAAGAAAGCAGTTAATCACTTGGTAAAGATCTGGATCCACTGATGGCCCCAAGTGCTGTTGCTGTTGTAGTAGTAACCAACACTCATCTTGCGAGCCTCAGGGTTCAGGATATTGGCACGATGGCCTTCGGAGTTCATCCATGCGTTGACGACCTCTTCAGGAGAGACGCTGCCCCATGCGGCATTCTCGCCGGTGGGGGTATCGGTGACGCCGTAGTCCTTCAGGACGGTGAAGCACTTGGAACCATCGGGACGGACGTGGGAGTTCACAACGGAGATCTCCTCGGCGCGGGTCTGTGCAGCGGCGGTCAGCGCGTCATCGCCCATTTCCAGAGCAGTCAGACCGTACTTTGCGCGCTGGGCATTGACCAGATTCAGAACTTCCTGACGGTAACCCTCGGTGTGAGAATTTTCGGGGTAAGAGAAGATCAGCACCCAATAGTTATTGTAAACACCGCCCTCATAGTAGCCAACGCTCACGGTGGTAGCATCGGCGTTCAGGATACGCTCACGGGTGAAGTCGGTAGCCATCCACTGATCCATTGCGGAATCGGGGGTGGAGCAGCCGGCCATGTAGTTCTCGCCGATGGAGACATCGCTGATGCCGTTCTCTGCCAGAACGGTGAAATCGCGCTGACCGTTGGGACGAACGTAGGAGTAAGAAACTGCCAGCTCTTCGGCACGCTCCATTGCAGCGGCGTTGTGGTTGCTGTCGCCCAGAGCAACAGGAGCCAGACCAGCCTGTGCACGCTCGTTATTGATCAGGGTCAGGAAGCTGCGCTGGTAAGCGTCTTCCTCAAAGTAGGAGTTCTCTTCTTCCACAGAAGCGGTGGCAGGCATGGCAGCCTGTGCAGCGTTTGCGGTGACGGGCTTGAAGCCTGCAAAGCCAAAAAACACAGCCAGCGTCATTGCAGCTGCTGCGATATTCTTCACGGTACTCATTGCACGCTTCATAAGATAGCCTCCGGTCTGTTGCCTTATGCAGTGTGATCTTGGATATTGCAACTCGTTTGCAACTCTGTCGTATCACATCCGCAACTCTTATGTAACAAGAGTATCACAAAACCATACAGACGTCAAGAGGTTTAGCGCTTGATTTGCAGAAAAAATACAGATTTTTTAAAAAATTCTCGCCTTTTTATCGCAACTCAAGCGTAACAAAGAGTCCGAAAACGTTACAGTTGTGTTGCGCTTCTCGCCAAAACAAGCCAAGTGCAACAGCTTCCGCACACTTTTTGGGACACTTCGGTGCGTTTCGTTTTGTATATTACTGTATTTATATGCACCGCTTTGCATATCGTGGTTTCTGTGTACGTTTTTGTGGCGCTTCGCTGTGTTCCCTTCTGCGTTCCTTTCCTGTGGAGCAAATCGGAGCTGCTGTGCAGTGGCCGGCACAACAGCTCCTTTATAAAAAGCACAAAAAGGAGGCCGCTGCACAAAAATGTGCAACGGCCTCTCACAATTCAGGCTATGCTATTGAACAATGCTCAGGAACAGGCGATCACAGAGCAGCCTTTGCTGCCTCGATCTGCTTGATCAGCTCAGGCACGACCTTGAACAGATCACCCACGATGCCGTAGTCAGCAACGCCGAAGATGGGAGCACCCTCGTTCTTGTTGACGGCGATGATGCACTCAGAATCCTGCATACCGGCGGTGTGCTGGATAGCACCAGAGATACCCAGAGCCACATAGATCTTGGGGTGCACAGTCTTGCCGGTCTGACCGACCTGATGGTCAGCGGTCATCCAGCCTGCATCGGTGACGGCACGGGAAGCGCCCACGACACCGCCGCCCAGAGCGGCTGCCAGCTGCTCGGCCAGCTCGATGCCCTTGTTGACATCCTTGCTGATACCACGACCAACGGAGACAATGACATCTGCGCCGATCAGGTCGACCAGCTTCTCAGCGGCCTTCTCCACGCTCAGCACTTCGGTCTTGATGTCCTCAGCGGTCAGGCTGAAGGCGGGCTTGACGATCTGGCAGGCATCAGCCTTGGCCTGATCGAAGGGAGCCTTCTTCATAACGCCGGGACGCACGGTGGACATCTGGGGACGGAAGCGGGGGCAGATGATGGTAGCCATCAGATGGCCGCCGAATGCGGGACGGGTCATCTTCAGGTTGCGGTCTTCCATATCGAACTTCTGCTTGGACAGGTCGATGGTGGAGCTCTCCTTCAGGAAGTCGATGTACTTTGCAGTGTCGATATCCAGATGGGTAGCGTCGGCGGTCAGGCCGGTGTGCAGACGGGCTGCGCAGCGGGGGCCGAGGTCGCGGCCAATGTTGGTAGCGCCGATCAGCAGCACCTCAGGCTTGTACTCGTTGACCATATCGCACACGACCTTAGCGTATGCGTCGGTAGTGTAATCCTTCAGCAGGGGGCTGTCGCAGACCAGAACCTTGTCGGCACCGTAGCCGCCCAGTTCCTTGGCAATGCCCTCCACGTTGTCGCCCAGCAGCAGACCGGTGACCTCGCAGCCCAGCTCGTCGGCCAGCTTACGGGCCTCACTAACCAGCTCGAAGTCAGTGGACATCAGTGCGCCCTGGCGCTGCTCGCAAAAGACCCATACGCCCTTGTATTCGTTAAAATCAGCCATTGTAATCCTATGCTCCTTTCATCAGATCAGGTGCTTCTTGGCCAGGATGCCAGCCAGCTGGGCGGCAACATCGTCGCCCTGCAGCATGGTGCCTGCGCCCTTCTGCGGAGGAGTGAAGGACTTAAAGACGTTCGTCGGAGAACCCTTCAGGCCAATGGTGTCCACCTCGATCAGCGGATCGTCCTTCAGTGCGTTGTAGTCGAACACTTCCATGGGCTTGTCGTAGCAGGTAAAGATGCCGTTCACGCTCATGTAGCGGGGGTCGTTCAGCTCCTTGATGCAGGTCAGCAGGCAGGGAGTCTGCACCTTGACCATCATGTAGCCGTCCTCCAGCATACGCTTCACGGTCAGAGTGTTGCCGTCCTTCTGGATGTCGGCAACGTAGGTGACCTGGGGCAGATGCAGCTTTTCAGCGATCTGGGGGCCAACCTGTGCGGTATCGCCATCGATTGCCTGACGGCCGCAGAACACAACGTCCTCGGGGCCAACGCCGATCTTGTTGACGGCAGCAGCCAGGATCTGGCTGGTTGCAAAGGTATCGGAACCGCCGAACTCACGGCCGGAGACCAGAACAGCCTTATCAGCGCCGCGGGCCAGCAGCTCACGCAGCATGCCCTCTGCCGGCGGGGGACCCATGGTAACAACAACGACCTCGCAGCCGGTGGCGTCCTTCAGTTTCAGGGCGGCCTCCAGAGCGTTCAGGTCATCGGGGTTGGTGATGGTTGCCATGGATGCACGATCCAAAGTGCCATCGGGCTTGACGGACACCTTGCCGGAGGTATCAGGAACCTGCTTTACACAAACAATTGCTTTCATTGTAACTCTTGCCTCCCTTACTTCAGCAGCGCGCCGGAAATGACCATCATCTGCACTTCGCTGGTGCCCTCGTAGATCTCAGTGATCTTGGCATCACGCATCATGCGCTCGATGGGGTAGTCACGGGTGTAGCCGTAACCACCGAACAGCTGCAGGCAGCGGCGGGTCACATCGCTTGCAGTGCGGGCTGCGATCAGCTTAGCCTGTGCAGCCTCGACGCTGTAACGAACCTTTGCGCCATCCATAGCCTGCTGCTTCTTCAGAGCGGCAGCATAAACCAGATACTTCGCAGCCTCAACACGAGCCTTCATCTCAGCCAGCTCGAACTGAGTGTTCTGGAAAGCAGCAATAGCACGGCCGAACTGCTTGCGCTCCTTGACGTAAGCAATGGTCTCCTCCAGAGCGCCCTCGGCAATGCCCAGAGCCTGAGAAGCGATGCCGATACGGCCGCCGTCCAGCGTAGCCATTGCCAGCTGGAAGCCCTTGCCGCGCACGCCCAGCATACGATCCTTCGGGATACGGCAATCCTCAAAGATCAGCTCGCAGGTAGAAGAACCGCGGATGCCCATCTTGTCCTCTGCCTTACCAACAGAGAAGCCCGGGTCGGTGCGCTCCACGATGAAGGCGGAGCAGAGCTTGGTGGGACGGCCGCGCTTGTCCAGCACGTTATCGGTAACGGCGATGACGATGAACACATCAGCAAAGCCTGCATTGGTGATGAAGATCTTGGAGCCGTTCAGCACCCAGTAATCGCCATCTTCCTTGGCAATGGTCTGCTGACCCTGCGCATCGGTACCAGCGCCCGGCTCGGTCAGGCCGAAAGCACCCAGCCACTCGCCGCTGCAGAGCTTCGGCAGGTACTTAGCCTTCTGCTCGGGGGTGCCGTTCTCGTAAATGGGGGCAGCGCACAGGCTGGTGTGAGCAGAGACGATGACACCGGTGGTGCCGCAGACCTTGCTCA
>ERZ773252.2131-NODE-2131-length-17650-cov-6.554248_pt1 | contig 17650 bp, 20 predicted proteins | sample MGYA00580517_ERZ773252 | MGnify/ENA primary metagenome ERZ773252 (study PRJEB29015, sample SAMEA2737766) | human gut metagenome | biome: human gut; feature: human-associated habitat; material: faeces | place: China | collected 2012 ...
AAGAAAGTCCGCAGGCACGGAAAAAGACCGCCTGCATTCACAGACGGCCTTTTCCACAAAGAGTAGGTAAAAAGAGTAAAGAAAGAAAAAATAATGAGAGATATAAGCAGATTAACGGGCGAAGCGATTGTAGAACGCTTCCTCACGGTCACGGCCCATCAGCGCAGAATCTACACGATAACCATTGGAAAGCATCGCTGCAAGCGTCTCAAAATAACCACGAGTGTTCTTCATAAGGGTTTGACCTCCGTTTCAATGAATTCTTTTAATTTTGTCCGGTTTCCCTTGACAAGTATTATTATAGTTATTTTATATAAAAATGCAATTCGGATTTTGTTTAATATAATCAAAGAAAATTACTTGGTTTTTGTATATTAAGCACAAATTAAAAAGATGCAAAATGTAAGTAAAGCACAAATGCTGGATATTTGGCGGAAAATATGGGGATATGGGAACATTTCCGGGGGAAAAGCCGTGTTATGAGTGAAAGGAGGATGAGCGACATGTCAGATGGATTGCGCGAGGACGCATTTCTGGAGGATGCGATGGAGCGATACGGCGACGCCGTGTACCGGCTCGCGCTCTGCCGCCTCGGCTCCCGCGCAGATGCGGAGGACGTTTATCAGGATGTTTTTCTGCGTCTGCTGCGCGACACGACGGCGTTTCGCGACGGTGAACATCTCAAGGCATGGTTGCTGCGCGTGACGCTGCACTGCTGCATTGATCTGCGGCGCTCGGCGTGGTGGAAGCGCACCGCGCCTCTGGAAGCCGCCGCAGATGCCGCCGCGCCGCTGAGCGAGGAGAAGGGCGCGCTCTGGCAGGCGGTCGAAGCGCTGCCGGCCGATCTGCGTACCGCCGTGTGGCTGCACTATGTCGAGGGCTACGGCACGGACGAGATCGCGGAAATCGTGAACTGCCGTCCGGCGACGGTACGGACAAGGCTGCATCGCGCACGTAAAAAACTGCAAACCGACCTGGAAGGAGAGCTGAATGATGAACATGTGGGACGAAATGAAGAATATCAAGGCGCCGGACGAGCTGAAGGCGCGGACTCGCGCGGCGGTGCGTGAGGAAAAAAGCAGAGCGCGGCAGCCGGTCCGCAGCATGAGTGGCGGCATGAAGCGGCTGCTCGCGGCAGCGTGCGCATTTGCGGTCGTACTCGGCGGTGCGGCCCTGCGCGGCAGACAGACCGGAACCGATCCCGTGACGGATATCGCGCACACGTTCGGTCTGGTGGCCTATGCTGCCGAAATCGATGAAATGCGTCAGCCGAAGGAGAGCAAAATCGTGTTCGACTGCGGAAGCGGCGTGGACGACCCGGAAAAGGGTTTCTACTCCGGCTGTCTGTTCAAGGTGACGGGCGAGAATATCAAAACCGTGTCCGCGTCCATCGACAATGGCGCGATTTACCGCACGAAAACCGTGAAGGATACCTCGGACGACCGCGATGAATGGGTGCGTTCGATGCATCAGGGCACGAACCCCGCCATCGACGGCGCAGACCGGATCATGGTCTGGGGCAGTGACGAGATGCATATGTATGCCGACCTGTGCTGGAAGCTGGACAACGGCTTTATCGACGAGTATGACCCGGACGTTAGCTACGGCCTGTGGCTACCCTCTGAGCCGTCGGAGGACGAGAACGCGGATTTGCAGCAGGAGTGGCACGAGACTGTGGACCGTCTGGAGGGCACGAAGCTGACCGTGACCGTGACGTTCGCGGACGGCTCTACGCAGACGCGCACCATGACTCTGCACACCGGCAAGCTCGGCATCGAATTTAACGATGACACGAGCGGCCCGCAGCTGAACGGCGAGGTGCTGACCGACGCGCAGGCGGAGGAGCAGGGCTACCTCTACGGCGTGTACGGCGAGCTGGACTGAGCGGCGGTGATTCTTGACAACATACGGGAGAAAGCCTATAATATTGGTAGGAATATAAACAGGGAAGGTATCCGATATGCTGTTCAAAAAACTGAAACAGGCGTGGTCGAACTGGCTGAACCGCATGGCGAACCAGAACAAGGCTGCCTTTGGCAGCGAACCGCTCGACTGCTGCCGCGTCGGCCGCGAAAACCGGCAGAAAAATAAGAAATAAAGAAAAAAGACCGGGGCGTTCTGCTCCGGTCTTTGCTGTCTGATGGGAGGTTAAAGTCCCATTTCCTTCTTCATTTTTTCGAGTTCGTCCTCGACAGCGGCATTTTTTGCGCCGTCCGCGTACTTCTTTTCCAGCTCGGCAGCCGGGTCGAGCGGCGTCTCGTTCAGCGACTGCATCGCGTTCGAGCGGTCGAGCATCGCGTCGGCCTTGTCCTCCATGCGGGCGATCGCGTCGCCGAGCCTGCTCTCGTCCGCGCCGGTGTGGCTGCCCATCACGTTCGCGGCCTTTTCCTGCGCACGGGCGAGCGCCATCTTGCTCTGAATGGCCTCGCGGCGCTGACGCAGCGTTTCCGCATCGGAAACCAGCTTGTCGTGCACCTGACGCATGCGCATCGAGTTTTCATGCGCGACATCGTACATCTTCTGAAGCTCCTCGATGCGCTTTTCGAGCTCCTGCTTTTTCGCGAGGAATACGCGCGCGTCATCTTCGTTGCTCAGCTGGAGTGCGCGGCGCGCAAGGTCGGCGTTTTTCGCGCTTTCCTGGCGCTTTTCTTCGAGCTGGCGCTGAATGCGGCTTTCCTCCGCCATGACGGAAGCGGTCTCGCGCTTGACGTCTGCGAGGTCGCTCATCAGCTGGCGCATATACTGGTCCATCATTTTCGCCGGGTCCTCCGCGCGGTCGAGCAGGTCGTTGATGTTCGCCTTGATGATCGTGGAGAAACGTTCCAGAATACTCATTTTTCTTCGTTCCTTTCCGCTTTATTGTGTATGTGTGTCTGTATTTTCGTATTTTTTTGCGCGTTCGGCCGCCTCGTCTGCGCCGAAGCTCTCGAGCGGCGTGCTCCACATCTTCTCATCTGCCTGCCGCTGCCGCTCCTTCGCCTCGCGGCGCTTCTGGAGCGAAAAGACGAGCAGCGCGATGACGATGACGGCCGCGATGCAGACCGCGACGGGCACAACGGGCGACTGGGTCACGGTCATGATGCGGCCCGCCGTTTTGGCGAACGCATTCGAGAAGATCTCTTCCTCGCTGACCGAGGAGTCGTTGTAATAGCGGTCGAGATAGTCGGCAAGGATGCTGACCGCTTCATTATCCATCACGGTTTTCGCCTGCGAACCGACCGTATAGCCGCAGTTATAGCCGCCGCGGCCATCGTCGCAGAACACGAGCAGGAAATGCGCTTCATCGGTAAACAGCTGCGGATAAAGCGCTTCCGCGCGGCTCTTAAGGTCGGGAACCGAGGTACTCTCGCCGTTCGGCAGGATGTACACATAGGGCTGCACGCCGGTTTCCTGATAGAATTTCCGGAGTCCGGCGGTCAGCTCGCCCTGATTATGGATCCAGTCGCCGTCAGCATCGGTATAGTAGCCGGTCTCTGTGACGGCGTTCGACGGGAGCGCTTCACGCGCGACGGTGGATTTCGCGATGCTGCTCGACGGCGTGCCCATCAGGAAGAACCCGATGCCGCCGAACAGGAACAGCACGAGAAGCACGACGATGAGCGTCGTGCCGCAGCCCGAGCCGCCGCTGTTGTTCTGCCCGTTTCCATTGCCGCCGCCGTTTCCGCCGCCGCCGGAGTAACGGCGCGAGTTGTCGATGATGATGGGACCGGTACGGTATGGTCTGCGGGGAGGGGGAGGCGGTGCGCCCCAGCCGCCCGGCCGGCCGCCTCCGCCAAAGCTTCCTCCGCCGCTTCGTCCGCCGCTGTGGCTGCCGCCGGAAAAGCCGCCGGACGAGCGTCCGCCGCCCGAGAAGCCGCCTCCGGAAAAACCGCCGCCGCCGCTGCCGCCTGATCTGCCCATATGTATTCCCCCGTTTGTATGATTTGTTTACTGCTCGTCCTTCAGGATCTCCAGCGCCTTGCAGCGCTCGGAAAGCTGACAGATGACGTCGCGCCGCGTGACGATGCCGCACAGCATGCCGCGGCCGTCCGTGACCGGAACAAAGTTCTGTCCGGCGACCAGCTCGACCAGATCCTCCATGCGCGTGTCGATCGTGACCGAACGGTGATGGATGCGGCGCGTGACCTCGGAGAGCAGCATGTTTCCGGCCTGTTCGGGCGTGTGTCCGAGCAGCAGGCGCAGAAAATCGCCCTCGGTGATCGTGCCGACGTAGCGCCCCTTGGCGCTGAGGACCGGAATGGCGGTAAAACCGCTCTCAAACATCCGGTCGAGCGCCGTTCTGACCGGATCGGTGTCGTAAACATAAACTACTTCAGCCTTCGGCTTGAGAAAAAAGGATACGTTCATATGCGTTACCTCTCGGCGGCCCGGAGCCGCCCGCTCTATTACCCGGCCCGCATCGGCAGGACCATACTCTCTTGACTATATTTTACGATGAAGGTCGAACAAGGTCAACCGGAAAAGGACAATACTTACAGTTTATTTACAATTTGACGCAGCTCTCTTGTGGAACATGACTGACTGCGCAGAAAGTTTTCAAAAAAAGCGGCGGCAGCTCTTGACCGCGGCGCTTTTAACTGATAAAATGTAAAAGCAACGGACGGAAAATCGTCCGCTGCAATACGCTGAATGCGTAAAATCGTTAGAAAAGAAGGGCTTTCCATGAAAAAGAGATTACTCGCAGCGCTGATGGCAGGCGCCATGGCACTGAGCATGACCGCATGCGGCAGCAGCTCCGACAGCGATGACAGCAATGCGGCCTCCGGCGGCGACTCCGCAAAGGCCGGCAGCTACAAGGTCGGTATCGTGCAGCTGGTTCAGCACGATGCGCTCGACGCTGCGACGCAGGGCTTCCGGGACAAGCTGACCGAGCTGGTCGAGGCGGACGGCGGCAAGGTCGATTTCGACTTCCAGAACGCTTCCGGCGAGTCTGCGAACTGCTCGACCATCGTAAACGGCTTTGTTTCCGCAGGCGACGACCTCATCATGGCAAACGCGACCGCAGCGCTTCAGGCTGCACAGGCCGCTACCTCTGATATTCCGATCCTCGGCACCTCGGTCACCGACTACGGCACCGCGCTGGGCATCTCCGACTGGACCGGCAAGACTGGCACCAACATCTCCGGCACCACCGACCTCGCTCCGCTCGACGGTCAGGCTGATATGCTCAAGGAGCTGTTCCCGGACGCGAAGAACGTAGGTCTGCTGTACTGCTCGGCTGAGCCGAACTCCAAGTACCAGATCGACACCATCAAGCCGCTGCTCGAGGCGCAGGGCTACACCTGCACCGAGTTCGCGTTCACCGACTCGAACGATGTTGCATCCGTTGCGCAGAACGCAGCTTCCGGCAGCGACGTTATCTACATCCCGACCGACAACACCGCCGCATCCTGCACCGAGGCGATCGCTAATGTCGTGATCCCGGCCAAGGTTCCGGTCATCGCAGGCGAGCAGGGCATCTGCAGCGGCTGCGGCGTCGCTACGCTGTCCATCGACTACAACGAGCTGGGTCAGGCGACCGGCGAGATGGCATATGAGATCCTCGTCAAGGGCGCAAACCCGGGCGACATGGAGGTCCAGGCCGCTCCGACCTTCACCAAGATGTACAACAAGGCAAACTGCGAGAAGCTCGGCATCACCATTCCGGACGACTACACTGCAATCGAAGGCTAAAAGATTTCGATCATCTCAAACCGCTCTCTGAAAAGAGGGCGGTTTTTTCCTATCGGTCTGACAGCCATATGTGTTTCGCGCTTTGCACAAATTCTTCACAACAAAGGCAGGCTGTGCTATAATAATAATGTATCGCTGTCAGCAGACCGCTGGCGAAGTCTGGGGGAAACGTTGTTGAAGTCAATTCCGGAATGTATGTTCCATTCGCGCTCGCTCGCGTGCAAAAAGCCGTACGGCGCCGCGCCGGCCGGGAAGAAGGTCGAGTTCGCCGCCTATCCGCGCCGGGAGCAGGGCATCTCCCGCATGACGCTGTGGGTCGAGGAGGACGGACAGCAGGCCGAGGCGTACCCGATGCGGTGGTTCGGTCTCGCCGGGGCGCGGGATCAATACGGCGCGTCCTTCACGCCGCCGCACGCCGGTCTGTACTGGTACTGGTTCACCTTCGATATGGCGGACGGCCCGCGCTTCTGCGCGCGCGGCTACGGCGGACGCTGCGAGGTGCTCGACAGCATGGGAGACCGCTTTCAGCTGACGGTCTACGATCCGTCGTACCGGCCGCCGCGCTGGTTCGGCGAGGGCATCACCTATAACATTTTCCCCGACCGCTTCTGCCGCGACCGCGAACCCGTGCAGCCGGAGGGCGAGGGCATCGCGCCGCGTGTGCTGCACGAAAACTGGGACGATCTTCCGGTCTACCGCCCTGATGAGCACGGGGAGATCCTGAACAACGACTTTTTCGGCGGCACGCTGCGCGGCGTGCTGTCCAAGCTCGACTATTTTGAGAGCCTGCATGTGCGCACGCTGTACTTCAACCCGATCTTTCAGGCGTACTCCAACCATCGCTATGATACGGGCGACTATATGCGCATCGACCCTCTGCTCGGAAACGAGGAGGACTTCAAAACGCTGTGCAGCGAGGCGGCAAAGCGCGGCATGCGCGTCGTGCTGGACGGCGTGTTCAACCACACCGGCTACGACAGCCGCTACTTCAACGGCCGCGGCCGCTATGACTCGCTCGGCGCACATCAGTCCAAGGACTCGCCGTACTGCCCGTGGTACGAATTCAGCGAGTGGCCGGACAAATACGGCTCGTGGTGGGGTATTTACACCCTGCCGCAGGTCAACGAGCGCAACCCGGACTACCAGAGCTTTATCTTTCGCGACGCGGACAGCGTGGTGCGCCGGTGGCTGCGGCTCGGCGCGTCCGGCTGGCGGCTGGATGTCGCAGACGAGCTGCCCGACGATTTTATCGCCGGACTGAATGCCGCCGCAAAGCAGGAAAAACCGGACGCTCTCGTCATCGGCGAGGTCTGGGAGGATGCCTCCAACAAGATCGCCTATTCCGAGCGCCGCCGCTATTTCGGAGGCGGAGAGCTGGACAGCGTGATGAACTATCCGCTGCGCGACGCCATCCTCGCCTATCTGAACGGCGGCACGGCCGAGCATTTTGCGGAGACCATGGAGACCCTGCGCGAGAATTATCCGCGAGATGTGTTCTATAATCTGATGAATATCATCGGCACGCACGATACCGCGCGTGCGCTGACCGTGCTGGGCGTGATGAGCGAGGACTGGAAGAAGAGCCGCGACGAGCGGGCGCATTATGAGCTGCCGCCCGACCGGCTGGAGACCGCGAAGCGCCGTCTGCGCCTTGCGGCCGTCATTCAGTTCACCATGCCCGGCTCGCCGACCATCTACTACGGCGACGAGGCCGGACGGCAGGGCTTTGAGGACCCGTTCAACCGCCGCACCTACCCGTGGGGCGCGGAGGACAGAGAAATCCTCGCATTCTACCGCCGTCTGTGCGAGGTCCGCGCAGACAGCGAAACGCTGAGACGCGGCGAGCTGCGCTTCGACACGGGCGAAAACGACGCGCTGCTGCGCTATGAGCGCACGCTGGGGCGCTCGCGTATCATCATACTCGTCAACCGCAGCAGACAGGAGGTGCGCACGGGCGTGAACGCGCTCTACGCGCTCGATCTGCTGACCCAGAAGGAATTTGACTGCGAGGACAGCAGCGGCATCGAGATCACCGTGCCTGCGGAGACCGCGTATCTGCTCCGGTGCTTCGGCAGCGCAGAATAAGGAGAAGGATCATATGGATATGAGAGAGACCCGGATTTCCGGCGAATATTTTTTTGAAGGACGCATCATGAAGGCGCGCGTCGACGAGGTGCGCCTGCCGAACGGAAAGCAGGCGTCGCGCGAGGTGTGCGAGCATGTCGGCGGCGTGGGCGTGCTGCCCATCGACCGGGACGGAAATATCCTCCTCGTGCGCCAGTTCCGCTATCCGTTCGACACGGAAACGCTCGAAATGCCGGCCGGAAAGATGGATCACGGCCCGGAAAACGCCGAGGAATGCGGCGTGCGCGAGCTTGCGGAGGAAACCGGCTGCACGGCCGGCCGCATCGTGCCGCTCGGCGCGATGTATCCCTCACCCGGCTTTCTGACCGAGGTGACGTACCTGTTCGCGGCGCTCGACCTGACCGAGGGCGAGACGCATCCGGACGAGGACGAATTCGTCGAGACCGTCCGCCTGCCGATCGCGGAGGTGGAGCGGCTGATCGCGGAGGACAGGCTGCGCGACGCAAAGACCATCGCGGCGATGTACCGCGCACGGCTGAAAAACCTGTTTTGAGACCTGTAAATCATGAACTCCTGATCGTTTAAGGGGGAAAGATATGGATAAGAAAAAAATCCTCGTTGTCGAGGACGAAAAGGCGATCGCGGATATCCTGGTGTTCAACCTCGGCCGCGAGGGCTACGATACCATGGCGGCCTATGACGGCGCGGAAGGTCTGCACAAGGCGCTCACCGAGTCGCCCGACCTCATTCTGCTCGACGTCATGCTGCCCGAGATGGACGGCTTCGAGGTCTGCCGCCGCGTGCGTGCGCAGAGCGACATTCCGATCATCATGCTGACCGCGCGAGAGGAGGAGGCCGACAAGGTCATGGGCCTCGAGCTGGGCGCGGACGACTATATCACAAAGCCGTTCTCCATGCGCGAGCTGATGGCGCGCGTCAAGGCGAACATGCGCCGCACGCTTTCGGGCGAGGAGCGCGAAAAGCCGCAGACGGAGGCTGGGGATGGTCTGCGCATCTCCCGTTCGAGCGGCATGGTCTACAAGAACGGGCGCGCACTCGAGCTTTCCGCCCGCGAATTCGATATTCTCTGCTTTCTGGCGGCCTCTCCCGGCCGTGTGTTCTCGCGCGAGGAACTGATGGAGCACGTCTGGGGCTATGACTACTACGGCGACCTGCGTGCGGTGGATGTTGCCATCCGCCGTCTGCGCGAAAAGGTCGAGGACGAGCCGGCAAGCCCGAAGCACATCATTACCAAGCGCGGCATGGGCTATTACTTTGCGGAGGGCTGAGCGCTCTGCTCCAATCCATTCCCATGGGGGTGTCATTTTGTTTCGTTCTCTGCACATGAAGCTGGTGCTTATTCTGGTCCTGATGATCGTGTCGGTCATGGCCGTCGTCGGTACCTTTCTTATCAACAGCGTCAGCACGTTCTACATCGACAGCTTTTATACCCAGATGCAGAGCGTTTTTACGACCGATACCATCCGCTCCATGCAGGAGGCGGCGGCAGCGCCGGACGCGGAGGGGCTCCGGACCATCATCGATGCCCACCGCAGCCGTCTCGGCATCGACGACTATCGCAACTATTATATCCTCGACGGCGAGGGCCGCTTTGTGGACGGCTCCAACCCCAACCTCAGCGTCACACGCACGCGCAACATCATCGCGGCGATGGCCGGCGAGGCCGGCACGCGCTCGTCGGTCTCGGACAGCGTGATGGACATCGCGGTTCCGCTCGACCACGACGGCAACGGAACGGTGGACTATATCGTGTATATCGCGGACGACAAGCAGGAGATCTCCGACCTGTCGTGGCGCTTTTTCCAGATCGTCATGCAGGCGATGATGTTCGGTCTGCTCGCGGCGATCCTGCTGTCCTTCCTGCTGTCCAAGACCATCACGACCCCGATCGAGCGCATTACCGAGGGCGCGCGGTCGATCGCGGAGGGCAACTTCGATCAGGACCTCGGCGTGCAGTCGAGCGACGAGATCGGTGAGCTGACGCGCTCGTTCAACTACATGGCGCGCCGTCTCAAGACAACGGTCGGCGAGGTGCAGGGCGAGCGCGACAAGCTGAACACCCTGTTCCTGCACATGACCGACGGCGTTGCGGCCTTCACGACCGACGGGCGCCTCATCCATATGAACCCGGCGACCGAAAATCTCCTCGGCGTGCGGATGCAGGACAGCCTCACGTTCGACGAGATGTTCGAGGATCTGGAGATGGTCGGCTCGGATGAGACCGCGATGCGCACCTTTCTCACCAGCGAGATCACGCGCCGCGGCAGGGTGCTGTCCGTGACGCTCGCGCCCTACGGCGCGCTCGACGGCAAGGGCGGCGTGATCGCCGTGCTGCACGATATCACCGAGCAGCGCCGTCTGGACGACGCGCGGCGCGAGTTCGTGGCGAACGTCTCGCATGAGCTGCGCACGCCGCTCACCAATATCCGCTCCTACACCGAGACCCTGCTCGATGCGGCCGGAGATATTCCGCTCGACACGGAAAAGCAGTTCCTCGGCGTGATCTCGAGCGAGAGCGAGCGCATGGCGCGTATCGTGACCGACCTGCTGACGCTTTCGCGTCTGGACTACGGCCGCATGGAGCTGCGCATGACACGCTTTTCGCTCTCCGCGCTGCTGCACAAGGTCGCAGACGCGATGAAATTCACCGCAGAGGACAGCGGCCATGCGCTGACGGTCGACGCGCCGGACAGCCTGCCCGAGATCGCGGGCGACCGCGAACGCATCGAGCAGGTCGTGGTCAACATCCTCTCGAATGCAGTCAAGTATACGCCGTCGGGCGGGCATATCCGCCTTGCGGCCTGCAGGGGAGAAAAAAATACGGTGCGCATCACGGTGCAGGACGACGGCATCGGCATCCCGGCGGAGGATGTGCCGCGCCTGTTTGAGCGCTTTTACCGCGTGGACAAGGCGCGCTCGCGCGCCGCAGGCGGCACGGGCCTCGGCCTTGCCATCGCGAAGGAGATCGTCGAAAAGCACGGCGGTCACATCGAGCTGGAGAGCGAATACGGCAAGGGCACGACCGTGCATATCACTCTGCCGACCGACCTTGTCCCCGATGAAAAGGAGGGCAGAGCATGAGAGGCGCGGAGCGTTCGGCCGGAAACACGGCCAAGAATATCGCGCTCATCGTGCTCGCGGCGCTGATGGCGGTGCTGTGCGCGGCGAACTGGCTCGCCGGTGTTTCGGCGGCGTCGCTCGGCTCGGACAATCCGCTGCGCCGGGTGCATGACCGCCTGTTCGGCGGTGCGACAGGCTATGAGATCCGCTCGTCGGGCGTGTCGGCGGCGTCTCCGGCGCAGCTTGCGCTCGGCGCTTCGGGCGAGCTCGTCGGCGTGCAGTACAGCATGACCGATGTGGACGCCTCGCTCGGAGCGGTGCGCAGCATCTGGACGCAGGCGCTTTCGGGTGATGCGCTCACCGAGACCGACGAGCAGACGCTGATCGGTGAGCTGGGCGCGGAGCGCAAGGTGCTGCTGCGGTACCACGGCGCGCTCCCGCTGAGCGTGGTGTCCGGCTGGATGGGCGGCACGCTTGCGGACGACAGGATCAAGGTCGAAACGCTGTTTTACAGCGCGGACAGCGGCACGCTCTTTGTGCGCACGCCGGACGGCGCACTCTATCGTTCCCATGCGGAGGCCGACCGCGGCGCCTTCGAGCGGGCGCTGGAGGACTTTCACGGCACGGACTGTGCATTTGCGGGCGCGGATACGAACGTTTATCCCGAAACGCTGCTGTTTGAGGGCGAAAATCTGACGCTTCCGGTGCTGAAAAACGAAGCGCTCGACCTGTTCGCCGCGCAGAGCGGAACGGGACTCGCAAACCTGCTCGGGGCGTTCGGCTTTTCCGCCTACACAGATTTCTACGGCGAGCAGAACGACACGGTGCGCGTATTCGTGGACGACGCGAGCACGCTGCGGCTCGCAAAGACCGGGCTGATGCAGTACGCGACGACCGGCGACCATAGCACGGTGACGGCGTTCGAGAGCGGCGAGGTCACAGGCTCGGCCGCGCTCGACGCGCAGATCGACTGCGCGCGCGTCATTCTCGACACGGTGCTGCGCGCCGGCGAGACCGACACCCATGCGTCGCTCTACGCCGTGAGCGAGACCGAGCACAGGACGACGCTGGTCTTTTTGCAGCTGTACAGCGGTGTCCCCGTGCTCGGGAGCACGGATTTTGCAGCATTTGAATTCGAGGGCGGCGTACTGCGCGCGGCGACCGTCAATCTCCAGCGCTTTGCCGCGACCGGAGAGAACCGCATCGTCCTGCCGGCGAAGCAGGCGGCGGCGAGTGCCTCGGCAGGCGAGCGCAGCATGATGGTGGCCTACCGCGAGGAAAACGGCGTTTATGTGCCCTCGCGCTTTTATCTGAAGGACGGAAAAACGGACTGAACGGAGGTGAGACCGCTTGCAGTGGGACAAGGTAAAAAATGTGCTGATCGGCATTCTTCTGGCGGTCAACCTGTTTCTGCTCGGCAATCTCGGCTTCCGGCTCTGGCAGAATTACAGCCGCGCATCCGGGCTGGACGCAGATCTGCGTGCGCTGGTGGGCGGCTACGGCTCGACGCTCGCGGACAGCTTTCGTCTGCCCGAGGATGTATTCCTGCCCGAGCTCAATCTCGACCGCAGCCGCGCGGACGAGGAAAACGCCGCGTCGGTCATGCTGGGCGCGGAGATGGAACGGACCGAGCTGGAGGACGGCACCGTCCGCTTTCAGAGTGGGGACGGCACCGTGACCTGGTACGCGGACGGCCGAGTGAACGGCGTATGCCCGATCCCCGGCGAAACGCCGGACGACGAGACTGCCGCCATTCGCGCGGCGCGCAAGTGCTTTTCGGAATGGGGTCTCGCCGGAGACGGCGCGTCCTATCAGGTGAGCGGCCTTTCGGTCATGCAGACCGCGCCGGTCGCAAACCGCCCGGTGCACAACCGTGAGCTGACGCTGACGTTCAACGCAGATGGCACGGCGACGCTTTCGGGCACATGGAGCTTCGGCACGCCCTACACGACCGTCACGGGACGCGGCGCGGACTGCCGCGCAGCGGACGCTCTGCTTCAGTTCGCCTCCTCGCTCGAAAACGGGGAGACCATCCGCTCGATGATGGCGGGCTACCGGATGCAGATGGACAGCAGCCGCCGGCTTCAGCTGATCCCGACGTGGAAGATCGTGACAGACAGAACGGATTACTTCATGGACTGCGACAAGAAAGCGCTCGTTACCCTCTGAAAAGAAGGCTGTGCGGCCGCGCAGCCTTCGGCTTTGGCGGAGAGCATGGCAATTCCTCCGCGAAAATGGGGGGTAATTTGTTGATTTCGCCAAAAAACCGCGATATGGACGGGAAAGCCGAAAAAAAACTTTCTTTTATCCAAAATTGTGATACAATGTATGAGTGATATTTTGCGGCTAAGCGTTTTTAATGCAGCCGGAAAAATTTTCCGCCTGTGTGCGGAACAAGGAAACTGTGCGGACGAACGGAAGAGCGTCCGCTTTCATAAAATGGGATGTCAGAAAAACGCCCACGTGGGATGTGGGACAGTACAGTGAGGAGTAGGTTGACTTTGACCAAATATGTAATCAACGGCGGCAAGACGCTGAACGGTGAAGTAACGATTTCGGGCGCGAAGAATGCAGCAGTGGCCATCGTGCCGGCGGCTCTGCTCGCGGATGGCCCGGTTCGCATCGAAAATGTGCCGAAGATCATCGACGTGACGCTCCAGATGGAGATCATGCGCGAGCTCGGCGCACAGATCCGTCTGATCAATTCCACGACTGTGGAGATCCAGAATACCCAGAACCCGTCGCTCAAGCCGCACGAGCTCGAGCGCAAGCTGCGCGCCTCCTACTATCTGCTCGGCGTGCTGCTCGGCAAGTACGGCTTCGCTGAGGTAGCGATGCCCGGCGGCTGCAACTTCGGCGGCGTTCGTCCGATCGACCAGCACATCAAGGGCTTCGAGGCGCTCGGCGCCAAGGTCACTCTGCCCAAGGGCGGTTACATCCGGGTCGAGGCGCCCGAGGACGGCCTGCACGGCGCACATATTTATTTCGACGTTGTCACCGTCGGCGCGACCATGAACATCATGCTCGCAGCGGTGCTGGCAAAGGGTCAGACCATCATGGAGAACTGCGCAAAGGAGCCGCATATCGTCGATCTGGCGAACTTCCTGAACGCGCTCGGCGCAGACGTCAAGGGCGCGGGCACGGACGTGATCAAGATCCGCGGCGTGGAGAGCCTGCACGGCGGCAGCTACTCCATCATTCCGGATCAGATCGAGGCGGGCACCTTCATGGCGGCGGCTGCCGCCTGCGGCGGTTCGGTTCTGGTGAAGAACGTCATTCCGCGCCATCTGGAGTGCATCACGGCAAAGCTGCGCGAGATGAGCGTCGAGGTCACCGAGTTCGACGATGCGGTGCTCGTTCGCCGCGAGGGCAGGCTGACCAAGACCAATATCAAGACGCTGCCGTATCCGGGCTTCCCGACCGACATGCAGCCGCAGATGACGACCGCGCTCTGCCTCGCAGAGGGCACGAGCATCATCACCGAGGGCATCTGGGGCAGCCGTTACCGCTACACCGAGGAGCTGAGCCGCATGGGCGCGAACATCCATGTGGACGGCGCGATCGCTGTCGTTGAGGGCGTCAAGGAGCTGAACGGCGCACCGGTCCGCGCACACGATCTGCGCGCAGGCGCAGCCATGGTCATCGCAGGCCTTGCGGCCAAGGGCGTGACCGAGGTCGAGCAGGTGCAGAACATTGAGCGCGGCTATGAAACGCTCGTCGAGAAGTTCGTAGCGCTCGGCGCTGATATGTACCGCAGCGAAATTCCGGACGGTGCAGAGAGCGCAAACCGCGCATAAGCGCACATTTCAACCGAAATAAAAGGCGGAGGGGGCAATCCTTTCGCCTTTTTTGCAAAATAAGGGGAGAAGCAGGATGCCAAACGGCGAAAGAGAAATGCGGTGCACCGTACGCCGCGCCGAACCGGCGGAGGTGCAGGCTGTTCTCGTGTTTGCGGATGAGCAGCAGATCCCGCGCGGCTTCGGTGCTCAGATCGCCGGGGAGCCGTTTGCGTTCTATCGCGGCCGCGTCACGCCCATCCTGCTGAAGCGCACGGATTTCGTGCGCAATACCCGGAAATAACGGAAGGAGTACCATGGCAGAGCATTTTTATTACAGCATCGCGAGCGGATCGAGCGGAAACTGCGGTCTGTATGTCTCGGACGGTACGGCGGTGCTGATCGACGTCGGCGTTTCGCTCCGCAAGCTCACAGCGGCGCTCGCGGCGTTCGACATGAAGCCGGGCGAGCTCGACGCGCTCATCATCACGCACGAGCACATCGACCACGTAAAGGGACTTGCGATGTTCCTCAAAAAGACCGAGGTGCCGGTTTTCGTCTCGCGCGGCACGGCGGCGGCGCTGACCGCGAAGGAGCCGGCGTTCGAGGGACGGCTGACCGCGTTCGAGAGCGGCGACGCCTTCCGCGTGGGCGAGACCACGGTCCGCTCGTTCGCTACGCCGCATGACGCGGCGGACAGCGTGGGCTACATACTGGAAAACGGCAGGCACCGTTTCGGCTTCGCTACCGACCTTGGCTTTGTGCCGCAGTCCGCGGCGGCGCTGCTGCGCGGCTGCGAGACCGTCGTGCTCGAGAGCAATCACGATCCGCATATGCTTCAGGCCGGGCCGTACCCCTATGCGCTCAAGCAGCGCGTCGCCGGGCCGAACGGCCATCTGTCCAACCCGGACTGCGCGGTTTTCGCGGCGTTCCTCGCGGACAACGGCACGCGAAAGCTGGTTCTTGCGCATCTGAGCGAGAAGAACAATATGCCGGCGCTCGCGCTGCAGCAGACGAAGAACGCGCTGCGCGGCAGGGAAGGCTGCACGGTCTGCGTCGCGCCGCGCGACTGCATGGAGTCGCCGGTCGTGCTCGGAGAGGAGGGAGCGGCATGCTTGGTGTCCGGCTGATCTGCGTCGGCAAGCTCGGAGAAAAGTTCTGGGCGCAGGCGGTAAAGGAATACGAGAAGCGCCTCGGCGCATATTGTAAATTAGAGATCATCGAGCTGCCCGAGCAGCGGCTGCCGCAGACGCCCTCCGAGGGCGAGATCGCGCAGGCGCTCGACCGCGAGGCTGCGCTTATCGAGAGCAGGATCTGGCCGGGCGCGGCCGTCATCGCGATGTGCGTTGAGGGAAAGCCGATGTCGTCCGAGCAGCTCGCGGACTATTTTTCGCGCCTTACGGTCTCGGGGACAAGTAAGATATGCCTGCTCATCGGCGGCTCGTGCGGTCTGTCCGAGCGCGTCAAGCAGAAGGCCGCGCTGCGGCTGTCCATGTCGCCCATGACGTTCCCGCATCATCTCGCGCGGGTCATGGTGCTCGAGCAGGTCTATCGCGCGCTCAATATCGCCGCAGGCGGCAAGTATCACAAGTGAGAAGAGGGACAGCATGACAAAAGAACAGATCGCGGCGATCGCCGTGGTGCTGTTGCTCGGCGTAGTCTTTTTTGTGCGGCTGTACCGTCGTCAGCAGGAACCGCCGAAAGAGCCGCCAAAGCCGAGGCCGCTGCCAAAGACCGGAAAAATACGCTGCCCGATGTGCGGCGCTGAGGCGAAAGTCACGGGCAAGCAGTGGGAGTGTCCGTGGTGCGGTGACTCCGGCTGGCTCAAATGACAGCCGGATACAAAAAACAGCCGGATACAAAAAACAGATCGGTTATTTGTGTCTAACATCAAGAAAAATCATTTACATTACGGACCGGATTTTGTAAAATATATTATAGGGAAAATATATTTCAGGAGGGGCGTTCCCATGATTATCACGATTACGCTTAACCCGGCGCTCGACCGCACGCTGCGCATCGAGCATCCGCTTGAGGTCGGCAAGCTCAACCGCTCGAGCTCGAGTCACCTTGAGCCGGGCGGCAAGGGCATCAACGTTTCCCGCGCAGTCAAGGCGCTGGGCGGCAACAGCATCGCACTTGGCTTCACCGCAGGCACGAACGGCCGCGTTATGAAGGATATGCTGACGGCGGCAGACATCCACTATGATTTCGTCGATGTGGCCGGTCAGCTTCGCGTCAATACCCAGATCCTTGACGCGCAGGGCGGTCATACCGAGGTAAACGAGCCGGGCAGCAAGCTGGACGACGCGGATTTCCTGCGTCTGATCGACCGCATGGAGAATTACCTCGACGAGGGCAATATTTTCGTTCTGGCAGGCTCGACGCCGCCGGACTTCCCGCTCAAGAACTACCGCAAGCTGTGCAAAACCATCAAGCGCCACGGCTGCAAGCTGATCATCGACGCGCAGGGCGACCTGCTGCTCGAGGCGCTCCAGTGCGAGCCGGATTTCGTCAAGCCGAACATTTTCGAGCTGGCTGAGGCGGTAGGCGACAAGCCGTCCGCAGATCCGGAGGTCGTGGTACATTCGGCGCGCAAGATGCTCGACATGGGCGCGCGCGCGGTCTGCGTTTCCATGAGCCAGGAGGGCGCGGTTCTCGTCTCCAAGGACGAGTCCGAGGCACTTTATGTCAACACCAATCCGAAGGTCTATGATGAAGGCGCGGTAGGCACCGGCGACGCAATGGTCGGCGCGATCGCGAATTCCATGCAGTCGGGTCTGAAGTTTGACGAGATGGCGCGGTATGCGGTTGCGACCGCACGCGCGTGCGCACGCCTTGCGGGCACCGAGATGGCATCGCTCAAGAAGGTTTACGAGGTCTACGAGACGACGCAGGTTTACGTTCTTTAAGAAAGAACGTTAGAAGAAAATTTTACCGTCTGCTGACGGCAGACCTTCCGCCGATACAGCGGTATGCCGCTGGAGGCGACTTTACGCTCGAAGTGAGCGTGCACATTTGGCCGCCTTCGGCGG
>ERZ773252.2168-NODE-2168-length-17487-cov-3.166475_pt1 | contig 17487 bp, 17 predicted proteins | sample MGYA00580517_ERZ773252 | MGnify/ENA primary metagenome ERZ773252 (study PRJEB29015, sample SAMEA2737766) | human gut metagenome | biome: human gut; feature: human-associated habitat; material: faeces | place: China | collected 2012 ...
ATCCGTTTTTTATTTTAAGAGCTGTTATTCCGGAAAGACAGGTCATACGATCCGGTCGCCGAAAGGACAGCTGCATCTTATTAAATTTCTCAGACATTCGTCAGAAAATCCCAAAGAAATCTCTGTTAAAAGAAATGGAGATGATTGATTGAACGAACAGTATATGAAACGAGCGATCGAGCTTGCCAAAAAAGGAACAGGGAAAGTAAATCCCAATCCATTAGTCGGAGCTGTGATCGTAAAAGGCGACCGGATCATTGCGGAAGGTTATCATGCTGCATATGGTGAGCTTCATGCAGAACGTCATGCTTTTTCTAACTTAACAGAGGATGCACATGGTGCAAGTATGTATGTGACTTTAGAGCCTTGCTGCCATCATGGCAAACAACCTCCTTGTACGGAAGCGATCATTGCACATGGTATCAAAAAAGTCTATGTCGGTTCCGATGATCCGAACGCATTAGTTGCTGGAAAAGGAATCAAACAGCTTCGGGATGCCGGTATCGAAGTTGTTACTCATGTGATGCAAAAAGAATGCGATGCACTCAATCCTGTTTTTTTTCATTATATTACAACAAAGACTCCTTACGTTGTAATGAAATATGCGATGACAGCTGATGGAAAAATAGCCTGTGATTCAGGAGCAAGTCAATGGGTGACCGGAAAAGAAGCAAGACAGCATGTACAGGAAAGCCGGAATGCTTTGACAGGAATCATGGTAGGGATCAATACGGTTCTTATGGATGATCCGCAACTTACCTGCCATTTAGAGCAGGGATGTGATCCGATACGGATCGTATGTGACAGTCATTTACAAATACCGTTAGAAAGTAACCTGATACGGACAGCAAAAGAAGTTCCGGTTATCGTTGCTACACTGTCGGATGATGCAAAAAAAGCTGCTGTCTTACAGGAAAAAGGCGTACAGGTTCTTGTAACAAAGGAAAAAGACGGTTGTATTGATCTAAAGGACCTGATGGAAAAGTTAGGAGAGCAAAAGATAGACAGTATTTTGTTAGAAGGTGGAGCTACATTAAATCAGAGTGCATTGCAAAGTCAGATCGTACAACGCATACAAGTGTATATTGCGCCAAAGATCTTTGGCGGCAGTGGCAGATATACACCGGTACGTGGCAACAGTGTAACAAACCCGGATCAAGCCTATCAATTACAAAGCAAAGAGATAAAGCAGTTTGGAGAGGATCTGCTTATAGAATATGAAGTCTGCTATGGGAAGGAAAGAAGGTGAGAAGATGTTTACCGGAATTGTAGAAGAGAAGGGTACTATAAAAAGTATACAAAAACAGGATTGCTTTGCCGTGTTGACGATTCAGGCAAAAGAAGTTCTAACCGATGCCCGGATCGGAGACAGCATTGCCGTAAATGGGGTGTGTCTTACTGTAACAGACAAAACGAATGACAGTTTTATGGCTGATGTGATGGCAGAGACACTTCGAAGAAGCAGCCTTGGATCTTTAAAAGCTGGCAGCAAAGTCAATCTGGAGCGTGCAATGGCTGCAAATGGAAGGTTTGGCGGTCATATCGTATCAGGTCATATTGATGGAACCGGAACGATCGTACAGATGAAGCCGGAAGGAAATGCCACATGGGTACAGATTCGTACACCGGATTCAATCTTAAAATATATTGTGCAAAAAGGTTCTGTTGCGATTGACGGAATCAGTCTGACTGTTGCAAAAGTAACAAAAGACAGTTTTTTTGTCTCCCTGATCCCGCATACCGGTCAGGAGACGACATTACTTACAAAAAAAGCAGGCGAGATCGTGAATCTCGAAAATGATATTGTCGGAAAATATGTCGACCGGTTGTTACACTTTGATACGGTACCTGCAGATCAGGGGACAACATCTTCGATTACACTGGATTTTCTGACGCAGCATGGCTTTTGAGGTACCACAGTACAATAGAGGTGCTAAGCCACTAAAATGAAGGACATTACAAATTTATTTGGATACAGGAAAAGAGGAAAAATATGGACAATACATTTCATACAATAGAAGAGATTTTACAGGATATTAAAAAAGGGAAGATTGTTGTGATGCTCGACGATCAGGATAGAGAGAACGAAGGAGATGTAATCTGTGCAGCCGAGTATGCAACTCCTGAAAATGTGAATTTTATGGCAGCCTATGCAAAAGGTCTGATCTGTATGCCAATGGCAGAGGAATACACAAAGAAACTAAATCTTCCACAGATGTGTGATGTCAATACAGATAACCATTGCACTGCATTTACGGTATCGATCGATCATGTGGAGACTACAACGGGTATTTCAGCATATGAGCGTTCACTTACGGCACGAAAGGTTGTAGAAGACGGAATATCAGCAAGAGACTTTAGAACACCGGGGCATATGTTTCCGTTGCTTGCTAAAAAGAACGGTGTGTTAGAACGAAACGGTCATACCGAGGCAACCGTCGATCTGATGCGTCTGGCGGGCTTAAAGCCGGTTGGATTATGCTGTGAGATCATGAAAGAAGACGGTTCTATGGCAAGAAAAGAAGACCTGATCGCATTTGCTAAGAAACATGGCTTAAAGATCGGATGCATTGCTGACCTGATCGCATACCGGAAAGAACATGAAGTTTTCGTAGAATGTGTTGCAAAAGCGAAAATGCCAACCCGCTATGGAGAATTTACGATTTACGGATATATCAATAAATTAAACGGAGAACATCATGTTGCATTAGTCAAAGGAGATATTACGGATGGAGAGCCGGTGTTATGTCGTGTGCATTCAGAATGCCTGACCGGAGATGCACTTGGTTCTGCAAGATGCGATTGTGGCCAGCAATATGATGCGGCAATGAAACGGATCGCAAAAGAAGGCAGAGGTGTTCTTTTATATATGAGACAGGAGGGGCGTGGGATCGGATTGATCAATAAGATCCGTGCTTATGAATTACAGGATCATGGACGGGATACCGTGGAAGCCAATCTGGAACTTGGTTTTCCGGAGGATGCCAGAGATTATACGATCGGCACACAGATCTTAGTTGATCTTGGAATTCATCAACTCCGCCTTTTGACCAACAATCCGGCAAAGGTATACGGACTGACCGGAAAAAAACTTGAGATCGTTGAGAGAGTACCGATTGAAATGGAACCCGGACAATATGATTTCTTTTATTTAAAAACCAAAAAAGACAAAATGGGACATTTGTTGAAATTATAAAATAAACATAACCTGACCCATCAAGGTGTGATGCATTTCAATATTTTGTTGTAAGGAGCTTTGTTACAGCATAGGGGTTGGTTTTGTAGATGGCTGATAAACTATTTTAAAGAAGAAAGAGAGGATATTATTATGAAGACTTTAGAAGGAAATGTAGTAGCAAATGGAGCAAAGATCGCAATTGTCGGAGCACGTTTTAATGAGTTTATTGTTTCGAAGCTGATCAGTGGTGCAAAAGATGGTCTGGTGCGTCATGGAGTGCAAGAAGAGGATATTACACTTGCATGGGTTCCGGGTGCATTTGAGATTCCGCTTGTAGCTAAGAAACTTGCAATGTCTCAAAAATACGATGCCGTGATCTGCTTAGGAGCCGTGATCCGTGGAGCAACCAGTCATTATGATTATGTATGTGCAGAAGTTTCCAAAGGAATTGCCACTGTCAGTCTGGAATCCGGCATTCCTGTTATGTTTGGTGTAGTAACAACAGACAACATTGAACAGGCGATAGAAAGAGCCGGTACAAAAGCCGGAAATAAAGGGTATGACTGTGCTTTAGGTGCGATTGAAATGATAAACTTAACAAAACAGATATAATGTGTTATACTTGCTTTAACTATTAGTCAAAGCAAGAAAGGATTAGATACTATATGTTTCAAAATTTATATCCGGATGAGGATGTGGACTCGGCGTATCAGATTGATTACCAGAAATATTATGATCAGGGATATCGTGGGATATTATTCGATGTAGACAATACATTAGTAGAACATAATCAGCCGGTTACATTAGTTGCGATTGAACTTTTTCAGACTTTAAATGAGATGGGATTTAAGACTTGTATTATTTCAAACAATCGGGATGAACGTGTAAAACCTTTGGCAGAAGCTTTGGAATCGGACTATGTCTACAAAGCAGGCAAGCCCTCAGCAAGAGGATATGTACAGGGAATGGAACAGATGGGTACGACACCGGAAACGACGCTTTTTATCGGTGATCAGATCTTTACGGATATCTGGGGAGCAAATCGTGCCAATGTACATTCTATTTTAGTCAAGCAGATTGCACGTCATGAAGAGATTCAGATCATTTTAAAACGTTTATTAGAAAAGATTGTTTTAATCGGTTACCGCAAACAAAGAGCAAAGAAGAGACAGTGTGTATAAATTCTAACCAATAAAATGAAAAAGAAGGATATATTCCAAACGGATATATCCTTCTTTTTGCAACATGCTTTTATCGTATGATAAAAAATATTCTGTATGATGGTAATATTTATAATTGTATCGTTTATGATTTTATCATTTGTAATCGTAACATTAATGATTGCATTATTTATGATTGTATTGCATTCTACCGGGAAATTTTTATTCGTTTCTTATATCATAATCTACAATCTTTTTTGAAATAACGATCTGTCTGTAGATCGTTTTATATTCTTCTGTGGAAAGGCTTTCAAGATAGTTCTTTGTAAATGTTTTATAAAATCCCTTTTGCCGCATGCAGTCTGCTGCTTTGTTATATGCGATTGCGGCTTCCGATGAAGTGGCATATTTTCCGATCAGATAATCTCCGTTCAGATGGATCTTTGCCACGTATAAAGGTGGCGTTTTGTCGATCTGTGTTACACCATGATAAGTGTTGAAGATCTCTATATTGCTGTAACGGAAATCTTTCCGGTCACCATTGACAAATTGATAGTCAATGCCTTCTCTGGCAAAATTTTTGATCCCGTAACGGGAATGAATATTGGTTTGCATCCCATATTCTGCAACAAACAGATGATTGCCTCGACGCATGATCGAATGCTTTGAATAGTAAAAAAGATCATCAGCATCAAACAATAAAATATCCGAAGGACTCAGATGATAGGAAAAGAATTTCTGGTACAGATAGATCGGTGTCTTAATATAGAAACCGTTATTCTTAAAATTGATCAGGCAGATCCATTTCTGATAAGAAAGATGCGGAAAATCGTCAGGATGGTAGTCATCAGGTGAATATAAAGTGTTAGTGTCAAGAAGTTTTCTGGCTTCCCGGTAAGCTGCATTCGCTGCTTCTTCCTTATTATAACTGCCAATACTGATATGTTTGGAATGGTAAGTAATGGAAGTTCTGTAATAGAGCGAACCATCTTTTTTTTTCGCTTCGTAAACACCCGGTAATGTTCCCATGCCTTGTTTCTCCTTTGTTTCATTCTTTTTAGTATCATATCGTAAATTTTTTAGAAATACAACTGATAGAACCGTTCTTTTTCAAGCCGATGATCAAGCAATCTCTTTTAGGGCATAGTTTCCACGAAAATTATCTTCTTATTCCAATAAAAATGTATAAATGTTACAAAAAAGTGAAAAATATGAATAAATACAAGCTATACACATATAATTTGTAATATGTTTGTAACATTTGGTTATGCTATCAGAAAAATAATGGACTTTAAAATGTTATAAAAGCAGATAGCATAAACAGCAGGGAAAGAAAGGTATGATTGATCTATGAATAAAAATAAGAAACGTATAATTGCTTTGGCTGGTGTGACAGGTATGATCTTATCGTTATCGTGTCACCTATTGGATATGCCGATACAGGCAAAAGAAGCCAGCATTACTTTGATCAAGGATCCTGTTTATACCGATCATGACAAAGTGGCTCTTTTTCCTGAGACGCAGGATACAAAGGAGGATGTATCGGTGCAGAACCATGATATTGCAACAGATCAAAATGCATCTGCAGAAGCTTTTTGCAGGCTGGATGCATCAAAATTAAAACGTCATCACAACACAGAGAATACTACTGATCAGTCACAAAAGCAGCAAACCGTAATGGCCGGTAATGTAAATACGGATGCAGACAATACAAAAAATAATCCATCAACGGATCAAAACGCTGCAGGCAGTACAACAGATTCTTCAACGAAAGATTCCAAAAAGGATGATTCGGTCAGCACGCTTTTGATTCCGGAACAATGGAATATTGAAATTACTAATTGTATTCAAACAGATAGTGCAACATCTGTACAAGAAAAGCCGGAAACAGATGCATCCGGTGAAAAGACTGAGCAGACAAACGGACAGACGAAAGAGCAATCCAATGATCAGACCAGTGACCAAACAGAGACATCCGCTGAGAAAACAACAGAAGCAAAAGAACAGGATGCAGCTAAAAAAGAACAGCAAAAGAAAAAGGCATTGCAAAAAAAGAAAAAGGCATTGCAGCAAAAGAAAAAAGCCGTGGCAAAGAAAAAGAAACAAAAAAGAGCAAAAGCATGTCAGGTTATGGCAGGCAGCACCACGGACAGACAGATCTTAGAGAGGATTGTAGAAGCAGAAGCCGGAGGAGAGAACCGAAAAGGGAAGATTTTAGTTGCCAATGTGATCTTAAACCGCGTTCGGCACAAAGAATTTCCTAATACGATAAAGGGGGTTGTCTTTGCTCACAAAGGAAGCCGTTATCAGTTTTCACCGATCGCAGATGGAAGATATTATAAAGTGCATGTGTCAGGTGATACGAAAAAAGCAGTCAGCCAGGCATTACAGGGGGTGGACGGATCAAAAGGTGCATTATACTTTATGGAGCGAAGAGCAGCCGATTCTTCGAATGTCACATGGTTTGATACTGCATTGACTAAGTTGTTCCGCTATGGCTGTCATGAATTCTATAAGTAAACAGACGTGTTGGATTTTTCCGAATCATGGCATGATATTTCTTCATTGACCTTTACATTATACAAGGAATCATATATAATTAGTTGTGTTTTTGTTTGAAAATTCCTATCCTGATTTTGTACTATGCGTTTTTGCGTGGCAGTAAAAAAGGATAGAGTGTAATTATATTGATTGGTTGCATTGCAACGGAATGGAGGAAATCATGGAAGTAATGTATCAGAGTACACGCAGTACAGGAAAGAAAGTAACAGCTTCACAGGCAATCTTAAAAGGACTTGCTGATGATGGCGGACTTTTTGTGCCGGATGCAATTCCGCAGTTAGATGTCTCTTTGGATGAAATTGCAAAGATGAACTATCAGGAAACCGCATATCAGGTTATGAAGCAGTTTTTTACGGACTTTACACAAGAAGAATTAGAAAAATGTATCGAACGTGCTTATGATGCAAAATTTGATACAAAAGAGATCGCACCTTTGGTAGAAAAAGACGGAGTCTATTATCTGGAACTTTTCCATGGTGCAACGATCGCATTTAAAGATATGGCACTTTCCATTCTTCCACATCTTCTTACGACTTCTGCTAAGAAGAACCATATTACAAACCAGATCGTGATCCTGACAGCTACATCAGGAGATACCGGAAAAGCTGCTTTAGCCGGATTTGCCGATGTAGAAGGTACAAGCATTATCGTGTTCTATCCAAAGAATGGTGTTAGTGCGATCCAGGAAAGACAGATGGTAACACAGAAAGGTGCTAATACAAAAGTCGTTGGTATCACCGGAAACTTTGATGATGCACAAAGCGGTGTAAAAGCAATGTTTAATAATAAGGAACTGGCAAAAGCCATGAATGCAAAGGGATATCAGTTCTCATCTGCAAATTCGATCAACATCGGACGTCTGGTGCCACAGGTTGTTTACTATGTATATTCTTATACAAGACTTCTTGCACAGGGAGTGGTAAAAGAAGGTGAACAGGTAAATTTTGTAGTACCGACAGGAAACTTTGGTAATATTTTAGCGGCATTTTATGCAAAGAACATGGGTGTGCCGGTTGGCAAGCTGATCTGTGCGTCAAATGACAACAAGGTATTATATGATTTCTTTGAGACCGGAGTTTACGATAAAAACCGTGAGTTTATTTTAACAACATCACCATCTATGGATATTCTGATCTCAAGTAACTTAGAACGTCTGATCTATAAGATTGCCGGCGAAGATGCAAAAGCAACTGCTGATATGATGGCAGCACTTGCTAAAGATGGTAAATACAGTATCACAGATGCAATGAAAGAGCAGATGAAAGACTTTATCGGTGGCTGGGCAAGTGAAGAAAAGACAGCTTCTGAGATCAAGAGAGTTTATGACAAGACAGGCTATGTCATGGATACCCATACAGCAGTTGCATCGGCTGTATATCATGATTACAAAGAAAAGACAGGTGACCAGACAAAAACGGTGATCGCTTCTACCGCAAGCCCATACAAGTTTGCAACAAGTGTTATGACAGCGATTGACAATAAATATGAAGGAATGGATGATTTTGCGTTGATCGATGAGTTAAGCAAGACATCAGGCACAACAATTCCAAAAGCAGTTGAAGAGATCCGTACAGCACCTGTATTGCATGATACCGTATGTGAAACAGCGGATATGCAAAAGACAGTAGAGGAAATTCTCGGACTGTAACAGAGTACGAAATTTCAAACAAAAGACTACCGTTATATGTATGATTTTCTTTTAATAAAAAAGCAAATTGGTTTTTTTTAGGAAAAAACTTGCATTTCCTCTTGGAAAGTGGTATTCTTATATAGAAATAGTTAATTAGAGTAAGAGTGGACTGCGAAGTCCACTCTTTCATTTTGTGTTTTACAGGAAATGTTCAGACATGAAATGAGAAAAATATGCGAGAAAGAAAAGAGGTTATGCATTTGTCAAAACGAGAAGAATATGAAGCTCGTGCTGAAAAGCTGTTAGAGCCGATTATGGAAGAAAATCATTTTGAACTGGTTGATGTAGAGTACGTAAAAGAAGCCGGTAACTGGTATCTGCGTGCCTATGTAGACAAAGAAGGCGGTATTACTTTAGATGACTGTGAATTAGTCAACAGAGCCTGGAGTGATCTGATGGATGAGAATGATTTTATACCGGAAGCTTATATTTTAGAAGTAAGTTCACCGGGTCTTGGCAGACAGTTAAAGAAAGAAAAAGATTTCAAACGAAGCATTGGTCAGGACGTTGATGTGAAGTTTTACCAGTCACGAAAAATCCCTGCAGGCAGGAATGGCAAGGAAGTATCCGTAAAAGAGATCACCGGTACATTAAAGGCATACACAAAGGAAAAGATAACGTTAGAAACCGATTTTGCAAAAGAGTATGAGATCGCATGTTCTGACATTTCAACTGTAAAACTGACAATAGATTTTTAAGAAAAGGGAGGCAGATAATATGGCTGCAAGAAAAAAAGCAACAGTAAACGACCGTACAGAATTACTGGAAGCGTTGGATGAACTTGAAAAGGAAAAACAGATCAGCAAGGAGATCATCATTCAGGCAATTGAAAGTTCTCTTTTGGCTGCCTGTAAAGATGAATACGGAAAATCCGATAATATCAAAGTGATTTTTGACCGTGAGACAGGTGCGATCGGTGTTTATGCAGAAATGGAGATCGTGGAAGATGATCTTTTAGAAGATGAAACAACACAGATGGCATTTTCGGTAGCAGATGCAAAGTATAAGAATATCAAAGTCGGTGATGTGATTGATATTGAAGTAACACCAAAGAACTTTGGACGAATCGCTGCACAGAAAGCAAAACAGGTCGTTGTACAAAAGATCCGTGAAGAAGAAAGAAAGGTGCTGTATGTACAGTATTTAGAGAAAGAAAGAGAAGTGATCACAGGTATCGTACAGCGTTACAGTGGAAGAAACGTCTGTATTAACCTTGGAAAAGTCGATGCGATCCTGATGGAAAGCGAGCAGGTTCCGGGAGAACGTTTCCGTCCGACAGAACATATCAAGTTATATGTCGTAGAAGTTAAAGATACACCAAAGGGACCTCGTATTACCGTATCACGTACACATCCTGAATTTGTTAAGAGACTCTTTGAAGAAGAAGTAACAGAGATCCAGGATGGCACCGTAGAGATCAAGAGCATTGCAAGAGAAGCAGGATCACGTACCAAGATTGCCGTTACTACACAGATTCCTGATGTCGATGCGGTTGGTGCATGCGTTGGTATGAATGGTGCGCGTGTCAATGCGATCGTCGAAGAATTACGTGGTGAAAAGATCGATATCGTAAACTGGAGCGAGTCACCGGAAGTATTCATTGAAAATGCGTTAAGTCCTTCGGAAGTAACATCTGTTACGGTAGATGAAGAAGAAAAGACAGCACGTGTTATCGTGCCGGAGAACCAGTTATCTCTTGCTATTGGTAAAGAAGGACAAAATGCCCGTCTTGCAGCAAAATTGACAGGTTACAAAGTAGATATCAAATGTGAAGAAACCCTGTAGGATTTAGTAAAATAAGTTCTGTTTGTTTTGGCAGATGACAATCTGGCAAGGTCGTACCGGAAAGTGGATAGGAGGTGTTTATAATGGGAAATAAAGGTAATGTGCATGTAAAAAAGATTCCGATGCGTCAATGCACAGGATGCAATGAACGCAAAGAAAAAAAGAGTCTGATCCGAATTATTCGTACACCGGAAGATGAGATCGCAGTTGATTTCACAGGAAAGAAAAACGGCAGAGGTGCATATATATGTAATTCGATAGACTGTTTGAAACTTGCACAGAAGAAAAAATCGTTAGAACGCTCGTTAAAGACCACGATTCCGGAAACGGTTTATCAGGAACTGGCAAAGGAGATGAGTGACAATGAAAACGGATAGTGTTCTTCGTATGATCGGTCTTGCGGCAAAAGCAGGAAAAGTAGTAAGCGGAGAATTTATGACAGAAAATGCGGTAAAGTCTAAGGAAGCGTACCTAGTCATTATTGCACAGGATGTCTCTAATAATACCAGAAAGAAGTTCGGAAATATGTGCAGCTATTATAAGGTGGAAATGCGTGAATATGCGGAAAAAGATGCATTAGGGCATGCCATCGGAAAAGAATTCCGTGCATCACTGGCAGTAATTGATAAAGGCCTTGCACAGGCAGTTTTGAAGAAAATGAACTAGGAGGTCATAGAAACATATGGCAAAAATGAGGATATATGATATTGCAAGAAGTTTACAGGAAAAACTTCCTGATTTAAAAAGCAAAGATTTAGTAGCATTGCTCCAGAAGAACGGTTTTGAAGTTAAAAGCACACAGTCAAGCATTGAAGATGATGCGATTGGATTTTTATTAAAATATTATCAAAACAAACCGGCTCAGGCAGCAAAGAAAGAAAAGGCTGTAAGTACAGCAACAAAGACAAAAGAAACTGCTCCAAAAGCTGCAAAAGAAGCACCTGCTGCCAAAGAAGAAAAGAAAGAAAAAGCAGTCAAAGAGACTCCTGTGGCAAAAGAGGAGAAAGAAGCTTTAAAGGCTGAGACAAAAAGCGAGGAAAGAAAAGAGACAAAAGCCACAGTTAAAGAAGAGAAGAGAGAAGAAAACAAGAAAGCAGATCCATCTGTAAAGAGAGAAGAAAAGAAGGCATCACCGGATAAAGAACAGGATCGTTCTAAAAATTCATCCCGTGAGACGAATAATAACCGCCAGAATAACAATACTCGTAATCAGGGAGATAACCGTCAGAATAACCGCGATAACCGTAACGGAAACCGTCAGGGCAGTTACAACCGTGATAACCGCAATGGAAACCGTCAGGGCGGCTACAACCGAGATAACAACGGAAACCGTCAGGGCGGTTACAACCGTGACAACAACGGGAACCGTCAGGGCGGCTACAACCGTGATAATAACGGAAACCGTCAGGGTGGTTACAACCGTGATAACAAGAATGGAAACCGCAGAGGCGGTAACGATTCCAGAAGAATGGCACCGGCAATGGATGTGATCACACCGGAAGTAAAACAGTCACGTCAGCAGCGTGCAAACAAAGACTCGAGAAGTGCGAAGCAAAGACATGGTAAGGACAGAAATTATAACAATTATGATGATGATATGTTCAACCAGAGCAAGAACCGCAAGAAGAAGGATCCGAACCGCAAAGGTGCATTTATCAAGCCGGAACCGGTTGAAAAGCCAAAGGAGCCGGATGATGGAATCCGTAATATCATTCTTCCTGAGAAAATGACGATCAAAGAGCTTGCAGATATCATTAAAGTACCTGCATCAACCGTGATCAAGAACCTGTTCCTTCGTGGCGAAGTCGTTACTTTGAATCACGAGATCACATATGAAGAAGGTGAAGAGATCGCATTAGAGTATAACTGTATCGCTGAGATGGAAGAAAAGGTCGATGTGATCGCAGAACTCTTAAAGGAAGATGAAGAAAGCGAAGACTTAATGGAAAAACGTCCTCCTGTTGTCTGTGTTATGGGTCATGTCGATCATGGTAAGACATCCTTACTGGATGCCATTCGTGAAGCCCATGTAACAGATAAAGAAGCCGGTGGAATCACACAGCATATCGGTGCTTATGTGACAGAAATCAATGGAGAAAAGATCACATTCCTTGATACACCGGGACATGAAGCATTTACTTCTATGCGTATGCGTGGTGCACAGTCAACGGATATTGCGATTCTTGTCGTTGCAGCAGATGATGGTGTTATGCCGCAGACAATTGAAGCAATCAACCATGCAAAAGCAGCAGGCGTAGAAATCATCGTAGCCGTAAATAAGATCGATAAGCCAAGTGCTAACGTAGAAAGAGTAAAACAGGAATTGGTAGAATATGGTCTTGTAGCAGAAGACTGGGGCGGAGATACGGTATTCGTACCGGTATCAGCTCATACAAAAGAAGGTATCGACCAGTTGCTCGAAATGATCATTCTGACAGCAGAAGTCAGCGAGTTAAAAGCGAATCCTAACCGTAAAGCAAGAGGTGTTGTGATCGAAGCACAGCTTGATAAAGGACGCGGACCGGTTGCAACCGTACTGGTTCAGAAAGGTACTCTTCATGTCGGAGATAACATTGCAGTAGGTGCAGCTTATGGTAAGATTCGTGCAATGATGAATTCGAATGGACAGCGTGTCAAAGAAGCACTTCCTTCTACTCCTGTAGAAATCTTAGGACTTCATGACGTACCGGATGCCGGTGAAATCTTTATGGCAACCGATTCTGATAAAGAGGCTAGAAATATTGCCGAGACTTATATCAGCACAGGCAGAGAAAAGCTTCTTGATGATACAAAGTCTAAACTTACATTAGATGGTCTGTTCTCTCAGATTCAGGCAGGAAATATCAAAGAATTGAACCTGATTGTAAAAGCTGATGTACAGGGATCGGTAGAAGCAGTAAAACAGAGTCTGATGAAGTTAAGCAATGAAGAAGTTGCTGTTCGTATCATTCATGCCGGAGTTGGTGCAATCAATGAATCCGACGTATCGTTAGCAAGTGCTTCGAATGCGATCATCATTGGCTTTAACGTTCGTCCTGATAACACAGCAAAAGAAACAGCAGAACGTGAAAAAGTTGATGTCCGTCTGTATCGTGTTATTTACAATGCGATTGAAGATATTGAAGCAGCTATGAAGGGTATGTTAGATCCTGAATATGAAGAGAAAGTGATCGGCCATGCAGAAGTACGTCAGACATTCAAGGCTTCCGGCGTTGGTATGATCGCAGGATCTTATGTACTTGACGGTAAGTTCCAGCGTGGATGTAAAGTTCGTATTTCACGTGAAGGCGAGCAGATCTTTGAAGGAAACTTAGCTTCCCTGAAGCGTTTCAAGGACGATGTGAAAGAAGTGGCTGCAGGATATGAATGTGGTCTTGTGCTTGAAAACTTTAATGACATTAAGGTAGAGGATCAGATCGAAGCTTATATTATGGTTGAGGTCCCTCGCTAGTACAGTGTTTTTGACTCTGTATCGTAAATGCTGTACCGGTATAGAAATTGTGCTGTCAAAAGGCAGCGGAATGGAGATTTCTTATGAAGAAAAACAGTATAAAATATTCCAGAATGGTAGGAGAAGTGCAAAGAGAATTAAGTAAGATCATTTCTTTTGAAGTGAAAGATCCAAGAATTCATCCTATGACTTCCGTAGTATCTGTAGAAGTGACTCCTGACCTGAAATATGCTAAGGTTTTTGTCAGTGTATTAGGCAGCGAGCAGGAAAAAAAGGATACACAGGAAGGTTTAAAGAGTGCAGCTTCTCATATCCGTACACAGTTAGCGAGAACATTAAATTTAAGAAATACGCCGGAATTAACATTTGTGATTGATGATTCGATCGAATATGGTGTTACGATGTCGAAACGTATTGATGATCTTGCAGCACAGGAAATGAAAGAAAAAGAGGATTAGGGTATGAAAAGGGGCTTTTGATACCGTGCCTCTGATGAAATTGCAACGGCGTAATGAAAAGGTTTCATTACGCTGTTTTTGAGGAAAGAAAGGATATAGGATCAAAAGATCTTCCGTCCTTTGTATCAATAGGAGGAGTGCTTAGATATGAATGAATTAAGAATTTTATCCGAAGAGGCAAATGATATTCTGATCGCAGGACATATCCGACCGGATGGTGACTGTGTGGGTGCATGTATAGCGGCATATCACTATCTGCATAACATTTACCCGGAAAAGAATATAGAAGTTTATCTTGAAAATACACCTGAAACATTTGCTTTTATGGACAAAGATAATGCGATTATTTCGCATACCATAACAGACAAACAATATGATCTTTTTCTGGCATTGGATACAAGTTCGCCGGATCGTTTAGGAGAAGCACAAAAGAATTTCTTTCGTGCGAAAATGACAATGTGTGTCGATCATCATATCAGTAACAGAAGTTATGCCGGACAGAACTTTATTGAGCCGGATGCAAGCTCTGCGTGCGAAGTATTGTATGGTCTGATGGCAGATGAAGATATAGACTTTGCGATTGCGGAGGCCTTATACATAGGAATTATTTTTGATTCCGGTGTGTTCCGTTATTCCAATACATCAAAAAAGACAATGGAGATTGCCGGTACTTTGATGGAGAAAGGAATTCCGTTCTGGAATTACATTGACAAATGTTTTTATGAAAGAACCTATACGCAGGCACAGCTTCTTGGGCGTACCCTGCTTGCGAGTATGCGTGTTTTTGACGGAAAGTGTATCGTTGCGACGATCACAAGAAGAATGATGGAATTTTATGGTGCAAAGACAGAGGATATCGAGGGAATCGTAGATCAGCTTCGTATTACAAAAGGAATCGAAGTAGCGATCCTGCTTCATGAAACCGATGAACAATGCTACAAAGTCAGTATGCGCTCGAATGATTATGTCGATGTAGGAAAAGTAGCATCTTATTTTAATGGCGGAGGCCATGTTAAAGCAGCAGGCTGTACAATGCTTGGATCTATTCATGATGTGATCAATAATTTAACAGAACAGCTTGCGTTTCAGATGAAATAAAAGGAAGGAACCAATGCAATGGATGGTATTTTAAACGTATATAAAGAAGCAGGCTATACTTCGCATGATGTGGTTGCTAAGCTTCGCGGTATATTAGGGCAAAAAAAGATCGGACATACCGGAACACTTGATCCGGCAGCAACCGGTGTCTTGCCTGTATGCTGTGGGAAAGCAACAAAAATATGCGAGCTTCTGACCAATAAAGATAAAACTTATCAGGCAGTATGCCGTCTGGGTGTGATTACGGATACACAGGATACAACCGGTAAGATTCTTGAGGAACGTACCGTTAAAAATATTACAGTTGAAGAGATTTATCAGGCTGTTGCTTCTTTTGAAGGTGAGATCATGCAGACACCACCGATGTATTCTGCATTAAAAGTAAATGGTAAAAAGCTATATGAGCTTGCAAGAGAAGGCAAAGAAGTAGAACGCAAAGCAAGACCTGTAACGATTTCTAAGATAAAGATTTTACAGGTGAATTTAGAAGAACAGATTTTTTCGATGGAAGTAACCTGCTCAAAAGGCACATATATCCGCACTCTGTGCCATGATATTGGCATGAAGTTAGGAACAGGTGCGGCGATGGAAAACCTGATACGCACACGCGTGGAACGCTTTTGTATTGAAGATGCAATAACCTTAGATGAGATTGAACATCTTGCGAAAGAAGATTCGAATCAGCTTGCAAAAAAAATGATTCCGATCGACCGGATGTTTTTACAATATCCTGCCATGCAGATAGAAAGCGGTATGGCACATTATCTTGCAAATGGCAATCAATTATATGACAAACAGTTAAAACCTTTTATAAAAGATAACGAAGAACTTCAAAAGGCAGTAGAAGCTACCCGTAAGGAAGTACAGGAACGATATCGTATTTATGATGAAAATGGACAGTTTCGTGCCATTTATCAGAAAAAAGGCAGAGAATATCATGTTGTGAAAATGTTTTAAAGATGTCTTGTAAAAGGACATGGAGGGAACAGATAGAATGGAAATTATCAATGGATTAGATTTTCAATTGCAAAACAGCAGTGTATCCTTAGGAAAATTTGATGGTGTACACAGAGGACATCGTTTTTTGTTACAGGAGATCCAGAAAAATAAATCGTATATTCCAACGGTTTTTACTTTTGCAATGAATACAGAAATCCCTAAACTGTATACACAGGAAGAAAAGAATCGTGTATTAGAAGAGATTGGCATTCAAAGAGAAGTCGTATTTCCTTTTAATGAAACAACAAAACACATGTCGCCGGAAGAGTTTGTAGAAGAAATCCTGGTCAAAAAAATGGACGCAAAGCATATCTGCGTCGGAAAGGATTTTCATTTTGGAAAAGACCGTGGCGGCGATATTCATACATTAGAACGTTTCCAAAAAAAGTATGGATACGAGCTGGTCACAGTTCCAAAACTATATGATGATGGTCAGGTGATCAGCAGTACCAGAGTACGCGCTTTAATGGATCAGGGAAATATGAGAAAAGTCAATGAACTGTTAGAACGTCCTTTCTTTGTACAGGGTACAGTGTGCCATGGAGAAGCACTTGGGAGAACGATCGGTTTTCCGACAGCAAATCTGCTTGCACCAAAAGGAAAAAAACTTCCGCCGTTTGGAGTATATGCGACAAAAGTGCATTGTGGCACAAAAGTATATGCAGGTGTTACAAATGTGGGAAATAAACCGACTGTTGGTTCATTTGCTACAGGAATAGAAACCTGCATTCTGGATTTTGAGAAAGATATCTATGGAAAAGAAATTCAGGTGGAGTTTTATGAATTTATAAGACCGGAGATGAAATTTGCAACATTAGATGATCTGAAAGCACAGATCGCCAAAGATAAAAGCAAAGCACAAAGAATCGTCTGACCGTCAGTATTGACATCCATTTATGCATACCATATAATTAATAATTGAATGATTTGCAGTAGAAAAGGAGATAATGCAATGGAAAAATACGGTGTAAACGAACTCCGTAGAAAATACTTGGAGTTCTTTGAAAGCAAAGGACATTTGGCAATGAAGAGTTTTTCTCTTGTGCCACATAATGATAACAGCTTATTACTGATCAATGCAGGTATGGCACCATTAAAGCCATATT
>ERZ773252.2172-NODE-2172-length-17467-cov-10.499426_pt1 | contig 17467 bp, 17 predicted proteins | sample MGYA00580517_ERZ773252 | MGnify/ENA primary metagenome ERZ773252 (study PRJEB29015, sample SAMEA2737766) | human gut metagenome | biome: human gut; feature: human-associated habitat; material: faeces | place: China | collected 2012 ...
AAACATTTCAAATAGCAATACCAGATGAATATAAGGAAAAGTAAAATTTCAGTTTTGTGTTGAATCTCTAAGCAAAATAGCTTATAATTTGACATGCTACATATAGTTATTATCCACAGTTATCGAGTAGGTGTTATCAATGCCGATAACAAAATGATAACATTAGCTCGTATAGGCAGGATAATATGGATATATCAAATAATCAAAAGAACGAGAAACATTACAGAGAATAATTCCTAAACAAAAAGCGTTAGTCTTTGTAGAGTTTGAATAGAAAGAAAACGGCGGGAAGTCCTGTGAATAGGGACTTCCTGATTTTGATGTAAGCAAAATGTAAGCAAAAACTAAGTTGCTGAATTAATTTGGTAAACAATTTACAGGTTAGTGCAAAAAACTCGCACTATTGGTGCGAGAAATGAGTATTATGTATGATGCTTTATTGGATTTGTTTAATTACGTAGATATAGTTTGGAGGGTGTCTATATGGTCGTTTTGAGAAAGTGGTGTGCCGATTGGAAGCATAACTCACTTTGATATAAAAAATCAACCAGTTTTTTATATGCAATACTATAATTTAAGATATAGATGCAGGTTATGATATTAGAATTTTATCTGGAGGAATAAGTAATGGATGGCAACGTTTTAAAATTAAAACTAGCTTTGGAAGAAAAAACACCAACTTTATTACTTGGAGCTGGTTTTTCATATGGAGCGATAAATGGGAACGGTGATTCTTTGCCTTTAGGAAAGAATTTGGTTGAAAAATTGTTTCGATATATGTTTATAGATAATCCACCTTGTAAAGAAATGTTGGATGAAGATATAGAGGGAGCCGAACAATATAAAAATATAGGAGATTTAAAGGGGCTATGTGGATTATTACGTGATGAAGGTAGAGTAGAGGAAAGAGATAATTTTTTGACTGAAACTTTTATGGGGGCAAGTATTAGTGATAAAAGTAAGCTGAATAATATTGGAAATTATAAATGGGATAAAATTTTTACTTTAAATATTGATTGCCTTTTAGAATATATTCTTGAACAGAACGGTGTGCCATATAAAGTATGGAATAGAGATAATGATGACAGACGAAACGATAATAGCGACACTTTAATAATCAAATTGCATGGGTGTGTAAAAAATGACAAAGCAGGCTATATTTTTGATGAACAAGAGTATATTAACTTTCTAAATGATGATGACTGTTTTTCAAGAGATTTTGGCGATGCATATTCCAAGGGAGATGTGATATTTATTGGGACTGAATTTCAAGAAGATGATTTGAAAACAATCATAAATAAGTATGGTTCTAAAGGGTATGATTTAAGTGGAAACAATTATTTTTTTATTTCGCCCCAGATAAATAATGTGCGTTTAAAAAGGCAGATTTCTTCTGTGGAGAATTATCATTGGATACCATGGACAACAGAAAAGTTTTTTGATTTTTTGTATAATGATGTGATTTCGGAAAAGGATGCAAAGAAAATTTTACAAGAAAAAGGACTAGTGTTTATTGATGATTTGTACAAGGATAGAGTGATAGGATACGAGAGTAAACTGTTTGCAGGATTTGAAGCTCGATATACAGACTTCTTTGATGAGTGGGATATTATTCATCCAGGATTAGAAAAATTTGAGGAAAAACTTATAAGTGATGGAAAGAATGTAGTAGCGGCATTGATTGGCAAGAGTTATGTGGGTAAAAGTTGTGCAGCAAAAAGGGTATTAGTAGATTTTCGAAAGAGGGGGTTTCTTTCTTTTGAATTTAATATGAGATCTTCGGAATATATTCGCCTTTTTTTAGAGTATATTGAACAATTGCCACAAGAAACAAAAGTGGCCGTTTTATTTGAAGAAGCATCATTTTACTTTAATTTGTTATATTCTAATCTTATTAGTAAATGTCCTACTAACATAAAACAGCTAATAATAATTACATCAGATACAAACAGCAACTATTTTGCAAAACGAGATATATTAGAAAATAAAAATTGTGTAGAGAGATTTATGATTGATGAAAGAATATCATGGACTTTTTCGGAAAAAATATACAAGAAACTAAAGGAGAAACATTGGCTAAATAAACCAGAATTATGTGGAAGTGACAAAAATGAAATTAAAAATTACGCATGTAAGATTAATGATATTATTGAGTTTTTATACAATGTTTCTCACGGATATGGTTTTGAATCACATTATGTTGATATGTTTACAATATTAGAGAAGGATGGTAATTTTAAGTATTTGCAGGCATTGGCAATTATGGAGGTATTAGGATTAGGAAGTATTCCGATAAGAATTTTGCCAAGTTTAATTAAAAATGAATGCAAATGTTTTGATTTCAAAGAGTTTAAAGATAAATTTGATGAGATATTACTAATCACAGATCATAGGATTAAAATAAGATGTTTAAGACTGATACAAAAGGCGATTATTACTAATGTTGATGAAAATCATATTAAAGATGTTCTTAGTGAAATTGTGCGTCAGACTCAAGGGCAATTTAATGAGGGAGATGTTAATGAATGGAGTGAAATTTTTCAGAAAGCGTTGACAGTTAAACGCATATTAAGGGAAAAAATGCTTTCATTATCTGTAATGAGAGATTTGTTAAATGAAGTGGAAAAATATGGGAAAAAATATAGTTTTTACTGGATACAGAGAGGTATTGCAGCACAAAAAGATGGTGAATTTGATCTGGCAGATCACTATTTTAGAGAAGGAATACGTATTAGACCTATGTCATATCAAGCACATCATGCTATGGCAAAAAATTTAATGGAAAGAGCTGTGGAGCAAGCTGAAAAAGGTGAATTAGTGTATGCTTCGTTTTATATGGATGAAGGAATTCATGAAATGAAGAATATCATAGACAACCCCGCATATAGCAGAGGATATAAGTATTCTTTGCATGCTCTCATAGATATGAGTATTAAGTATTCTAATATTTCTAGGAGAGATATGGAGCTTGAAGAGGTTCAGTATATAAAAGAGAAAATTATGATTATGAATAATAAAGAGATGGACTCCTATATTATGATAGGAATAAAAAAATATGTCTCGTATTGTCAGAACCATGACTTTAAAGGAATTTGTGAGCCGATTATCATGAGACACTACGAAAACATTTCAGACATAAAAGAAGCAACAGAGGATGATTATTTGATAGAAAATTTAGATTGGGATGAATAGTTATAATTAGATGAATTATATATTTAATTTTGGGAGTCAGTATTGTAGGATGGGGCACAAAAATATGTTTTAAAGTCTGCGAAGTTTGGTAGATTTATTGATTCACCTAAATTTTTAGTGTAATGTAAATAAGAACGCTGGGGCAAATCATGCCTCAGCGTCTTTGAAACTATCAACAAATCGTATATTAGTTTCTAACAAAACTTGAAACGGTCTCGGGAAGCTCTATATAATGGTGCTTCCTGTTTCCTGTGTACCTCAATTATTTCTTTATCTCCTTTAAAATCTCCACCCGTTCTGGATCGGAATGATTTTTCTTAAGCAGGTTTATGTATTCAAATAATTCCCCTCGGGTAACATCATCCAGTACAAAGAAGTCAGCGATTAGCTGGTCAACTTTAGGCAGGTCCGCATAATCAAATTTAGTAAAAATGGCTGCCGTTCGATTGGACAGATAGGACTTTTTTGAGCGTTCGTCTGTCATGCCAATTAATTTACCTATCTCCGGCAGAGCATCTTCATTTTCGTTGTAGGGATTCTCGTTGCATATAGTAGCAAGAGGTATATTTAATGTATTTGCAAAACGTAAAGCTGTATCATAGCGAATCGGCGTGTCCCGGCGAATGATGGAATAAATCGTTGGTGCCGGAATGCCGGTGTTTCTGGACAGAGTTTTTACACTCATCTGCTTCTCGTCTAAGATTTCTTTTAATACTTTTCCGTATCCCATTTCACATCTTCCTTTCAAAAATATAATTCAATCTTATCATGAATCCTAAGAAAAGAAAAGTAAAAATGAGAGAAAGTTATTTATTTTTTATGCATCGGACCATAGTTTTCAGTTGTTGTATAAATGTATAGGAAATAATATGCATAAAAAACAAATAAAAATATTGACATAATATGCAAAGAAGAATATAATGATATCACGAGATGCGTAAAATACGAATAAAATAATTCTATATTTACGCAATAATGCCGAGAAGGGAGGTGCCGATATGCAAAAGATGACAGAAGGAAAACCATTATATGTAGGAGTGGATACTGTTGCAGTTGATTTTGGTGTAAGCAGGGCGAAGGCATATGCAATTATTAAAAATCTGAACGAAGAACTGAAGAAAGAAAATCCAAGAGCCATTGTTGTGGCGGGAAAAGTCAATCGTATCTTTTATGAAGAATGTGCAGGAATCCGACGTTAGAAAACCGGAAAAAAGCGAGGAGGTGGAAGAGATGGCGGTATTTCGGGATACATGGGACGGCTATAACGGAAAAGCGTGGCGGGTATACATACGCTATACGGACTGGCAGGGAAAAACGAAACAGCACAATAAGCGTGGCTTTCGAAGCAAAAAGGAAGCGTTGGAGTATGAGCGTGAGTTTGTTGCCAAAAAGAGCAGAGATATCAATATGGGGTTTGGGACTTTTGTGGAGGTATATCTGGAGGATGTAAAGCCACAGATAAGAATTACTACATACGAAACCAAATTTCATATTGTAAAAACACATATCTTACCGTATTTCTCAGAAAAGAATCTGTCAGAGATTGATGCAACGGATATTTTGCAATGGCAAAATGAGATGTTACAAAAAAGAGATGAAAACGGGCGTGGATATTCAGATACTTATTTGAGGACGGTAAACACGCAGTTGTCAGCGATATTCAATCATGCGGTAAGATACTACGGATTGCAGGAAAATCCATGTAATCGTGGTAAAAAGATAGGAAAATCTCATGCGGGAGAAATGCTTTTTTGGACAAAGGATGAATATCTGAGATTTGTGGAGGAAATGAAAACAAAGCCACTTTCCTATTATGCATTTGAAATTCTTTACTGGACGGGAGTCCGAGTTTCAGAGTTGTTGGCGTTAACTCCAGCTGATTTTGATTTGACAAAACAGAAGCTGGTGATAAACAAACAGCTTCAGGTGGTCAGGGGAGAGAAAAAAATAATGCCACCAAAGACGGAAAAAGGGAATCGGATTATTGACCTTCCGGATTTTCTTTGTGAGGAAGTAGAGGATTTGCTGGGGATGCTGTACAAGCCGGATAAGGATACAAGAATATTTAATATTACAAAAAGTTATCTTCATCATGAAATGGATAGAGGAACGAAAGCAAGTGGTGTAAAGCGAATTCGGATACATGATTTGCGACACAGTGCCTGTGCTGCATTGATTGAACTGGGATTTTCACCGGTTCAGATAGCAGAAAGGCTGGGGCATGAATCGGAAACGATTACCATGCGGTATGCCCATCTGTACCCGTCGGTACAAAAGAATATGGCAGACAAACTAAGCGAAATGAGAAAAGGAAGTGAAAATCATGGCAGATAAAATATACAGGAGAACAACGCAGTCATCCCCTATATTGAAAAGTGATGCTGGGAAAAAGGCGCGAAAACGGAATGTTATCTTGAATTTTCGTGTAACAGAACAGGAAAAGGGTTTGATTGAAAAAAGGATAGAACTGTCCGGACTAAAGAAATCAGATTACTTTATAGAAAGCTGTCTGTATCAGAAAATTCTAGTAAAGGGTAACATTCGTACTTCGGATAAGATGAAAGAACAGCTAGCGAAAATCGCAGATGCATTGAAAGAATCCGAAGCAGAGGATTTTTCCGGCGTGTTATCTGGAGAAGATATAATTGCTTTGAAAACAATACTTGAAATGCTTACGAAAACTGCTCGAAAGAAGGAAGGTGAAGGTTGATATGGATGAGACAAACTTGAAAATAATCAATATGTCGGATGTTGAGTCGAAAGAAATATCGTGGCTCTGGTATCCATTTATCCCATATGGCAAACTAACAATTATTCAGGGTGATCCCGGAGAGGGAAAAACTACACTCGTATTGAACATTGCGGCAGTTCTTTCCAAAGGACATGGGCTGGATGAACATATGAAACCGGAACAGCCACTGCATATTATTTACCAGACGGCAGAAGATGGCTTGGCTGATACTGTAAAGCCGAGACTTGAAAAGGCACAGGCTGACTGCAATAACATTTTTGTGATTGACGAAACGGATGTATCTCTTAGTATGCTGGATGAACGAATTGAGCAGGCAATTTTGAAGGAAAAAGCAAAGCTTATGATTCTGGATCCGATACAAGCATATCTTGGCGCCAAAATGGATATGAATCGTGCAAATGAAGCAAGAGATATGACAAAACATCTGGGGCAGGTGGCAGAACGGACCGGCTGTGCTATTGTTTTAATCGGTCACATGAATAAAAATGCCGGTGGGAAAGTTGCCTATCGAGGAATGGGTTCTATTGATTTCTTTGCTGTGGCGAGAAGTGTGTTGCTGGTTGGCAGAGTAAAGGGGCAGGAAAACCGGCGTGCCATGATACAGATAAAAAATAATCTGGCAAAACGAGGGCATGCCAAGTCCTTTGTTCTGACGGATGGAGTATTTACATGGAAAGGTGATTACGACATAACCGAGGATGAACTAGCTGGCGGATTTGCACCAAAAACCAGCAAGCAGGAAGAAGCAAAAGATTTGTTGGTTTCTTTAAGCTGCACTACAAAAGAAGCAGCAGTATCTCAGATACAGGAAAAAGCAAGAGATAGAGGCATTTCCTGGCGTACGATGGAAATGGTTAAAAAGGAACTGCAAATAAAATCCCAAAAGGTAAATAATGCCTGGTATTGGATTTTAGATAGTAAATATTTTTAGTCGCAAGGCAACAACGCAACAATACAAGCCATAGGAAAATACGGTGTTGCAATCGAAGATTTTGAGAAATCAACACCGCAAAAGCCATTGTCCTGCATTGTTGCGTTGTTGTGTTTTGCTGGCAGAAAAATAACCGGAGAAAGGAAAAAAATATGGAGAAAAAGAAAAATGTTACAATCCCGGAAGAATTATTTATAGATTTAGTGAAATATTTTCTGGCAGATATTCGATGGGATGAGGATAGGATACGATCACGATTGCAGGAGAAACTGGAAGCAATGGTGAAACGGGAATTGTATACCCGATATAAGACGGCTGGAACGCCAGAGGAAAGAGAGAAGGCAAGACAGGAGTATTTAGAGAAAGTCGGTATACCGGAGAACTTCAGATGGTGATTTTGGCCTATCTGTGATTACAATCTCGTGGCACGAGATTGTATGTACGGCGGAGTAAAAAAGGGTTCAAGGGAGTTTTCCCTTGCAAGGACATCCAAGGATAATCCTTTGATGTGCATCCGTGTGGACACAGGATGCGTATCTTGCAAGGCATAAAAGAACAAGAAAAATGTGCATTTTATGTGCTATAAATATACATTAAAATTGATGAAAAATGGGACAAAAATGGTATGTTTGGACATGATGTCCAGACATGACAGGGAAAAACAACGGTATTTTTGCGTTTGGACAAATTGTCCAAACGTGAGAGCAAAGAAAATAATTTGTGTTTGGACATGATGTCCAAACAGTAACAGATAATTTGACATTTTACACGAGTACAGCCAAAAGAAACGGGGGAATAAAAGTGAATGGATTGACAGACTATCAGAACCGGCAGATGGAAAAGATGCTGAAATTTCTGCGTGGCATAGATTTGTCGCAGGAAGAAATCCAGACGTTGATATGGTTGGCAGGGTGTGAAGAAAGTACGATTGATGTTTTCTTGTCGATAATGGGTAAAGCGGTGAAAGCAAGCGGTAAACAGACTTTTCAGAAATGCTGAAAAAGGGACTTTGTACAAATATGCAAATATAGAGGTGTGCTAAAAAAATATTTTGACATTATCAATGAATACGTTTATAATTTTGATATAAAGAGTTGTTATGACAGTTATCAGGAGGAATAGCAAATGACAATAGCAGAACAGATTAAAGTGTTATGCGTAAGGTGCAGCGTGAGTGAAGCAGAGCTTGCTAGACGACTTGGTAAATCGCCTCAAAGTTTTAATTCCAAAATGAAGCGTGAAAGTTTTACGGTGGATGATTTGGACAAAATTGCAGAGGTGCTTGGCGCTCAATTTAGCAGAGAATTTATTTTGGCAAATGGAGAAAAAATTTGATGGTAGATATAGTGAAAGAGTTTAGAATGGGAGAGTTGTTTTGCGGACCAGGTGGTTTAGCACTAGGTGCGACAACAGCAGAAATTGAAGATCCAGAATATAAGATTATACATAAATGGGCAAATGATTATGATCAGGATACATGCAATACTTATACAAGAAATATATGCCCGGAAGATAAAGAGAGCGTTATATGTGGTGATGTAAGACAACTTGATATTGATAAGCTGGGAGATATTGACGCACTCGCCTTTGGATTTCCATGTAATGACTTTTCGGTAGTTGGAGAACAGAAAGGTTTTGATGGAACATTTGGTCCCTTATATACATATGGGGTCAAGGTGCTTAAGAGATATCAGCCATTATGGTTTTTGGCGGAGAATGTGGGGGGATTGAAGAGTGCAAATGAGGGAAAAGCATTTAAAAAGATACAAGAAGATTTAAAAACAGCTGGGTATAGAATCTATCCCAATTTGTATAAATTTGAGGAGTATGGAGTTCCCCAGGCACGTCATAGAGTGATAATTGTTGGGATTCGCAAGGATTTACCTTTTGAGTTTAAAATTCCAAGTCCAGCATTGTATAAAGATGTAGATGTAACCTGTAAAAATGCTATAGAAAATCCGCCTATTACAAAGGATGCAGCAAACAATGAATTGACGAAACAGTCTCCACAGGTTATTAAACGGCTGTCATATATTAAACCAGGACAGAATGCATTTACGGCAGAGTTGCCGGAAGAATTGCAGTTGAAAGTAAAGGGAGCAAAAATAAGTCAGATTTACAAACGCCTTGATCCAAGCAAGCCGGCATATACGGTGACTGGTTCTGGAGGCGGTGGTACGCATATGTATCATTATTCAGAACCAAGAGCATTGACAAATCGTGAACGGGCAAGACTTCAGACTTTCCCAGATGATTACATTTTTGAAGGTTCAAAAGAATCAGTGAGAAAGCAGATTGGCATGGCTGTTCCGGCAAAAGGTGCCAAAATTATTTTTGAGGCAATATTAAAAACCTTTGCTGGAATTGAATACGAAAGTATAGAACCAAGTATAAAGGAGTAAGGAATGTACACAGAGAATTTTGAAGAGCAAATTTTATTTGCACCTGCAAAGAAAGATGGAAAGGCATGTAATCATCTCAAAATTGTTACAGCATTTACTGATGTAGAACGTATTTCCAGTCATTTAATTAAGTTGTTTGATGGGAAAAACAAGGAATATGTAGCCAATATTAAAGTGGATATTATTTTAGGAATGATAAGAGGTGCAGGACTTACATTGAAAAAGCATAAGAAGATCTGTTTACTGCTTAAAAGGCTGAATAGCGTTTCAGGAATGCCTAAAGTTACCTGCCGTTATATAGTCGAAGGAAAGCAGGTGCATTCTAAAGTATATATTTGGTGCAAAGGAAATAAAGCCGTAGAAGCATATAATGGTTCTGCAAATTATACGATGAATGCATTTTTTGCTCGCCGCGAATGTATGGATTCCTGCAATCCGCAAGAGGCAAATCGATATTATAAAAGTTTATTGAAAGACACAATCGATTGCTTTGATGAATTAATAAAAGAAAAAGTGTCATTTTCAGTGAAAAGAAGTGCGGAAGAGGATATTGCAGATACAAACTTGGAGAACTTAACGTGGGAGCATTATCAAGAGTTGGAGCCGGTGGACAGTATTGAGGTTTCATTGTTAAAAGCGGATGGAAGTGATACTGGATACGGTTCTGGGGTAAATTGGGGCATTCGTAAAAATGGTTATAAACGAAATCGTAACCAGGCATATATTCCGTATAATACTGGTGACCAAAAAACAGGATTTTTTCCTAAGAAAAATGAAGATGGAACATATCCAGTGTTTAAGGTAGTTACACAAGATTATGATGCATTTTATATGCGGCAGGCACAGGCAAATGGTAAGGCCTTAGAAACACCAGAGAGCAACGCTATTATCGGTGAATGGATACGTCATAAGATAGGCGTGCCAGATGGAACTTATATTACAAAGCAGATGCTCGAAACAGCCGATGGCACAACAGTAGTATTTAAGAAATTTGAAGATGGTATTTATACGTTGGAGTACTAAAGGAGTGGTTGCATGTTAAACTATTGGTGGGTTACACGCCCTAAACGAAAATTAAATTCAATTCCCGAGGTGCTTGCTGCATTTGCAGACTTGTCGTTGAATGAAGAATGGGATGGTCAGAGAAATTCTCATTTAGCATACGAAGATGCATTGGAGCAGGCAGGGCTGAAAAGAAAAGGTGAACGGCGTGACCAGACTGGTGGAGGTGCAAGAACATATAAGGCATGGCTTGTCAGCCTTGGTTTGATATTTACGCAGGAGTCAACTGGCAGGATTAAATTGACACTGGCAGGAGAAGCAATTATGAGTGGAGATTCTCCAGTTGAAGTTTTGAAAGGACAGATACTGAAATATCAGTTTCCTTCTGCGTTTTCCATTGGACGCGGAGTGCAGGTCGCTCCAAGATTTAAAATCCGTCCCTTCCGATTTTTGTTAAAACTATTGATGGATGCGAGAGTTGGTTATCTGACAGAGGAAGAAATTGCCAAAATTGTTGTGACGGAAGCAGAAAACGAAAGTACAAAATGTTTCAATTATATTGTGGATAGAATTGAACAATTTCGTAGTTATGGAGACAGCTGCCTTGAAGAAGACTTTTTTGAAAAGTATAAGTCATCAAAGGGGAGTGTTAATCCAGAGCATCCGTACAGTCATCTTACAGATCTTGCTAATACACTGATAAATTGGCTGGAATATACGCAGTTGGTAAAACGCGATGGTGGAAAAGTTGCTGTGCTGCAAGAAAAAATTTCAGAGGTTAAACAGATATTGGAAGACATTCCTAAGTTTATTGACCGTCCTGAGCAGCATGAGTATTTCCAAAGAAAATATGGATTAGATCCAAAACATAAAAAAGATAATCGGAATCTTGCATTAACCAAAACTGTAACAGCAGCAATGATTGCAAGGCAGAAGATAATGCAGGCGTATATTACGGAATCTCTGCAAAGACCGATTACAAGAATTACACCAATGATTGTTGATTATATCGTACAGGTCACAGGAATTGATGGGAAAACTGTAGAAAATGTGTTGGTGGAAACATATCCAAATGGTTCTGTTGGTGCGTTTATGACAAAATACTTTGAAATGGCATTTAAAGGACGTGATGAAGCCACAGAATTTGAAAAGGCTACGGTAGAATTGTTTCAGGACGTGTTTGGATATGAAGCAAAGCATGTTGGTCCGATTGGTCTTACACCGGATGTGCTTTTATTATCAGACAGCGGTGGTTATCAGGCGATTCTTGATAATAAAGCATATCATAAGTATACAATCAGCAATGACCACTATAACCGGATGGTGCATAATTATATTGAGAATTTGTCCAATTACAGCGATTCGCCAGATCGGCTGGCATTCTTTTCCTATATAGCGGGCGGCTTTGGGAAAAATATCGATAAACAGATACAGTCGGTAGCTGATGCAACAGGAGTAAATGGTTCAGCAATCAGTGTTACAAATATGATTAAAATGGTTGAACAGCATAATAAAGTGCCATATAGCCATAAAAGACTGTCTGAAATTTTTAGTGTGAATCGGCAGGTATTGATGCAGGATTTGATTTAAAGGTATAGAGGTGATATGATGGATAACCTTACAAAAGAGCAACGACGGAAAAATATGCAGCATATTCACTCAAAAGATACCAAGATAGAGGTTATTCTGCGAAAAGCGTTGTGGCAGAAAGGGTATCGCTATCGTAAAAACTGCAAAGATATTCCAGGCAAACCGGATATTGCGTTGACCAAGTACAAAATTGCGATATTCTGCGATGGAGAGTTTTTTCATGGGAAAGACTGGGAAGTTTTAAAGCCGCGATTAGAGAAAAGCAATAACGGAGAGTATTGGATTAGTAAAATATCACGAAACCGGGAACGGGATGACGAGATTAACAAGAAATTGTTATTTGAAGGATGGACGGTAATTCGGTTTTGGGGAAATGATATTAAGAAAAATACCGATGAGTGTGTGCGAGTGCTAGAAGAAGCGGTGTTTGATGTGATGACTAATGTTTGAATAAAAAAATGATAGGTGCAAAAGTGAGCACTAGATTATGGAGGTATTGGTATGGGAAATTTTACACCAACAAAATGGAAATTGAAAGACTTGTTATCAGATATTGATTGTGGAAAACTAAGGTTGCCATCGTTTCAAAGGGACTATAAATGGAAGGCGCCTAAAGTTAAAAGATTGCTCGATTCTATTCAATGTGATCATCCGGCAGGAACATTGTTGTTTTTGGCTGTTGATTATAATAATCCTATAATTCCGGAAAAATCATTTGAGAATACGAAAAAGGATAAACAGGTGGCAAATGTTGAGCATCTTGTTTTGGATGGACAGCAACGTTTAACATCGTGCTATTTTGCATTTTATAATTTAGGGAATAAAAGTTATTTTTTAGATTATATTAAGTTGATGGAATTAGATAAAAACAGTAATGCAGAAGAAATTGAGTTTGAGGAATTGATAATTGATAAGAAACATATGGACTTTCCAGATCAATTGTTAGATAAGGGACTTATGCCATTGTCATATATCAAAGATGTAAAAACAATGCGCGAACGGTTAAAATCATATAAAGATAGTATTAGGAAAAATCAGGAAAAACAGGAAATATATGATTTTTTGGACTGTAAATTAGGTAACTATTTAGATACAATATTTGAGTATGAATTCCCTGTTGTTATTTTGCCAAAGGAAATGGCATTAGATGCGGTATGCAAAGTGTTTCAAACAATTAATTCGACAGGGTTAAAATTATCTGCATTTGATATATGTGTTGCGAAGTTTATGAGACAATCAATAGACTTGAAAAGCATGGTAAAAGATGCAGAGAAAGAAAAATATGTAAAAATTGTATTAGATACTGATGAGACATTGGTATTGCAAACAATTGCAATGTTATCGGAGAAGACACCAAAAAAGAATAAATTAGCAGATGTTTTGGATAAAACAGATATTGACAATTATTGGGATCGTGTAATAGAAAGTATGTCTACAACAATGGAGTTATTAGATGATTTTGGGGCAGGAACACGTAAAAATTTACTATTGTTACCATATAAACCTATTATCCCATTAATTACTGCTGTTTTAGTGAATAGAGATTATAAAAATATAAGAATTGATGTTAAAGCGAATATTGAGCAAAAGATTAAGTTGTTCTTTTTTTATACATCATTGGTTTCGAGGTATGCAGAAGGGACAGATAATAAATTAAAAGAAGATTATCAGTTGCTTCTCAAGTGGATTATAAGTGATCAAGTGCCGTCAATTGTTTCCGACGGAATATTGTGGAATACAAGTAAATATATAACAATAACTAAGAAGAGCGCTTTTGGAAAGGCAGTATTGTGTTTAATCAATGCTCAAAAGCCTCGTGATTTTTACGAGAATAAAATGGTTGGAATAGGAGAAAATGTAGAAACATCGCAAATTCATCACATTTTTCCAGAAGCACAGTATAAAGGAATGGCTGGAGAAAGAATTAATTCAATATTTAATTATACATTTTTAACAGGTGAAGCTAATAATTTTATCAACAATAAGGAAACAGGCAAGTATATATCTGAAATTTTGCAAATACGGGGTATTTCAGAAGAAACTTTTAAAGATGTGTTGTCTAAACATATTATTGATGAGGAATGTTATAAGTATATTTGTTCAGAAAATTATGAACAATTTCTAGAGAAAAGAGCGGACTGTATAAGAAAGAAATTTGCCGGAATGGGCATACGTATACAAAATGTTTCAAAAGAACAAATTGACGAAGCGGTGGATGATGAGGATTTGACAAGTGATACAGAGTGAGTTGTTGTGTTGGCTTGGCTGTATGGTAAGGCAAAAGGTGTGATTATCAAGAATTGGTCGTAATAGAAGATTGGGAGAATTTTTGAAAGAATTGGATTTGTCAGAAGGTCATTCTTCTGGGATTCCGACAATACAAGAAGAACTGGAAAAGAACGGTTCTCCACGCGCAGAATTCTTTACGGATGAAGATAGACGAACTATGAGGATTAGGATACCGATTCATCCGGCGTTTTTGGAGGATAATCAAATGGAAAATGATAACTTGTTGCAAAATGAAACAAGTTTTGAAACAAGTTTGAAACAAGTTTTGAAACCAAAGGATTTTGAAAAATTAGTGGATGTTATCAGAGAACTAGAAATAAAAAAAGAGATTACAGTTCAGGAAGTAATGAAAATAACCAAAAAATCACGTACAACTGCTTGGCGTTACATGAAGACTCTGATCGAACTAGGTGTTGTTGAGGTGAAAGGGAATACGAATAACATGACATATCGTATTAGGTAGATGCCAAGGAGAATGGAGGAAATTTGAATGAACGAAAATAGTTTGATATTGTCTAAAGCTGAATTGAATACAAAGAGAAAAATAACGCATACTCCGTCAGTTATTCAAGCAGATACGCTATTTACATTTATGACTGAATTGAGATATTTATTGTCGATTTTGGGAAATCGAATGATCTCTCCCCGATATAATGACGAAACCATCAATTATTTGAGAATACCAAAAATAAAAAAGATTGCATTTCCCATGAAGTGCTTTTGTGATATTAATTTACATAGAATGGAAGAACATTTGGAATGGTATGGATATTATGGCCTAGCATTTTCGAAAGAGTGGGGAATGAATAAAGGGATACAGCCAATTCAATATATTAATTCCAAATCGAAATTGAGAGAAGATTTTTCTACATCATTTTCGGCTGCGTTGAAAGCGGACTCGAAAAAGGAATCTAGATTACAGACTAAAATGAAAAATTATCTTCTTCATCAATTAATGTATATTAAGCCATATGAAGGTAAAATGGAAAATAGGAATACAGGAAGAATTAAGAAAAAATGTTTTACTGATGAATGTGAGTGGAGATTTGTTCCAGATGTTACGGGTGCTGGATTTAAACAAATTTATTTTGATAAAGGTATATTGAATGCGGGCAACTTGGGATTGATTAGTAATTCTATGGAAGGTATAAGTGATATATCGTTAGAGTTTGATTATGTAGACCTAAAATATATTATTGTCAAGGAAAAGGAAGACCTTCGAACATTAATTCAGTTTTGCAACGAAAAAAAGATGGATGAAGAAGTTATATATCAATTAGTTTCAAAAGTGATTGTTTGGAAGGATTCAAAGGGGGATTTTTAATGTTTGTTGATTTTAATAGTGTGTTCAATAATGAAAAAAACTCGCAATTTACGGTTCCTAAACCATTGGTTGAGCATATGAATAAGTCCGTACCAACTGGAGTGAAATATGCAATAGATGAAGATGGAGATTGTTGCATTACTAGCGATAATGGTCAACCAATAACTGTTGGGGGCTTTGTTTTTTCTCCCACGAAAGAGCAACTTGCGGTACTGGGAGAAAAATATACACAGGAAGATGTAATTAATTATTTTTATAACATTCAAAAACCCATTCCTTTTTCTTTTTCTAAAGATGGATATATTAAATTGAATGGACAAGATTTTGAAATAGAGAGACTTAAGTATAATCCATTACATCCGATTAAATATGAAATGAATAGTTTCTGTATGTATCCAAGTAAATTTCCGGATCCGTTTAAAATTAGAATCGGCTGTGAAGAATGTGATCGAGAAATAGAAATTAAAAGAGTTATCAATAATAGTGTGAATGTTTGTCGGCTACAAACAAATGATGAGGAACCTTTGCAAATTACAATATATTTGAACGAAAAGAATCATACAATGAAACTCAATATATCATTTGATTTAAGTAAGGCAAAGACCGTGCGAGATATTGTTCAGGTTACTTCGATCTATAATGCTTATTTAGCTGGGAAAGGAACAATGTTTAACAAACCTTTGGAAGGACAGTTAGAAGGAACCAATCTAAAATGTTATGATGAAAATAGTTTGATTTTTTGGAAAAAAGTTTTGCAACTTGAAGATAAATTGCAAGTTACTTTTGAACCACCTATGGACGATATACAGTATGATACTATTGTTCAAGTCGAAGAATTATATCAATGTTTGATAAAAGAAAATCCATATATTGATACAAATATTGTAAATTCCATTGATGGAAATTGGGACATGAAAGAAAACAAAGAAATTTCTGATAAAATAGGAGATGCTATTTATTTTGAATTTGAAGCAACGAATGAAGTAGAATTGTTTGATAAGAAAATTATACTATCAGCACTTGTAGCTATTTTTGGGGCTAAATTAGTGGGTTGCGTAACTGAAAATGGAAAGCAAAAATTAATTTTGGAAGATGCAGATGAGAATAATAAACGATTTACTTCAATCATGTTGTTTACAGATGAAAAAGAGTTAAAAGCATTTAGAGCAAAAGATCATAATGAAATTTTAGATTTGATGCATAGCGCAAAACGTATTTCAGAATATGTATAAAGTATATGGAAAAGCTTTGAAAAAACGAGTTTGTTAATTCGGTGCTTTAATTGTTAGTGTCAAGTTGAAAATGTTAAGGGCTGGAGGAGCATTATAAGGATTTGTCAGCAAAATGTAAGCGAAAAATCCCGCGAACTCAAAAAATCACTAGAATAAGTAGGCTGAACATACAAAATACCCGCTTTAACGAAGTGACAAACCACAATATATAGGTGTCGGAATTGAGTTTGAATGACGGACAGAAATGCCGAAAGCCTGTATTTATGCGGGTTTCCGGCATTTGTTTTATCGAATGGCTCTAGTTTGGCTCTATTTGTGGGGAGAGTAATTGATGCAAATGTAATTATTGAGATGAATGAAAAGGAAAAAATGATATGAAGAAATGCAAACTTCTTTTATTTGATTTAGACGGAACTTTATTACAGAGTGACAAAACAATATCAACCAGAACATTATCAGCTCTAAAAAAATGCAGGGGAAATGATATATTGATAGGTGTTTCCACCTCCAGAAGTGAGCAAAACTCTTTGGTATTTTTAAATGAATTGATGCCCGATATTTTAATATCGAGTGGAGGGGCATTAGTAAAATACAAAACAGAATATATTTATAGGGCAGAATTTTCCGAAGAAGAAACGAATGTGATGATTGACATGGCAAGAAATATTTGTGGAAATGATTGCGAAATTACGATAGACACAATAGATGCACATTATTGGAATTATAAAATAGATCCTAAGAAGTTAGATAAGA
>ERZ773252.2181-NODE-2181-length-17424-cov-3.248949_pt1 | contig 17424 bp, 10 predicted proteins | sample MGYA00580517_ERZ773252 | MGnify/ENA primary metagenome ERZ773252 (study PRJEB29015, sample SAMEA2737766) | human gut metagenome | biome: human gut; feature: human-associated habitat; material: faeces | place: China | collected 2012 ...
ATGCGTAAATGAACTGCACGATATTGACATGCAAGGTAGTTTCGACGCCAACTTCCGCGACGGTTTCGACGAAGGAGTATTCAAGATGCGCCAACTTCGTATCGAAGCCAAGGGCAACCTCAACAGCTGGCTCTCCTATCGTTATCGCCAGCGTCTGAACCGTTCGAACGAGGGAGGAGGAATGATCGACAACATACCGACTTCGATTGACTATGCCGGTATCGGTGTAAAGCTGAACGACCAGTTCTCTTTCTTTGCCGGTAAACAATGCACCGCTTACGGCGGTTTCGAGTTCGACCTGAATCCGATTGACATCTACCAATACAGCGACATGATCGAGAATATGAGCAATTTTATGACCGGATTGAACATCGGTTATAACATTACACCTACCCAGCAGCTCAACTTGCAGATCCTGAACAGTCGCAACAGTTCGTTCGACAAGACGTATGGAATCACCGAAGACTCGGAAGGCAAACTTCCGGACCTCAAGTCGGGCAAGATGCCTTTGGTCTATACCCTGAACTGGAATGGTAACTTTAATGAGGTGTTCAAGACCCGCTGGTCGGCTTCCGTCATGAGTGAAGCCAAAGGCAAGAACCTCTATTATTATGCAGTGGGCAACGAACTGAATCTGGATAAGTTCAATATGTTCGTCGATTTCATGTATTCGCAGGAAGGCATCGACCGTAACGGTACCATCACCGGGATTGTAGGCAATGCCGGCGGACACAATGCTTTCAACGCCGGCTACTTGTCGGTAGTGACCAAGCTCAATTACCGTTTCCTCCCCAAGTGGAATGCTTTCGTGAAAGGCATGTACGAAACGGCCTCCGTCACCAAAGCAGCCGACGGCATTGAAAAAGGTAACTACCGTACTTCCTGGGGCTACCTGGCGGGGGTAGAGTTTTATCCAATGAAGACTAATTTGCACTTCTTCCTGACCTACGTAGGGCGTTCATACGACTTCACACATCGTGCCAAAGTACTGGGACAGGAGAATTACAGTACTAACCGATTGTCTTTAGGCTTCATCTACCAACTGCCGATGTTCTGACCTGAAATAAAATAGTCCCGATAAACCGGATGGTTTATCGGGACTATTTTATTATTTTCAATCAATTCGTTCGTATCAATACTCCTCTTCGTTAAAGAAATCAATTAGCATTGATTTTCAATTTATTGTATAAATTACATCGTCGTTTAGCCAAATAAACTGCGCCATTAGAGACGGTCTGAGGCGATAGAAAGAATGGGCGGACAAACAAATTATTAGTTGGTATAACACTACAGCATTTAGAGTCCTATTCCATGATAAGCATTAAATAGGAATATAATTGACGTTTTTATCATATTTTAGCGAGCCAAGGCTATATATCGCCTGTTCTATCAAGTATATTCTCTGAATTATTAGTATCTTTGCCTCTATATTTGAAAAAATTCATTGGATATAGAGCATAAATTACTGAATCGAATCAAAGTCGTCCTCGCGGAGAAAGATAAGAGCAATAAATGGCTCTCCGAACAATTGGATAAAGATCCTGCCATACTACTATGATTTTTGCAAATTATTTATGATAAAATAGGTTTATATCTCTCATTTCTTTTGATGACCGCAAACATCCTCGCCACGATTTTTGCTCGTAGGGCATTGATTACGGACATCTTGTTTTTGCCTTCGGCAACTTTTCTTTCGTAATACTTCTTCAACTCACCTCCAATCCGGTGCGTTACAGCCACGGCAGCCAAATGCAGCAATCTTTTCATCACCTTGTCTGCCCGGTGTGATACCCTTGCTTTCGAGTGTTGGGAACTTCCGGAAGAATAAGAGAAAGGTGCTACTCCGGCATAACAGTTGAACTTCCTCGGATCATCAAAACGTGTAAAGGCTTCCGTTGCGATTATCATGTTGGTTGCCACCACACGCCCCACGCCATCTATGGACATCAACAGTTCCCTCTGCCTGAATAGTACCGGACAAGAAGCTATCACTTCATCCATTTCGTCAGTAATGGACTGTATGGCTTCCTCCAAGTCGTCCATCAATGCCTGCAAACGCTTCATCTTGCGTTCATACAGGGATTTGGGCATATACTCCTTTTGGTCTTTCATCTGTCCTTTATATTTGGCAAAATCCGTCACATACAAGGTGCGTTCGGATTCAAGCTGTTTCAATCTTTCAATATCCTCCGTGGGACGTTCGTAATAGCGCACTTTGTCTTGAAAACGGCTGGCATAAATGGCGATACGCTTGGCATCCACCTTGTCACTCTTTCCCCGTTGTACACCGGAAGAGTATTTGATTTCCGCTGCATTTTCAAGCCATAGCCTACATTCTACTGCTTTGCAGGCACAAGCCAAAGGGAACGTGTACTGCCCCGTATGCTCCGCACAGACAAGCATTTGACCGCTTGCTATCCCATAATCCTCTTCCAAATGATGCAGCAACGACATGATCGCGCCTTGATGGTTGCTTGTTTCTTCTTCATGTACAACCTTTCCCTCAAACATTACGCAGAAGTTCAGCTTCTTTTTCAACACGTCCACACCGATAAAATAAAAATTTTCCATTCTTTTGTCTTTTACTGATTTAAGAAAGAAAGGGCTTGAACTTAACCCAATTACCTTAACAATGGATGCTAACCTACTATCTGGGTCTGGATTCAAACAAGCAGGAAGTCCGCTTATGGCAATGAAGCTCGCAAACTTCTTAATTCTAACTGGTTCACTTTCTGCATTCTTTCTTTGTATCACAAATTTATCCTTTCTATTTTATCTGTAATCTTCAGATGCAAATCTAAGGTAATATTCAAATGGGTTACAAACACAACTCAGCCTAATGTGGAGACGCTAATTCAAATATCCAAAGTATTGGGTGTCACTGTGGATGAATTATTGAGGACGGAATAATAAGTTGATGGAAACAGAGAAATTATATAAGTATCTTGATTTCAATGATGGAGTGATGATGTTGCATTATAGTAATCTTCAATTTACCAATGCTACGCAGTTGAACGACCCGTTTGACTGCCACCCATCGTTAATTGATTTCTCCAATGTTCCGAAAGAAGCATGTGGAGGATGGACTCCGGAAATAATTGAAGAATTAAGAAGAGATCCATTTCGTAGAACCAGAGAAGAGGTGTGGATATGTAGCCTTTCCAAAATATATGATTCAATCTTGATGTGGAGCTATTATAGCAAACATAAAGGTATCTGTATTGGTTTGGATATGGAGAAAGCCCAAAAGTATCTTTCGAGAATATATGGAAAAATCATGATTGGTTGTTCTGTGGTGGAAGTACAATATAAGGATATTGTAGAGAAGCCTGATTATTTCAGGGATGCAAAAGATTTTTTCCATTATCAGTTGTCCACAAAGGCAAAGGCTTGGGAACATGAACAAGAGGTAAGACTGTTTATTTTAGACCCTTGGCCGACATATATGAGTTTATTGCCGGGGCAAAATGATGATAAGGGACCTATTGATTGGAAAGAGGTTCGGGCTTTTCCTGAAATCGGAGGAGAATGTTTTGAGTCTGTCTATTTGGGAATCAATATGAGTACAGATGAGAAATCAAAAATAATAAGCGTTGCACGAAAACTTAATCCTGATATTAAGATTTACCAAATGGGAATTGATGCAAATGCCTTTAAGTTGAATACTGAATTGATAAAATAGTAAAATGGCTAAGAAACAGAATAAACTTGTAAAGGAAGAAACCCTTGAAACGATACTTTTCAACTGTCGTAACAGTCTGCGTGGGCGTGCAGCCATGACAGATAAACGTGACTTGCTGTTGACCCTTGTATTCCTGAAATTCATAGGAGAACGGTTTAAACAGCAAAAGGAGAAAATCAGGCATGAAATAGTGGAAGTGCAAGGCATTAATGATACGGATTTCATTGAACTGCAACTTTCACGTCCTAATCAGTATATGCAGGACGGAGTGTTTTTCCTGACAGATGAAACATTTTGGGACAAGCTGATTCTCACATCGCCTACCGGCATGGCCATCGCTTTCGATACGGCTATAAAGACTCTGGATGACAATGAACCTAAATTGAAAAATGCCCTTCCGCAGCAAATTTTCACGAAAACAGCCCTTGAACCGGGAGTTTTGAAAAGCGTAGTGGATGAAATAAATAAGATTGACCCACAGAAATTTAATGATCATGACCTCATAGGTCGTGTATATGAGTATTTCTTACAAGCATTCTCAATCAATGCCGACAAAGAGGAAGGAGAATTTTATACGCCACATTCTATCGTAGAGCTTATCGCCTCACTTATTGAACCTTTTGATGGAACGGTCTATGACCCTTGCTGTGGTTCCGGGGGCATGTTTGTTCAGGCTGCGAAGTTCATAGAGGCTCATGGTGGAAACACGAAAGCCGTCAATGTGTATGGGCAGGAATCCGAACCGGCAACATATCGCCTTGCAAAAATGAATCTGGCTATCCGAGGCATCTCTTACCATTTGGGCGATAGAGCCATCTCCACTTTCTCCGATGACCAGCATAAGGAACTCAAATTTGATTATATCATGGCGAACCCGCCGTTCAATTTGAAAAAATATGCCGAATATGGAGGTTTTGAGACTGACCCCCGATGGCAAGGCTATGGCATACCTCCTACCAGCAATGCAAACTATGCGTGGATTCTTCATATCCTAAACAAATTGAATGTCAGTCGTGGAATCGCAGGATTCCTGCTTGCCAATGGTGCTTTGGATGACAGCGATACGCAGGAAATACGTAAAAAGCTAATCGAAAGCGACAAAGTGGAGGCTATTATCGTTTTGCCGCGAAACATGTTCTACTCTACCGATATATCAGTCACCCTTTGGATCTTGAATAACAACAAGAAAGGCGGTTCATGGCATGGAAGACAACTTCGTGACCGTACAGGTGAAATTCTTTTCATTGACTTGCGGGCATGGAACAGTAACATATATGAAAAGAAATACGTCCGTTTGTCGGAGACGGAAATAGACAGAGTGCGTCAAATATACCTTGATTGGCAAACTGAGAATTTTGTCGAGTATGCCGAGTCGGAATTATACTATGCAGCACATCGTGACGAAATTCAAGAAAAGGGATATTCTCTTGTTCCATCCAGATACATTGAATTTATAGACCGTGATACGGAAATAGACTATAAGTCTGCCCTTTCAGAAATGAGTTGTAAATTTGATGAATTGAAGAAAAGATGGGATGCAAACGAAACGGAACTTATAAACGCTTTCAAAGTTTTAGGTTATGGAAAAGAATAAGCTGCAACATGTGACAACTGATAAACTGGTTTCTGACATTCGGAGTATTATCGAGCAAGGCCGTCAGCAGGCATACGCGGCAGCCAATCAGATTGCGGTACTTACTTATTGGCACATTGGGCGGCGAATAGTGGAAGAAGAACAACATGGAGAAGCTCGTGCGCAGTATGGTACTCGGTTGATTAAAACATTGGCAGAACAGCTGATGCCTAAATACGGTAGTACATTCAGCAAGCGAAATTTGGATTACTTTCGCCAATTTTATCTGTGTTTCAATAATTTGGAGATTGTGAACACGCGTGTTCACAATCTGACATGGTCGCACTTCCGCTCGATTATACAGGTTGCAGACCCTAAAGCCAGAGAGTGGTATGTAAAAGAGGCATCGGAGCAGATGTGGAGTGTAAGGACACTCAATCGCAACATTGGTACGCAATACTATGGACGCCGTATGGCTTGTGTAAGGGAAGGATTGGCGTTACCCTCTCCTGATATTGAAGCCAATGATCCATTGGAATATATTAAAAGTCCGGTGGTTGCCGAGTTTTTAGGCTTCCGCAAGGATAGCAAATATGACGAAAGCCAGTTGGAACAAGCCTTAATAGATCACCTGCAACAATTTATCATGGAATTGGGACGTGGTTTTGCATTTGTCGATAGGCAGAAACACATTTCAACGGACACAGGTGATTTTTACATTGATCTTGTGTTCTATAACATCAAACTCAAACGTTACGTGTTGTTTGAATTGAAAACACATCCTCTGACACACGCAGATGTGGGGCAATTGGATATGTATGTCCGGATGTATGATGACCTTGTCAAAGATGAGAATGATAACCCGACAATAGGCATACTGCTCTGCACCGAGACCGATAAAGTCTTGGCTAAATACTCCGTACTTAACGGTAGCGAGCAACTTTTTGCAGCCAAATATATGGCTTATATGCCGACGGAGGAAGAGTTGAGCCGAGAGATAGAACAGCAAAAACGTTTCTTCTTGGAACAACACGGAATGGAGAAGTGATATGGGAGCGAGTAATGTAAAATGGGTTCGGCTGGGAGATTATATCGAACAGTGTAATGAAAGGAATCACAATAATAAATATGATATAGAGGCTATTAAAGGGATTAGCACCAATAAAACCTTTATTGATACTAAAGCCAATCTTGATGGTGTACCTTTACAATCATATAAGTTGGTCGCATCTCAATATTTCGCCTATGTTCCAGACACGTCAAGACGAGGAGATAAAGTAGCCTTAGCTTTTAATGACAGTTCTGATACATATTTAATTTCTTCTATATATTGTGTATTTAAAGTCTCTGCTTTGGACGAATTAAGTCCAGAATATTTGTATCTATTTTTCCTCCGTCCTGAATTTGACCGATATACTCGATACAATTCTTGGGGAAGCGCACGAGAAGTGTTTTCGTGGGGAGATATGTGTAATATAATGATTCCTCTTCCATCCATTACTGAACAGCAACAAGTGGTAAATGCATGGAAAACATTCAGGGAAATCAAAGAACAAAACGAGACTAAGGCTGCTCCGCTTATGCAGGTCTGCCAAAGCTATATTCAGGAATTGAAACACAAATATCCGATGCAAGAAATCGGACCGTACATTGAAGAATGTAATGAACGTAATTTAGAAGGTAAATTTGCAGAACAGGATGTTCGTGGGATAGCGACATCAAAAGGTTTAATTGAAACAAAAGCGAATTTGGATGGAGTCTCATTAAATTCGTATAAATTGGTAAAGTCTAAAGAAATCGCTTTTGTACCTGATACCTCTCGTCGTGGAGATAAAATGAGTTTAGGATTGAACGATTCAGATAAAACTTATATTGTTTCATCTATTTCGTCTGTATTCAACGTGGATGAAAAAAATATCTTACCAAATTTTCTTTACCTATGGTTCTGTCGATCAGAATTCGATCGTTATGCCCGATTTAACTCTTGGGGAAGTGCGCGTGAAGCATTTTCATTTGAAGATATGAAACGTTGTAAGATACCGATTCCTCCAATTGATGTTCAGCGTGCAATCGTCAATATCTATAAGTGCGCAAATGAAGCAAAGCAAATAGCAGAAGAAGCTGACAGGCTTTCTCGTGAAGTGTGTCCGGCACTGATTCAACATGTCATACATTCTTAAATAACAGCGATTATGGCAAACAAAGGGAAATATTACGAAAGCCAGTTCGAGGAGGCTACTATTGAGCTTCTTCATGAATCGCATTGGCAATATGCATTCGGTGATGACATTCACCGAAAATATACTGATCCTCTCATCGAAGAGGATTTAAGGTGTTTTCTTGCCGCTCAATACAAGGATAAGAATTTGACCACCTCCGAGATGGACAGTATCGTCGCTAACCTACGCAATACTGGCGGACAGAATGACTATTATGCTCTTCGGAATACTTTTTTGCTCTATCGTGACGGGTATGATTTTGCATATAGCGATGGACGGAGTAATCCGTTTCGTTTGGAATATATCGACTTCGAGCATCCCGATCATAATATTTTCCGTTGTGTCAATCAGTTTGTCATGGAGCAAGGTCGTGAGAATCGCCGTCCCGACATATTGCTTTTCATAAACGGTATACCTGTCTGCATCATAGAATTGAAAAATCCGACCAAACAAAACGCTACTATACGTGATGCACATACGCAGATTTGCACGCGCTATATGCGGGATATTCCGGCATTGCTGAAATATTGCGCATTGGCGGTAATCAGCGATGGAGCAAAGAATGCTTTGGGTGCGACATACACGCCATTTGAATTTTTCTACGAATGGAAAAAGATTGAGAATGAGGACAAAGCCGGAAAGGGACTTGACACACTTCGTACACTTATTCGCGGAGCACTTTCTCCGGAACGCATATTAGAGATATTACGGGATTATGTTTATTTTCCCGATCCTACAAAAGAAGACGACACGACTGAAATCGTATGCCGTTATCCGCAGTTCTTTGCTACACGCAAACTGCGGGATCATATCCTGAATCATTTGCGTTCTGTCGGAGGTGATGGTAAGGGTGGTACATATTTCGGAGCCACAGGGTGTGGAAAAACATATACCATGTTGTTCCTTGCCCGCCAACTGGCTTTACGATGCAGGAAGCAACTGGGTAGCCCAACTATTCTTATCATAGTAGACAGGGAGGATTTGGAGACACAGACCGGAAAGCTATTCTGCCGATCGAAACAATATCTTGAAGACGAAGCTGTAAAAGTCTTTGAAACAAGAAAGGAACTTGCAGAAGAGATGAGTATGCGCAAGACTGGCGGGGTCTATATTACCACAATTCAGAAATTCGCAGAGACTACAGGATTGCTTACCGAACGTTCCAATGTCATTTGCCTAAGTGATGAAGCCCATCGTTCCCAAAACAATATAGGTTCTAAACTGTCCATCCAAGCCGAAGGAAATGCCGACAAGATAGGAGCGAAAATCACATACGGCTTTGCCAAATATCTGCGGGATGCATTACCGAACGCCACATATGTAGGTTTTACGGGAACGCCCATTGACGAAACCGTACATGTATTTGGGAAGGTTGTAGATCAATATACGATGAAGGAGTCGGAGGATGACGGCATCACTGTCCCAATCAAATATGATCCCCGATTGGCTCGTGTATTCCTCAATAAAGAACAGGCAGAGAAAGTAGAAGAATATTATCGCCTATGTGCGGACGAAGGGGCTACGCCGGAGGATATTGCCAAGAGCAAAGCCGCCATGTCGAGTATGGAGGTGATTATCGGTGATGAAGATGTCCTTCATCGTGTTGCCAAAGACATTATCGAAGATTATAAGCGTCGGATTGAGACAACAGACCGTTTGCAAAAGGCCATGATTACTTGCGCCGACCGCAAAATAGCATTCAGGTTGTATATAATCATGCGGGAGATGCAGCCCGATTGGTTCGAGAAGAAGAAAGCATTGAATGAACTTGTATTGACCGCAGACGAAAAGAACAAGCTGCATGACATTGCATTTGTCAATATGGTCATGACCAGGGATAAGGACGATGAAAAGGAACTTTACAATCTGCTTGGCGACAAGGAATATCGTAAGTTCCTTGATGCAGAGTTCAAATCGGGAAAATCGAATTTCCATATCTCCATCAATGTAGATATGTGGATTACGGGATTCGATGTGCCTTGCCTGACGATGCTTTATAACGATAAACCGCTATCGAAACATACGCTCATTCAGACCATTTCGCGTGTAAACCGTAAATTCGGCACAAAAGAGTGTGGCTTTATCATCGACTACATAGGCATTCGCGAAGAGATGAAAAAGGCCATGAAAAAATATGGTGGTGAAGTCGGACTCCAGGAAGATTTGGAGGTTGCACATGAAGTGTTGCAGAACGAACTGCAACTTTTGCGAGAGCGATTGTCTGGATTGGTATTTGACCGTTTTTTCGGGAACAATGACCTTGCCCGACTTCAGTTTATTCAGGAAGCGGCAGAATATATCCTTGCCAACAGTGTTGAACGGAAAGGAGAGGTTTCCTTCCTCAAACTTTTTAAGGAACATGTCAAACGGCTGCGCTCTGCTTATAATATCTGTAACCCAGCCGGCATTCTGACAGAAGACGAAGTCGCATGGAGTCAATGTTTCATGGGCATCTGCTCATATGTGAACAAAATGACTACTACAGAGCATGATACGGAGAGCATGAACAGACACGTGGAACAGATGGTTCAAGAAGCGATTCTTGCAAGTGGCGTGGAGCGGGTCATGAATGAAGGTGTTGAAGAAAATATTTTCAGCGACTCATTTGCCAAAGAGGTCGATGAAATAAAAATGCCGTTCACCAAGTTCCAGATTCTTTGTAAACTTGTCGCTAAAGCCATCAGAGCATACAGCCGGACAAACAAGATTCAGGCTGAACATTTCCAGAAAATGCTTGAAGATACGATAGATGCCTATAATACAAGGGACAAGTTGATATTCACCAATGAAGTGACACAGAACGTGGTGAATGATGTATGTGACATCGTTTCATACAAAATCAACGGACTGTCGAACAAGCTGATGAATATCCTGAAAGAACTTAAGGCTGACAGTGAGAAATTCAAGGTTTTGGGGATTACTTTTGAGGAGAAAGCATTCTTTGATGTCCTTGTCGAAGTTCGGGACAAACACGGTTTTGAATATGCGGATGAACTGTGTATTGAATTGGCAAAGAAAATCAAGACACTGATTGATGATACTGCAGTTTATGCCGATTGGTTGAATAATGACAACCTAAAAAACAAACTTGCCAGCCAACTTACATATCTTCTCTACAAAGAAGGTTATCCTCCTCAATGGGATGAAGAGGTCTTCCAAAAAGTTCTGGAGCAGGTAGAGAACTATAAGAAGCATGAATAACATAAATGGAGGTTGTTAAATATGAATATCAAGGAACTAACATATTATATCCAATCTGCAAATATCAATTTCTTAATTGGTTCTGGTGCATCACGCCCATATCTCGCCACCTTAGGCTCAATAGAGAAATTACTCACTCGACTAAATGATGATATGACTTCTCATTTTGAGCCTAAATATAAAATAGCAGAAGCTTCTATATACAAGGCATTTTACGATTCAGTTATCGCGCCAAATAGATTATATCATAAATCTGGAGATGATTATTCAGAAACGAAGAAAAATTATCAAAACTATCTAATTACATGGAATAGCCTATTAAACAAAAGGCATTCGCGTATTCTCAAAAAACAGTTGAATATATTTACGACAAATATCGACTTAATGATTGAAGATGCTGCTAATGGGATGGGAATAGAGTTAAATGATGGCTTTAGAGGAAGTATCAATCCAATCTATGATGAAGCTAACTTTATGAAATCCATTATGCAGACGAGTATACATTTTCAGCACACTTCTGAAATTCCGGTATTTAATCTGCTCAAAATACACGGTTCTATCAATTGGAGTGGATATAATAATCACATTGTACATGAACGTTTTTGGAGCTATTATGTAGATGAGGAAATTAAAAAAATGGGAGATGATAGATTTGTAAATCTGTTTAATATTGGTTCTGATGGAAGAAAAACAGAAAAAACATATGAGCAAATTATAGAAGGTGCAGAGGAACTTGAGTTATTGTACGAAGCTTCTGAGTATGATGCTTTCATTACTGAATACAAGAAATTTATCATAGTTAATCCGACAAAAAGAAAATTTGCAGAAACGGTACTTGATTATCATTTCTATGAATTAATGCGCTTGTATTCCAATGCGTTGGAAAAAGAGAATTCAGTCCTTTTTGTTGTAGGCTTTTCATTTGCCGATGAACATATTGCTACACTTACAAGACGTTCGGCAGAAAATAATCCAACTTTAAAAGTGATTATTTTTGCGTATTGTGATGAAGAAGAGGAGTCGTTTAAAAAGAATATAGGTATTGATTCTACTTGTGTCAATAACAATATTCTTATTATTACGCCAACGAAAATAAAAGAATTAAACGTGGATGAAGAATATAAAAACGCGGTCAGTGATATTGAGCATTTAGACATGAACGCTGTTAATAAGATTTTCGAATATATCAATAAAACAATCCACGCAAGTTATGAATAACAAGCATATAGGGATACATAACTCAGTATTTAGAGTTGGAATAGTATATTCTGTAAATGGGCGTGAGGTCAAGATTCGTGTAGATCATAATAAAAATTCTTCCCATCTGATTTACAAAGGGGCATTGATAAAAAATGTTTCTGTAGGAAGCTATGTGAAAATTCTTAAAGGATACACTCCGATTATTGGAAAAGTAGAATCAGAATATATAGATGAAAGTAAACAAGAAGATAAAGTATTGATCTCAGCGGAAGAAACCATTAATAGGACGTTAATTGTCAAATTAATTGGTTTTATCGATAATCAGACTTTCCGTCGTGGAGTTAATGAATTGCCATTAATTGACAACGAGTGTCATCTTTTAACAACTGAAGAATTTGATCTTATTCATACATTCGCTGGCTCCGGCAAAGGAACTATTGAGGTAGGTCATCTCGCAAATGATTCACTTGTCCCCGTAAAGCTTGGTATTGGAAAACTTTTTTCTAGTCATATCGGAATATTTGGCAATACAGGATCAGGCAAATCATATACATTAGCTAAAATTTATAGACAGCTTTTTACCCATTATTCTAGTAATGGTGCATTTAGGGAGAATGCTCAATTTTTATTTTTTGATTTTAACGGAGAGTATTCTTCTCATAATAGTATTATTCCTGATTCCGATAAAAAAGTATATAAATTGAGCACAAGAAAAACTAATGGAGATAAAATTCCATTAGCTGATGATGACTTCTTAGATATTAACCTATTGAGTATATTTTCTAATGCGACAGAAAAGACACAACGACCTTTCATTGCAAGAAGTATCGACTTATATAAGAAGATTGATAAGGATGAGAATAAGTTTAGGAATTTTCTGAAAAAACAAATCAAGGATATATTGACAATGTCTGATAAGGTCAAGAGTGAATTGCTCCTTGATTATGTGGGAGAGATACTTCCTCCTAAATACGATGTTCATGGGTTGGATATCGGATTAAAATCCGATATTCATTATCACAACAAAAGTTGTTGTTATTATTCCGATTCAAATGGTGTTTTTATTAACTTCCAAGAACAACCGGATCAAATAGAAAATCTTATCATTTACATACAAGTAGATCAATTTAATTTCACCGATAGTTTTATCCATAATTTCATATGCATAATGTATATGCGAATGATATACGATGTGTTAGCGAACAGGGCTCTAAATGAACACATTGCTCCTGCAATTCATAAACTTCGTCAATCAGAATCAGACATCTCTCGTATATTTAATTCTTCAAAAGATATTGGTGATTTTTGGGGCGAGTCTAATGTTGTAGTTATTGATTTAAGTGATGTAAATACTGATACAAAGAAGCGTCTTCCATTATTGCTAACCAACAAATTATACAACGAGCATAAAAAAGCAGGGAAAGCTCAAAAATATTTGAATTTGATAGTAGATGAAGCACATAATATATTGTCTTATCAATCAACACGTGAAAGTGAAGAATGGAAAGATTATCGACTAGAAGTTTTTGAAGAAATTATTAAAGAAGGTCGAAAATTCGGAGTATTCATGACTATTGCTAGTCAGCGACCATCGGATATTTCCTCTACAATAATATCACAATTACATAATTATTTCATTCATCGACTTGTTAATGAAAAGGACATACAACAAGTAAACAACACAATTTCATATTTAGATAAGGTTTCGGTTGAATCATTGCCGATTTTATCAACAGGGGTTTGTGTAATTGCAGGTCAACTTGCTGAAATGCCACTTGTTGTACAAATAGGTAAGATAGAAGCTGGATTTCGTCCAGAAAACGAAACAATTGATATAGAGAACATATGGCAAGTTAAAGGAACTGTATCAAAATAGAATAGTTTGATACAGTTCCTTTGCCGAACCGAACTGTTATTTACTTCGTCTTGACCTGTTTTTTTGTTCTCCCCACGGCAACTCAGGAGATGACCCGCCTCCGCCAGTTCCGACATGTACTTGAGCTGGGCCACCTATAGCAAGTTCAAAGGCTACTCCAAGCAGATTGGCTTGTATTTCATTGACCTGCTCTTGCGGCTCGAAGATGGTATTGACAAATTCTTCGTCCGTAATCTGACGGTTAAAATGGGCTTGAGCCACATTATAATCTATCTGGAACTTGGTGTCCTCGAAAACCTCATTACCTACCCGTGTCCAGATATGGAGCGACGGATTACGGTAGTTAGGTACATTGATACGGACAAGTTCCGCCCCCGATGACAGACGGTAACGCTGAGGGTTGGCCTTGCGGTCAAGTTGGTCTATGCGTTGATTTTGCCTATTTATAACAGAATCCTTTTCTTTTGACTGTCGCTCGGCTACCTCCGCTCGGCTGATTACCTTGTCTATCTCTTTCTGATAACCGTTCCGAAGTCGCTCCATTTCCGATTTGTGCCGTTCCTGAAGTTGTGCTTTCTCTGCTTTGAGTGTCAGGATTCGATCTTTCAGTTTGGCTATCAGTTCATCCTTTTCGGCAAGTTCCTTCTTCGCTTTGGCCAAATCACCTTTGCCGAACCATGAGAGGATAGTGCTCTTGCCCTCTTGCACTTTCTCAATGTCGGCCTGCAATCTGGCAATGTCTTCCTCGTACCGACTTACCTGTTGCTTGTAGTATTCCGAATTTGCCTGATGTCTGGCAGTAGAGCCGACTATTCCACGCTGCAATCCGAACGGTTTCATGGCTGCGGCATAACTGTTCTGGTATTCGTGCAGCTTGCTACGCCGCATCACGTCATCGGCAGAAAGCCTCGGTCCGGATTTAGTCTCGTACTTTTTCTCGCCTTCGCGTTTCTTTCTAAGGCGTTCGGTGGTGACAATGGGTACGACAGTAGCGTGCAGGTGCGGTGTCTTCTCGTCCATGTGCAGCACACAGGAAACAAGGTTCTCGCTTCCGAAAGTCTCCCGAAGCCATTTCAGGTTGGCATCTATCCATTTGTCCAGACGACCGCTATCCTGAATTCTCATCATCTGCTCATGTGTCCCGGTCAGGATGATGCGAATAGCCTTGCATTGATTCTTGCCGACCTTGCGGTGTAGTCCGGTATGGATTATTCTGAATTGTATGGCATCCGTCCTGTTCTTTACTCCGGCAGGAAATGCAATAAGTTCCCGATTAAGCTGTGTCCTGTTCGCATCGGCATTGGCCGGGACATATACCTTGCCTTTGGCATCCTTCCTTTCTATATGGCATGACATACCAGAGTCATTGCCGCTGCCACGTTGCAGGTGGCAGACTGCATATTGTGTATTGCTCATATTTTTTGCGTTTTTGCGATTATTATTTCTGTGTTATGGTTCGTAAAATCCCGTCAATGTGCTACAGGCAGACATGTGTACTGGGAGGGTATCCCTCCGCTTATGGGCTTTTTGACTGCCACTCAGAGAGTGAAAGCGGTGAAAATGCCCTAATAAGCTACGGGATTTTACAACCCCTTTTTACACAGACAGCAAGCTGTCTGATTCTTCCATCGCTCTACTCCTGTCCTGCATCCACAAGTTCCAAGTCGAATGTATCTATCAAGGTATGCAATGCAGGATTGCGTTCCACCATCCTTGCTAGAACCATCTGCGGCGTATCTTCCATCAGGAGGAAGTCGGCAATATCCAACCCGGCTTCGCGCTGCCTGTCGGTCGCCATCTTCTCCAACAGGTCGGAACAAGTGACACGCTTGCAAATGGAGTGAAGCATCGCTGTCTTACGTTTCCATTCCTCTGTTGCTTTCAGGTCGGGGAACAAAATCACCTCACGCCCACACAACACCTGCATGGCTTTGCTGTTGAAACTGCCGTGCATTCCACCTGTGGCAAGCCAGACGAAATCCGGAATAAAAAGGGCGGCAATCAGTGCTGTCTTCTCGCTTTCTACAATGGCAACAGTACTTGCCGCAGGTATATCAATGCTCAAATCCTTTATAAGAGGTTTATTAGGCAAATAACCAAATTGAACATGATCAAATTTAAAACGTCCTTGCACATCTGCTTCTTCCAAAACCACATTGCCTGTTTCTGGTATTTCATCTTCATCTAAAATCATATAAAGACGGTCGGCACAAGCCAAAGCACTTTGAAGTTCTGAAAGAACAGACGAAATGTCATTGAAAGGCTTCGTATACTGAGTGACATAGTTTAGGAAGGTAGTCAATTGGCCCACTGTAAATGCGCCACCTGACATGATACGATAGGCTCCAACACCTACAATGAGAGCATAAATCAGACTATTAACAAAGCGTGTAGCTGGGTTAACCGCTGAGGAATAAAAGATAGCTCCCTGTGAATAATCAGCATACTTACCATTGACGTCTTTAAAACTCCTAACCATCTGGTCTTGAGCATTTAAACTCTGTACTAAGGCTTCTTGAGTCAAACTTTCCTCAATCAACTGAGTCTGCATGCCTCGCCATTTAGTTTGATTGCGATAGAGTTGATAGCTCTTCTTTGCGATAAAACGTGCCACAAGCATTGACAGGGGTGTCATCACTAGAACTAAGAGCATCATGAACCAGTCCAAACGAGCCATGGTAATGATAATAACAAATATGGTCAAAAGCCCGACGAAAAATTGGTTAAAGACCATGAGAAGTCCGTTATTTAATTGGTCACTATCTGTAGTCACACGGCTAACCATATCTCCAGTTCCTTGACGGTCAAGGTAACTGAGAGGCATGGCATGAATTTTCAGCATGACTCTCTCACGTAAACTTTCACTATAAGAGTAAATCAAACGGTTATAAATTAAAGGATTTAGCCACTGGATCGCACTATTGGCTATGATAACTACAAGCATCTGCCATATTAAACGTGACATCAAAAGAACGGCATTCTTCTTAAGAACAGCGTCAACGGCATCACCAATTAAGATAGGTAAGTAAACCGTTAAGGCAACTTGAACAATGGTCCCAACAGTTGCTAAGGCAAAGAGGTAACGCTGGCTTAAGATATCTCTGCTTAAACGTTTAAGCGTCGATTTATTATTTCTAGCCTTCATCAGCGACCTCCTTTTGGTGTTGAGAATAATGAATGTCTTGATAGAGTTTATTAGTGTTAAGCAATGCTTCATGATTTCCCAAGCCAACTTGATACCCCTTATCAAGCACCAAAATTTGATTAACTGCTTTTAGGCTATTTGTTCTTTGCGAAATAATAATCAAACTAGTTGATTTAAGATTATCTCTAATAGCCGCTAGTAGGCGACTTTCAGTCAGGTAATCTAGGGCTGAGGTTGAGTCGTCCAAAATCAAGAATGGTGCTGGTCTCATCAGCGCACGCGCAATAGTCAAGCGCTGACGTTGACCACCTGAAAAATTACGGCCAAACGACTCAACTGGCTCATCTAAACCAAGGTCTTTATCTTTTACAAAGTCAGCAGCCTGAGCCATGTCAAGAGCATGCCACAATTCCTTATCACTTGGTTCGTGGTCAAGTCCTAGTGACAAGTTTGAACGAATGGTTCCCCTAAATAATTCAGCTTTTTGTGGGACATAGGCAACCCAAGAACGCCACTCTTTAAGATTTC
>ERZ773252.2193-NODE-2193-length-17367-cov-10.144293_pt1 | contig 17367 bp, 8 predicted proteins | sample MGYA00580517_ERZ773252 | MGnify/ENA primary metagenome ERZ773252 (study PRJEB29015, sample SAMEA2737766) | human gut metagenome | biome: human gut; feature: human-associated habitat; material: faeces | place: China | collected 2012 ...
AAAGAAAGACCTTGAGTTCATTATAAACTCTTGGTCTTTCTTTTTTTCGGGACTATTCTTTTTTCACAGCCCCTTTTTTGCGTGTAGAAAAAATGTAAATATTTTACCCAAATTACATCAGATTATATGGTGTGAATTGTAGGAGAATAATATAATAAAAAGAATAATTGTAAAGAAAAACAGGGGGAAAAAGTTGAAGAAATTTTATATTGCATATGATACAGACGTTGGGATAAAAAAGAAGACCAATCAGGACAGTCTGTTATTAAAAGGATGTTCTGAGGAACATGGAGAGACACTTCTGATCGCAATTTGTGATGGCATGGGTGGCATGGAAAAAGGGGAGCTTGCCAGTGCAACGGTCGTCAGGGCTTTTTCAGACTGGTTTGAACAGGTTTACATAAAGAACGAAATGCATGTTGGGGATGAAGGAATAAGACAACAGTGGCAGAGTCTTTTGGAAGAAATAAATGGCAGACTGATCAGGTATGGAAAAGAAAACCAGATTCAGCTTGGAACAACAATAAGTGCGGTTTTATTAAACAGTGATGGACAATATATGCTTTGTCATGTTGGAGACACCAGAATTTATACATTATCGGATACGTTGCAGCAGCTGACCGAGGATCATACATTCATTGCGCGAGAAATAAAACGTGGGAATATGACAATAGAGGAAGCTAAAAAGGATAATCGCAGAAACGTGCTTCTTCAGTGTATCGGTGTGAATGAATTTTTTGAACCACAATATGAGAATGGAAGGCTGGCGCATGGCACAGCCCTTTTGTTATGCTCAGATGGATTCCGTCATATGTTATCAGAAGACGAAATTTCTGAGTCACTGAATCCGCATAAAAATCTTGATGAAGCGCAGATAAAAGAAAAATTGAGAGAAATGATCGAATGGAATAAACAACGGATGGAAACGGATAACATTTCTGCAATTTATATCAAACTCAAATAAGGCAAAAGAGGAAATGAAAGTTGGCTGAGAGAGGAACAATTATTGAGGGAAAATACGAGGTTTTAAAGCTGATCGGAAAAGGTGGAATGTCAAAAGTTTACCTGGCGATGGACAAAAACCTGAATAAGCAGTGGGCAATCAAAGAAATCGAGAGAAAAGCTTATGATAAGAACAATGAAGTTGTAGTTGCAAGTGCAATGGCGGAAGCAAACATGATGAAAAAACTGGATTATCCGTCACTGCCAAGAATTGTAGACATTATCGAAAAAGAAAATGTAATCTATGTTGTCATGGATTACATTGAGGGAGAAACCTTAAGCAGTGTATTGAGTAAAGAAGGTGCACAGCCACAGGAAGTTGTAATTGAGTGGGCAAAGGAACTATGCAGGGTATTGGATTATCTGCATACGCAGAATCCGCCAATTATCTACCGGGATATGAAACCGGCAAACATTATGCTGCAGCCGAATGGAAATATCAAGTTAATTGATTTTGGTATTGCGAGGGAATACAAAGAACAGAATCTGGCAGATACAGTAAGTCTTGGAACAAAAGGATATGCTGCGCCGGAGCAGTTTGGAGGAAAAGGTCAGACGGATGCCAGAACAGACGTATATTGTCTTGGCGTGACGCTATACCATTTACTCACAGGACAGAATCCATGTGAACCTCCTTATGAAATATATCCAATCCGATATTGGAATCCGCAGTTGTCCAGTGGATTAGAAGCAATCATTCAAAAATGTACCCAGTTAAACCCGGAAGACCGTTATCAATCATGTGCAGAATTGTTATATGCGTTGGATCATTATGATGAGATGGACGAGGGGTATCGAAAGAAACAGAAAAATAAGCTGAAAGTTTTTTTTATTACAGCAGGTTCAGCTGTATTTTTTCTGATTGCAGGGTGTGTATGCACAGGAATGAGGGTTCATGTGAACAACAGCGATTATGATAATAACATCAAGCAGGCAGAATTATCTGCGACAGATGAGGAAAAAATCGATTATTATGCCAAAGCAATAGATATTCTGCCGGGCAATTCGGAAGCGTATTTTGGAATAATCGAGGCATTTAAGGATGACGCGGTCTTTTCATTGGAAGAAGAGGAATTATTCAAAAAGAAAATAAACAGTAATCTGACTGTTTTGCAGCAGAATAGCGATTATGGGGATCTTGCTTTTGAGATAGGAAAATTATACTGGTATTACTACGATTATGGAAAAACAGAAAATTCAGACAATCAGATAACCAGAATGAAAAGTGCGATTCAGTGGTTTGAGGCGGCATGTACTTATGGCGGTGAGGACAGCAGTTATTATACGATGGCTGAAATGTACCGTGATATAGGACAGTTTAACCGCGATATCACACTGAATGTGCAGGAAGCATCTGATAAAGGAACCTATCTTCCATATTGGGAGAATATAACAAAACTCGTAGCAACCGTATCTGAGAGTCAGGATGAGAATGAAATTGTAAATCTGGAAGTATACAAACTGGCAATGAATGCTGTGGAAACTTATGCAAGAAAATTTAAGGCAGATGACGTAGCACAGGAAGATATGAAAGCGTTGCTGGAACAGGTAAAAGCTGGTACGGAGCAGGTTGATACGACAACAGACAAAACAGAAGAAATGAAAAATGATATTCTAAAGCGTTTGCAGGATGCAGAGGCAGCAGTGGAAAATGCATATGCAAAAGATACGGAGGTGAAAGCATCATGAATGCAGGTACTTTACAACTCATATCCATCATTGCATTTTCATTAGCAGGAGTTTTAACACTGATATCCATTTATCTTTTTTTTAAAATGGATGTACGGGGAATCATAGATGATCTTAGTGGTAAATCGGCAGAACGTCAGATTATGGCAATGCGAGAGGAAAATAACAGACAGAAAAATCCATTGTCTAAAAGAAGCGCCAAATCATCTGAAACAAGGAAAAGCAGTCTGATGGAACGCACAACAGTGGAATTGAAAAATGAGGAAAAAACGGAGGTTCTTCCGAAAAAAGATGAGGAAAAGACAGCATTGCTGCGGGAAGAAGCCACTATGCCGCTTCAGATGGTTGAGAAGGAAACAACTGTTTTAGAAGAAACTACAACTGTATTACAGGAAGATGAAACAGTTGTGCTGACTGAAAATGCAGGAAACACAGATAAAAGGTATGAACTGGTCTTGAACGAAATCATCATACATACGCAGGAGATAATTTAGAAAATGGAAATGTTTTGGAGAACAAAAGGAAAAAGAATTGCAGCATGGTTAATGATTGCGTTAATTATGGCAACAACGATACCATTTGGAAGTATCAGTGCATCAGCAGATAACACTGCAACAGGTAAAAGTGGTACAGTCACAATCACAGGACAGGTGATGGTTCCGTATGATACTAATGAAAACACGGGTACGAGTAAAGGAAAAGCATATGCAGGTGCTAAGGTAATTGTAAAATATCCTAAAGACAGTGCGACTACTGTGACTCATAATGCAATTACAGGAGCCGATGGAAGTTTTACCATTCCCATAGATGATTTGACACTAAAAGAGGATGATAAGTATACGATTGAAGTTGAGCCAGCAGATGCGGATAAAGATACATATGACAGATATTCTGATGTGAAAACGGTCACTGCAGATCAGGTAAGCACTAAAGCGATTGAGTTAAGTGAAATTACGCTTAAAAAAAAATCTGCATCTTATTCTGTTACTGCAAATGCAAATACTTCTGATAATTCAGCAAAAAATGATGCAGGAGAAGTAAAGGTAGAAAATAATGTAGTAACAGCAACACCAAAGGAAGGTTATGAAATCACTGCTGTAACAGTAAAAAAAGAAACTGCAGATTGGAAACCGGATGGAGAAACCAACGATAATTGGTGGAACAAGAATATAAATGCGAGCGGTGCATTTGTATATGAAGAATTTAAGGATAAAACATTAGATGCAAATTATGCATTTACAGTCACATTCGCAAAGAAACAGTTCACAATCACCTATAAAATCAGTCAGAATGGAAAGCTAATTTTAAATAGTGATGCACAAAATGATAAAGTTGAAATCACAACCGAGAGTGGAGAAGACGGTAGCCGGAATGTTCCATATACAGATTCTGAGTACAAAATAAAAGCAGCTGTTACAGACAACAAGTATCATCTTACAAGTTTTAGAGTGGACAATGATGAAAAGCTTAATGAAAACGAAATAAATAACAGCTTAAAAGAGAAAGAATATATATTTTCAGAAGGAATAAAACAGGCACATAGTATAGAAGTGACAGCAGAAATTGATACGTACACAGTTTCTGTTACAACTGATGATGGAGGAATTGTTGAGGTTAATGGTTCCAGTGAAAAAAATATTATTGTAGATTCTGGAGCAGAAGTTGCAATCATTGTAAAACCAAATGAAGGTAAAACAGTAAAAATATTTTCGATCAATGGTACGCCGATACAGGAAAATAATTTAACAGAGGATGAAGATGGAACAGCAGTCTATAAGATTGAAAACGTAAATGGTGACCAGAATGTAACTGCTGAATTTGAAGATATTCAAAATGAAAATGAAGATTCGTTGGCTCATGCAGGTCTGAATCTGTCAGATAGTGGAAATAATCAAATAAAAGCGGATGAGGATGGAAACTATTATTCATCATCAGCCATTTTAAAATTTAAGGATGGAGCTAAAATCAGTCTTTCGCAATGGGGATTGGGCAAAACGGAACTCAACTTAACGAAAACAACTATCATTTCATCAGTGTATAAAGGTGGAATTATTGGCAGAAAGCAAATAAGTCTCAATCCGTCTGTGAAAATTGTGATTGATACAACAGAACCAACAATTGAACTGAGTGACGATGAGAAAACAATTTGGAAAACGGAAGCAGACACGGCGGTGGATATCACAGGTACAGCCGTGGATGAAAATTTGAAAAAGGTTGTCTGGTCAGAAACAGAACTTACACCGGATGATGTGTTGAATGGGGCACAGGAAGCAGCATTAAATGAAAATGGAAAGTTTGAAATAAGTGGCATTCAATTAGCAAAAAATCAGAACATTGATAAAATCTATATTTATGCCATTGACAAAGCAAAACAGTGTTCAGAAGCCGGAGTTATTACTGTATATCGGGACAGTGCAGCCCCTGAAATTAAGGAAGTGTCTCTGATTCCTGCTGATACAATAAAAAAATACGATTTTGGTAATTATTACAATACAAACATTAGAGTAAGCGTTACTGCGAAAGATGTGGATGTAAAAGACGGCAAAGCGGATTATCCGGCAGTTGGTGTGAAAGAAATTCGCGTATACAGTGATGATGATACAAAAGTGTATACCGGAACTGTAAGTACACAAGTAAGTGGAACAAGTGATGCAACGATAGAAGTTACGGTTCCATTGGAAGAAGCTGGTACATTTGCAAGCCTGAAAAAGGTTCATATCAAAGCAGTGGATGCATTAGGCAATGAGAGTAAGGCATATAAATTAACAGAAATTAAGAATCATAATGATATTTTATCGGATGATTTAATGCTGGAAAAAGATGCACCTGTAGTAAAGGTGACACCACAGGCAGATGGCAAATATGAAAATGCAAAAGATGGAAAGACAGAGTATTGGTACAAAGAGATCCCAGCGATTGCATGCGGGGTTACAGATCAAAAAGATCAGACTAACGGAAGTGGTCTTGCGGCGAGAACTTTGACCGTAAACGGAAATGAACTTACTTCGAAGAGAAAGAGCTTTGTGGAAAGTATTACAGGTAGTGATCAGATTGTGCAGGAGGATTCTCTTACACTTTCAGCAAGCGATTTGCAGGATGTACAGGAAGGCGAAAATACAGTTGTCACCACCTATACGGACATCGCAGGAAATAAAACAATTGACACAAAAACAATCTGTCTTGATACACATAAGCCAGATGTTACAAGATTTAACATTGAAAAGAAAGATGCATTAAAAATTTTAAATATTTTTACCTTTGGTAATTATGGAAATGGTGTGATCAAGGTTACTGTAACAGCAGATGATTTACACAGTGACGATGGTTCAGAAGTACCGTCAGCCGGACTGAACGAAATTACATTATATGTAGGTGAAGAAGCTTATCAGACAAAGGAAGTCGGAAGCGATAATACAGCGGTATTTGAACTCCCGGCAGAGACTGTTTTAAATGAACAGAAAGTATATTTAGATAAAAAAATCAGTGCAATAGTTACGGATAACGTTGGCAACCAGTCTGAAAAGACACTTGTGACGACAGCAAATTCCAATGTGAAAAACAGCAATTTAATGATTGAAACAGTGAAACCGACCATTACATCTGTTTTATCGGCAGAAGGATATGTTGGAAAAAATGGAATCATCTATAACAATAGTGATACTGGAGTCAGCATTAAAGTAGAAGATAAAGATTCTGGAATTTATAGTGTGAAAGCCTCCGTTAATAACAAGGAGTTAGTGAACGTTTCTTATCCGGATCAGAAAACGGTTACGGAAAGCTATGAGATCAACACGAAGGATGCTGTCATTAATGCAGACACCAACAGCTATGATATGGTAATTACAGCCATTGACAATGCTGGAAATGAATATTCCAAAACACAGCGTGTCTACAAGGATATTATAGCTCCGGAAATTTTAAGCATTGATATGGAAGCAGCAGGAAATAAAGAAGCAGATGGAAGTGTTTCTTATACAGAGACGGATTATGGTTATTATTTTGTGGAAAATACAAAGGTGACTGTAACGGCTACGGACGGCTCCAAAGAAGGGGATTCCGGTGTAAAGGAAATCCACTATTATACGGTAGATGCCAATGGAACAAAAGGCAGTGAACAGATTGTACAGGCAGATGCAGAAGGAAAAGTGACATTTGTGGTTCAGGCAGGATTTAAAGGACAGATTTATGCCTGCGCTTACGATATGTTAAATAATCACGAAGAAAGATATGTGACACCGAGCAGTCTGATCATTGAAACAGCCGAGCAGCATGCCCGTGAGAAACATATTGATTTTAACAAGGCGGCAGCTGCAAGCAAGGATGCAAAGGGAAATGAACTGTATGAAAAAGATGTAACGGTAGATGTTACAGTGACAGATACATTTTCGGGAATCCGTTCTGTGGAATGGACAGTGGAATCGCCTTATGATAAAGAAAACAATCAGTCAGGAAATGTGGAGATCAGTAATCAGGGTGCATTTTCCAGTGGAAATGCGGATGGCTGGAGTCAGACAAAGAAAGACAAAAACCTTGTTACAGAACTGAAAAAGTCATTCACTGTAAAAAATAACAGCAATGAGATAAAAATGCATATCAAAATGACAGACCGTGCAGGAAATACATCAGAAGACGAACTGATATTCAGTATTGATAAGACAAAACCGGAAATCAAAATTGCATTTGATAATGAGACACCGGATGCTGAAAATACAACCATGTTCAAAGAGAACAGAGTTGCTACCATTACAGTTACAGAACGTAACTTTGAGGCGACAGATTTTAAGGCAGATATTACCAATACAGATGGTGTGATTCCTGAGTTGTCAGCATGGCAGACAACCGAAAATACGGAAAACCCGGATCAGAGTGTAAGTACGGCAACCATTACATTTGCAGAGGATGGTGACTATACGCTTTCGGTCAGTGGAAAGGATAAGGCAGCAAATCAGGCAGAGACAGTAAAAGCAGATGATTTTACCATTGATAAAACTCGTCCGGTGATTACGGTTACTTATGACAACAATAATGCAGTAAATGGCAATTATTATGCAGCAGTGCGTACAGCAACGATTCAGATTGAAGAACATAATTTCTCTGAAAACAGAGTAAGGATAACAGGAACAGCAACTGATAACGGAGCAGGAATCTCATTCCCACAGTCTGGCGGATTTACCGGAAATGGAGATGTTCATACCGCAACCATTACATGTGGTACAGATGGTTTATACAATTTTAATGTGGAATACACGGACATGGCAGGAAACATAGCTGAAACCTATACAGGGGAAGAATACTATGTGGATCTCACTGAACCGGAAATTGAAATTGTTGGTGTCGAAGATTATTCGGCAAATAATGGAGATGTTATTCCGCAGATCGTAATGTCAGATACAAACTTTGATACCAATGGTGTGAACATTGAACTGGTTGGTGCAAATCAGGGAAGTGTGGCACCGGAAGGCTCTTATACGAATCAGGGAAATGGAGAGACATTTACATTCCAGAACTTCCCGAAAGAGCAAAGCTATGACGACATCTATACGATAAATGCCACATTGACCGATATGGCTGGAAATGAGAGCAATGCAACAGTTACGTTCTCCGTAAATCGCTTCGGATCAGTTTACGTGTTTGATCAGACCTTAAAGGATATTGAAGGAACTTATATTCAGAACGAGATTGATGTCAAGTTAAAAGAAGTGAACGTAGACAGTCTGGAACATGACAAAATCAAAGTAGTAGTAGATACAAACGGAACACCGAGAACATTAGAAGAAGGTATTGATTATCAGGTACAGGAATCTGGTGGAAACGGACAATGGTATCAGTATGATTACACCATCAACAAGTCTCTTTTTGCCGGGGATGGACGCTACATTGTAACGCTGTATTCAGAGGATATTGCTGGAAATGTCAATGAGAACATTGATGAATCCAAAGAAGCAGAGATTTCATTCGGTGTTGACAAAACAGCTCCTGTCGTTATTCCGATTGATGTTGAGAGTAATGCCCAGTATCCTGTGGATACGAAAGCAGCGAATGTGACAGTCAACGACAACCTGGTATTAGATAGTGTTGAGATTTATATTGGTGATAAAAAATGTGATTATACAGTGGATGGTGAAAACTATCAGTTCAATATCCCAAACAATACGAAAAAACAGGATGTCACAATTATGGCTGTGGATGCAGCTGGCAATAAAACAAACTATGTCTTAAATGGAATTCTTGTAACAACCAACACATTCATCCGTTGGTACAACAATAAGCCATTGTTTGCAGGTTCTATTGCGGGTGCAGCAGTGGTGACAGGCGGTGGCGTCGGTGCAGCGATCGCACTGCGAAGCGGACGTATCAAAATAAGACGTAAGAGAAAATAAAAAAAGGACTGAGAGATATGGCAAAGTATCGCATAGTATCAAAGGGAAATATAGTTACGATTAAAAGTAAGTTATCATTTGGGGAACAGATTAATGAGCGGGAAATCAATATTTTTGAACGGCAGATTTTCCGCGGCTGTTTCAGACCGAGACAGGAAGGAAAAAAGACGATTATCTACACAGCACCAGATGTGGTACCTCTTATATCATATCTGAAAAAGGGTGTGGAGGAAGAAACGTTTTTTCTGCTTGTGGCGCAGACAATTGAGATGACTAAAAAAATTGAAATGAATGGGTTGTATCTGCATAATCTCATGTTACAGCCGGAAATGGTGTTTGTATGTGAAAGAACCAGGGAAGTGTTCTTTGTATATCAGCCGATCAATAGCAGAATTACGAGTGGAAATGTTTATGCGTTTCTTGCAGATACCGTACAGTATGCAGGCAGATATGGCAAAGAGCCAGAGCAGTTTCTGAAGGAATTCCAGGCATTCCTCAATGATACAAAGAATTATAAAATAGAGGACATTGAGAGATATATCCGCGAAAAATGTCCACAGGCATTCCGGAAAATCATAAAAGCAGAGACGGGAAAAAGCGGTTACATCACAAATGACCGTTCATCCTATGAAAGACATTATCACAGTGACAGTAACGATGAAGGTGGAACGACATTACTGATGGAGGAGGATGAAAGCGGTACAACCCTTTTGACACAGCAGGAGGATGACGAGGGAGACACAACTCTTTTGCAGCAGGAGGAAAGATATCCAATCTTAGAGAGAATCAGCACAGGGGAGGGCGTGACTGTCAGAAAAAATATTTTTAATATCGGTAAGGAAAAAGAAAATGATTTTACAATAATAAATAATAAGGCGGTCAGCCGCAGACATGCGGTAATTGAGCGGATAAATGGAACTTATTATCTCATGGATAAAGGTTCAACGAACCATACATATCTGAATGGAGAAATGCTGGATGCTGAAAATTCTTATGTGCTTTCAGATCATGACAGTATTCAGATTGCAGATGAAGAATTTACATTTTATTTTGATTAGGAAGTGAAAAAATGGACGAGTACTTTGCAGATAAATTGACAGAAATTCAAGACACTGAAGACACTGCCTACTTATTGGAAAATAATGAGATCTTTTATGACGTTGGCTATAAAGTGATGCAGAATCAGGAAAATGCCAACCTGTTAAGGTGTCATAGAATCAAATATAATGGAAAAATAAAACTAATTTATTTCACAAGAGAATATACATCACTGGAGGATTACATTGCATCTTCGGATATGGATACGATCTTAAATGCGATTCGCAGTCTGCTCGAAGCTTTAATTCAGATTGAAAATCTTGGATTTTTAAATATGGCATGTATTGATAATCGCCTTAGCCATATATATGTAGAGTCTGGCACGAATAATGTGAAGATCATTTATTTGCCTGTAAATATAACGGGTGTTCATAAAAATAAAAATGAATTTGACAATGAAATAAAGGCTCAGCTGGTGCAGAAAATAGAACGGATAGGAATGATGGATCATCCGAAAATGCGTCAGGTGATAGATGCGTTGGAGGATGGAACATTAAAACTTCATGACATTAGTACACGTATACAGGCGGAAAAACCTGTAATGCATAGAAATACAAAAAATACTTCTGCAGATCCCAATATTGGGCAGAAAAAGATAGTGGATATGCCGGACATGAATCAGATATCAATACAATCCATAGATGGGCAGTTTCACTTTGTTGTTTGTGAAAATGAATTCCTGATAGGAAAAAGCAGAGAAAGAGTTCAGGGTGTGATAACAGGAAATAATGCGGTCAGCAGAGTTCATTGCAAAATCGTAAGGCAGAATGGCAGCTATTTTGTAGTGGATATGGGAAGCTCCAATGGTACTTATGTTAATGGAAAAAGAATACATCCAAATGTGCCAGAGCCTATTTCAGACAGAAGTCAGCTGAGAATTGCAAATGCAGAATTTATAGTACGAGGATAAAAAAATGAGTAAGCCATTAATCATTATTGCAGATACAGATGAGTTGTATCTGCAGAATCTGGAAAGAAAATTTTTGGAAGAATTTGATGACCAGATAGAGTTAGAAATTATATCTGATCCGGTCTATTTTGAACAACGTTTTGAGACACCTGTCTCAGTAGAAATTCTGGCTGTCTCAGAGGCGTTATATTCAGCAGGACTTCAAAGACATAACATTTCCAATCTGTGTGTGCTGGCAGAAGAACATGAGAGTGGGAGTACGGAGGATTTGTCTGTAAACAGAGTGTATAAATATCTGGGAATCAGGGAACTGTTCAATGAACTGACCTATCAGAGCAGAGACCGGTTGACAAGCTCACAGGTTCAGGAGCATAAGACACAGATCATTTCTTTCTATTCGGCGATCGGAGGAACCGGAAAAACGGCTTTATCTATCGGACTTGCAAGATGTCTGGCAGAAAAACATAAGCGCGTGCTCTATGTAAATACGGAGTCTGTGCAGGATTTTTCTTATTATCTTGAAAATAAGACGGGTATGCCCAATGAGGGATATCGGGCGATGAAAAATGAATCCGGGCACATGTATCAGGATGTCCGTTTTACATTGCGGAAAGAAGGATTTACATATTTACCGCCGTTTGCATCGACGCTTGATGCAAGAAATCTTGATTTCACGATATATAGGAAATTAATACAGTCAGCCAAAGACAGTGGGGATTATGATTTTATCATTGTGGATGTGGAAGCCGGATACAGCAGGTGGAGAATCCAGCTTCTGCAGGATTCTGATAAAGTGATGCTTATTACGTTACAGGATGATGTCTCAACGAACAAAATGCGCTATATCACAGAGTGCCTTGATTTCGGAGATCATGAAAAATACATGGTCATTTGTAACAAATACAGTGAAACAAGAGACAACCAATATGTTCAGTCGGGATTACAGTCAGAGTTTTCCATCAGGGAATATATTGATGAAGTGAGTACCCCATTGTTAACTGCAAGACAACTTGCACAGTTAAATGGGATAGAAAAAATGTCTTATATGTTTATTTAGATGAATGTTTATTTGAAAAACAGAAAAGAGAAAGAAAGGATAGAAGATACCAATGCTAAGAGATTTTTCAGATGCAGCAAAACAAAAGCTTTTAAATTATGTTGATGAAGTGACGGCAAATGGAACATGGGACAAGGTAAAAGAATGGTTTAGTAACATAGAACCGAATGTTCAGAGTTGGCTTGGACGGCTTGATATTCAGAAATATGTAAATAGTGTGGAATGCTATTATAAGAAAATCCTCGATAAAAATAATTCCACCAAAAGACAGATTGAAGAGATTTTTTCGAATGTGCAGGCAGTGGATACCAGATATATCAGTATTACAGGCAGCCAGACTGTATGTGGAAGTGACATCATAAAATTAATCAATGATCTTGCCAATACCATTGACCCAAATGGTGGGAATATGGACATGGGAAAGATGAAGGGTGTTTTGGATGCAGATGTCGAGAACATCAGGAATGCAAAGGCAACTGTTGAGAAAACAATCGAAGAAAAAATGCTTGGAACAGAAGCGGAAGGCTGTATGAACAGCGAGGATCCGGTAAACTTAAGTACTGGAAATTTCATCTATGAGCACGAAGATTTAAAAGTAGCAGGAGAGATACCATTATCCTTCCACCGTTATTATAATTCCAAAGACAGCCGTACAGGTGTGCTTGGCAGATGCTTTTTACATAATTATCAGATTGCACTTGAAAAAGAAGCGGATGGAACCATCGGTGTACGTCTTGCGGATGGACAGATAAATTACCATGATAAAAAAGGGCAGGAATATATTGCGAGAAATACGGCGCTGGAATTTCTGAAAGAAACGGAACAGGGATATATTCTCGTGCATCCGGGGCAGGAGAACATATCTTTTGATCAGGAAGGAAAGATGCTTCGAAAAGAAGACAGAAATGGAAGAGGTATTTCTTTTTTCTATTGTGAAGATGGAAAGCTGAAAAAAGCAGAAACGGACAATGGAAGCAGCCTGACTTACTGTTACAATCAAATGGGGCAGCTTAAGAAAGTAACTGACCACACAGGAAGAAGTGTGCTGTTACAGTATGAGGAGGAAAAACTAAAAAAAGTAATAACTGCATCTGGGGCAGAATATGTCTATCGTTACGGGGAAAATGGAAGAATCACGGAAGTGGAAAATGCCCGTCATGTCACATCTGTTAAGAATACCTATGACAGAAGATTTCGTATTATTCATCAGCAATTTCCAGATGGTGGAATGATGAAGTTTGCTTATGATGATAAAAACCGACGTGTCACACTCACGGAGCGCAATGGAAGTAAGATCATTCATGTGCATGATGAACGATACCGTAACACAGAGACTATTTATGAGGATGGGACAAAAGAGCATTATCTCTATAATGAAAAAAACCAGTGTATCAGCATGACAGACAGGCTTGGCAGAACGACGAGAATGGCGTATGATAACCGTGGGAACCTCACACAGACCGTGGATGCCCTAAAACGCAGGGTCAACTATACCTATGATGCAGATTGTCATCTTATCAGTGTAAGTATTAACGGAAAAGAACGTCTGAAAAACCATTATGATGGGAAAGGTAATCTGATCGGCACGGAAAATCTGTACGGAAACAGAATTACCGTGATAAATAATGGGGCAGGAAGACCGGAAACAATCACTTATGCAGATGGAAGCGTTTTGGAGATTGGATATGATGAAAGCGGAAACATCGTACAGTTAAAGGATGTAACCGGAAATGTGACAACTTATGGCTATGATGCCTTAAATCGTGTGATTGAGACAGTAGATGCAAATAGGAACGTGACACGTTATACCTATGATGCAGCAGACCGTGTCACAACAGTAACCGATGCTATGGGTAATCAGAGAGCATACACTTATAACGCAGGTGGAAAAATCACGGCAATCCGGGATTTTGATGGTAATACGGCAGAGTTTATCTATAATCCACTTGGAAAAGTGGAAACATACACAGACAAAGAGGGACAGCAGGTACATTTCACTTATGACAAAATGTGGAACATCTGTTCGGTCACAGCGCCGGATCATGGAAAGCAGGAATATTTTTATGACAGTGACAATCATCTTGTAAAACAGATACTCCCGATGGGAGGAGTAGTGAAATATGCCTACGATGCGGCTGGAAACCGCACAGAAATGACGGATCCGGAAGGAAATACAACCCGTTACTTTTATGATGCCGTAAACCGCCTGACAGAAGTACTGGAACCGGATGGAGCCAGGACTGTGTATGAATATGACAGAGAGGGAAATCTTGTCAGAGAGACGAATGCATCCGGACAGACGACCAGTTACACTTATGATGATTTAGGAAGAAGAACAAGTGTTACAAATGCGGCTGGTGCAACGACAAGTGTATTCTACAATGAACTTGGAAAAGCAGAGCGTATCTGCTATCCGAATGGAAGCAGTACTGTTTATGAATACGAAAAAGGTGGAAGATTAAAGAGTGTTCGTTACCCGGATGGTGCAGGAGAACACTACGGATATGATGCCAGGGGAAACCTCACAGAGCGTACCACTACGGCGGGAGAATGTTACCATTATAGTTATGACTGTCTTGCCCGTATCACATCCATTGAAAATCCGGCAGGAGGTGTGGCATATTTTACCTATGATGCACTTGGACGTGTAACGAAGGCAGAAGATGAAAAGGGAAATATTACCTGTTATGAATACACTCCAAATGGCAATCTTGCAAAAGTGACAGATGCGTTGGGAAATGAAACATTTTATCAGTATGATGCAATGGGACAGCTGGTACAGACAAGCTGTACAGGAGCCAATGGGGAAGAACCACAGAATACAGTCTATACCTGGGATAAAGAAGGTCATGTTACCACCGTGACAGACCCTTTAGGGGATATAGAACGCTATACTTATGACCCGGCAGGAAAAATGAGGGCAAAAGTAGACAAAGATGGTTATGAGACTGCCTTCCATTATGGCACAAATGGTCAGGTGGAGGAAATCTGTTATGCGGATGGAAGAAAAGTATCCTTAACCTATAATGCCATAAGGCAGCTTGAGGAAGTAAAAGACTGGCTCGGCACGACAAAAATCGCTATGGATGAGGCAGGACGTATTGCCTCTGTCACAGATCCATATGGAAAAACCGTGGGATATGAATGGGGAAGCATGGGTGAGAGAACGGCAGTTCTTTATCCAGATGGAAAAAAGACCGTATATGAATACAATGAAGCCATGCAGATGTCAGCCATGAAAATCTTTTCCGGGGAAATGCGGGAGAATACAATTCGTTACAGTTATGATGAATTCGGAAGACTGATTGGAAAGCAGCTGCCGGGTGGAAATTATACAGATTACCGATACAATGCGGCAGGAAAACTTGAAGACATCTTACATAAAGGAGCAGATTTTACAGAGCGCTGTCACTATTCCTATGATGTCATGGGAAATAAGGTCATGGCAGAAAAGGAAAGACCGGGATTGCCGGAGGACAGTGGAAGTTTTTCTTATTGTTATGATGCATTAAACCGTTTGACCACCGTAGCACAGAATGGACAGACATTAAGAACATACAGCTATGATGCATTCGGAAACCGAAGCAGTAAAACTGAATATCAGACAGCAGGAGAGCTGGTGACAACTTACCATTATAACGCCAGAAATCAGCTGTTGCAGGAAACAAATGCAAACGGAACGAAAGATTATGCGTATGACCACAGAGGAAATCTGTTATCCGTAACAAGCGGTGAAGAGGTTTTGAGAGCATATGGGTTCGATGCGGCTAACCAGATGAACAGCTCTATGGGAATGACAGATGGACAAATCAAAAAGGCAGTATATCAGTATAACGGATTAGGACATAGAATGGAGCAAAGCATTGCAGCAGGGGATGCAGCCCCGGAACAGACCATTCGCTATACACTTGATCTTACCCGCCAGTATCATAATCTTTTACAGAAAACAGAAAATAATGTGGAGCAGACCTACTTCTGGGATGGTAATGTCACGGGAATGGAAGAAGAAGGAAGGGAGCACTTCTATTTTCAGGATGATCTGGGAAGTCCGATGCGGCTTGCAGATGAAGCAGGAAGAAGTGAGGAAACCTATGGATTTGATGAATTTGGTAATGATATCCGAACGGCAAAAGATATCTTTAAGGATTCCTTACAGAGCTTTGGTTTTACAGGGTATCAGATGGATAGTGCAGGAGGGCTGTATTTTGCACAGGCAAGAAGATATGATGCCGGAGCAGGCCGTTTCATAAGCGAGGACTTGATAAAAGGACACATCGAAGTGCCATACACGATGAACCATTACAGCTACTGTTTTAACAGACCGATGGATATGGTGGACCTGAATGGCATGTGGCCAACGGCAGTTGTGACAAGTGATTTGGTGGGAATGGATACAAAATCAGAAGAACTGGATGAGTCTGATCCAGTGCATATAGCTTCAGATTGGTATACCAATATTGGAAATATGAAGGATATTAAAGAAGGCGGTGAGATTTCATATCAATGGCTAAACCAGTATAAAAAAAATAAGAATTTGGCAAAAAGTATTATTGATAATCCAACTACCAAAATCAATGCCGCAGAAGCTGGTGTAAGTGTAGGAAATTTCAGAAGAACCACAAGAGGAAAAATAAAAAATGGTTTGGCGGAAATGGGAAATATTGGAAATAAAGCAAAAGCAGCAGGCAAGTTTGAAGTACCATATGTAGATGTAATTATTGATGTTGGAGTAGGAATCTATGATAATTGTCAATCAGGAGCATCTGCTAGAGAGTTTATAAGTGATGCGGTGGTAGATGTTGTATTGACGACAGGAGAGACGGTAGCTACATCAGCTATAACAGCTGGTGCGACTACGATTACAACTATTGCAATTGCCGGACTTACAGGTGGAAGTGTTGTACCAGGAGTTGGAAATGTAATTGGCTTGGCAGCAGGAATACTTGTAGGAATTGTAGTAGCGAATTTAGACAGTTCAGATTTCGATGGAAATGGAAAATCATTAAGGGATGATATTAAGGACTTTGTATTTGGATTGATTGATGGAGGAAATGGTGATGGGAAAGAGTAAGGAAATTTTAAAATGTTTTATGATAGTAATTTATATGGATATATTTTTCTTGGGTGCAGAGTTAATGGCTGCTTATATTGAAAGTAAACCAATAAAAATTATTTTATGCATAAATATAAGCTGTTTTAGTATATTATTGATACTTACAATTATAAAATTG
>ERZ773252.2195-NODE-2195-length-17347-cov-4.262723_pt1 | contig 17347 bp, 20 predicted proteins | sample MGYA00580517_ERZ773252 | MGnify/ENA primary metagenome ERZ773252 (study PRJEB29015, sample SAMEA2737766) | human gut metagenome | biome: human gut; feature: human-associated habitat; material: faeces | place: China | collected 2012 ...
CCTTACATCATATTATTATGTCAGTATAAAAAGCAATTTACGCATTTTTCATAAGTATTGCATACAATGACCTTGAGAGTATGCTGGCAACGATGAAGCATACTACAGCTTCAATAGCACCCTGTGTTCCAACGAAGGCAACTACGAATGTAAATGGATTGCCAACGCCGAACTTAGTTACATAAGTCTGTATAAAGTCTGTTCTGTAGAAAAGTGCTACAAGTGTACTCATAAAGAGAAGTGTGTTAAGAAGTGGGCATGCAAGACTTGCTATATAATAAGAAATCTTCTGTACACTTTTTATGTTGTGAAGAGCCTTAAAGATAAGACCTGTAAATAAACCTTCAAGCATTCTTGGAACAACTGTAAGTATTATAGTGAATACAGGATTTAAGTTAAATAATGCAAATGTAAATACGGAACCACCAGTAACTGCCTGATAAAGGCTTGTAAGACCGAATGTAAGACCGCATATAAGACCACCTACAGGTCCAAGTAAAATAGCGCCTACAGCTACAGGTATAGTAAGAAATGTGATGGTAAGACCGGGAAGCTTGATGTAGCCAAGAGGTGTGAAAGCCATAATAATAATGATAGCTATCATTGCTGCAAGCTCTACCATGTACTTAGTGGTAAATGTTTTCTTTGCCACTGCTGTGTTGTTTGTTTCAATGTTACTCATAATATTCTCCTTTTCGTCTGATAAAATGGTACAACTCACCTGTCTTTCAGACATTTATTAGTAGCGTTTAATCATGGGGATATGCTCAGAAATATTATTAATAAGATAATAAAATAATAAAATGTTGATACATCTGATATTAATACATAAAAATGTAATGTTTACACGCCGTAAAGGTCGCGCATCATTATGCAGGTTATGTGAAATATAAAAATATTAAATAAATATATTCTGATGCATTTTCTGATGAATAACGCTCAATGCGTATAATAACATAGAAGGATATTGTATACAAGATATATTTTGCTTTAAATTGCATACATTAAGAATAATTCTGAATTAATGTTTAGAAAGACTTAATAAATGCTTTTTATTTCCTTAATTTACATATTTTCTCAATAATGCTATTATTGCCTAATATTGATTATATTATAAATAAAGAGAGTTTAAGGAAAGAAAGGGACGGTTATGAGCAGAATATTAAAAAGTATTGCTCCATACTGGAAGTCGGTTATCATAATACTGATACTGCTGATATTGCAGGCAAATGGTGACCTTGCACTTCCACAGTACACATCTGATATCATCGATGTTGGTATCCAGAATGGTGGTATAGGGCACAGTATTCCAGAAAAAATAACTAAAGATGAATATGAGATAGCCAAGATGTTTATGACGGATGAAGAAATAAGTATATGGGAAAGCTGTTATGAACAGGATGGCGATATTTACAAGCTTACAGAAAAGAATGAAAAAAAGCTTGATGAATATGATGATACACTGGCGATGGCACTTATTATCAATAATCAGATGTCATCAGTGACAGCAACACAGTTCAGAGAGCAGATGGCGGCACAGATGGGAGTTGATGCTGGCACACTTTCTAACGTATCAGTTGCTGATATTGGCAAGAAGATAGGAGTTGAATTGGACTCTTTCTATGTTGATATGGAGAATTCAGATGGTGATATGGTGCCAACTGAGTGCGTAGATATGAGACAGATATTCAAGGCTATGTATGACAGAGACCAGATGCCTAAGGATACATTTATATCTATGAGAGACAGCTTTAAGACAACATTTGACACTATGGGTTCATCACTTGTTTCATCTATGGGAAGGGCATATGCCAAGTCTATGGATGCAAAGGCAGGCATGGATATGAAGGCTATACAGACACGTTATCTGTGGGTATCAGGTGCCAAGATGGTTGGTATAGCGCTTCTTATAGCATTATGTACAGTATTAGTAGCATTTTTTGCATCACGCGTTGGTGCTGGTGTAGGCCGTGACTTAAGAGGCAAGGTTTACAGGAATGTTATGAGCTTTTCTAATGCAGAGCTTGATAAGTTCTCGACAGCTTCACTTATCACACGTACAACTAATGATGTACAGCAGATACAGATGGTATGTGTGCTTGTATTAAGAATGGTACTTTATGCACCAATAATAGGTATCGGTGGTATTATAAAGGTTATGTCAACAGGCGCAGGAATGGAGTGGGTTATCGCTCTTGCAGTTCTTGTTATTGTTGGCTTTGTACTTGTTCTTATGGCAGTTGCTATGCCAAAGTTTAAAAAGATGCAGAAGCTTGTTGATAATGTCAATCTTGTATCAAGAGAAATTCTTACAGGACTTTCAGTTATAAGAGCATTTGGAAGAGAGAAGAAGGAAGAAGAAAGATTTGATAAGGCAAATAAAGACCTTACAAAGACAATGCTTTTTACTAACAGAGTTATGACATTTATGATGCCAGTTATGATGCTTATTATGAACTGTCTTTCTGTTGGAATAGTATGGGTGGCTGCACACAGAATTGACAGCGGTGTTATGCAGGTAGGCTCAATGACAGCATTTATTACTTATGCAATGCAGATAGTTATGTCATTCCTTATGCTTACTATGATGTCAATTATGCTTCCAAGAGCTATTGTTGCTGCTGACCGTATAGACGAGGTTATTAACACACAGTCGTCTATAAGGGACTGCGATAATCCTAAGAGCCTTAAGGCACATAAGGGATTACTTTCATTTAATCATGTGAACTTTAAGTATCCGGGTGCATCTGAAAATGCGCTTGAAGATATTGACTTTGTGGCAGAGCCGGGAAAGACGACTGCTATCATAGGAAGTACGGGATGTGGAAAGTCAACACTTGTTAATCTTATTCCAAGACTTTACGATGTCACAGAGGGTTCTATTACTCTTGACGGTGAAGATATAAGAAATATATCTATGCAGGAGTTAAGGGATGAATTAGGATATGTACCACAGAAGGGTGTACTTTTCTCAGGTACTATTGAGTCTAATATTAAGTTTGGTGTTGATGATGCATCTATGGATACTGTTAAGGAAGCTGCTGATATTGCACAGGCTTCAGAGTTCATAGAAGAAAAGTCAGGAAAGTACGAAGCACCTATTGCACAGGGTGGTACTAATGTTTCAGGTGGACAGAAGCAGAGACTTTCTATAGCAAGAGCCATAGCAAAGAACCCTAATATATTCATATTTGATGACAGCTTTTCAGCACTTGACTTAAAGACAGATGCAGCATTAAGAAAGGCACTTGCATCAAAGGTTACAGACAGTACAGTTATTATAGTAGCGCAGAGAATAAGCACTATTCTTCATGCAGAACAGATACTTGTTATGGATGAGGGAAAGATAGTCGGAAAGGGTACTCACGAAGAGCTTATGAAGAACTGTGAAGTATATCAGCAGATAGCAAAGTCACAGTTATCAGCTAAAGAGCTTGAAGCTTCCGTATCGTCACAGTCTTTGGATACATTTAATTCTGCTGAAGGTAATGAGGAAACAGCAGATGAATTTATTGAAAAAAACGGACATAGTATATCTGATGGAAAGGAGGAAGCATAATTATGGCAGATAATAATTCATACAAGCAGCCTCCTAGAAGACGTGGACCGGGAGGACCAGGAAGAGGAATGATGCCGGCAGAGAAGGCTAAGGACTTTAAGGGTTCTATAGGGAAGCTTATAAAGTATATCGGAACATATAAGATAGCTATAATATTTGTTATGGTTATGGCAGCAGCTTCAACAGTATTCAGTGTAATAGGTCCTAAGATACTTGGTAAGGCAACAACAGGTCTTTCTGAGGGGCTCATGAGAAAAATAGCAGGTACTGGCGGTATCGACTTTGGGTATATAGGAAAGATACTTTTAATAGTGCTTGGATTATACGCATGCAGTGCAATATTCAACTTTATACAGGGCTGGATTATGACAGGCATATCACAGAAGATATGTTACAGGATGCGTAAGGAGATTTCTGAGAAAATCAACCGTATGCCTATGAAGTACTTTGAGAGCAGGACTTACGGCGAAGTTCTTTCAAGAATTACAAATGATGTTGATACTTTAGGTACAGGTCTTAACCAGAGTATAACAACCATTATTACATCGACAGCAACTATGATTGGTGTACTTATTATGATGTTAAGTATATCACCACTTATGACTATTATAGCTATCGTTATACTTCCTATATCAGTAGCTTTAGTATCCTTTGTTATCAAGAAGTCACAGAATTACTTTAAGACACAGCAGGAATACTTAGGTCATATCAATGGACAGATAGAAGAAACTTATGGTGGACATATGGTTGTTAAGTCATTTAACAAGGAAAAGGATATGGTAGATGAGTTTAACAAAACTAACAATATACTGTATTCTTCAGCTTGGAGGTCACAGTTCTTCTCAGGAATGATGCAGCCTATTATGGCATTTGTTGGTAACTTGGGATATGCAGGTGTTGCACTTTCAGGTGGTATGCTTGCTATCAATGGTGTTATTACAGTAGGTGATATTCAGGCATTTATACAATATGTAAAGAACTTTACACAGCCTATAACACAGATTGCACAGGTTATTAATCAGGTTCAGTCTATGGCAGCGGCATCTGAAAGAGTATTTGAATTCCTTGACGAAGAGGAAGAAGAACAGATAGTAAAGAACCCTGTATCCACAGATAATATAAAGGGAGAAGTTGAATTCGACCATGTAAGATTTGGATACAAGGAAGACCAGGTTATAATAAAGGACTTCTGTGCCAATGTTAAGCCGGGTCAGAAGGTTGCTATCGTAGGTCCGACAGGTGCAGGTAAGACTACTATGGTTAAGCTTCTTATGAGATTTTATGATGTGAATTCAGGTAGCATACTCATAGACGGACATAATATTAAGGACTTTAACAGACGTGAATTAAGAGATGCATTTGGTATGGTTCTTCAGGATACATGGCTGTATAAGGATACAATTATGGAAAACATCAGATACGGAAAGCTTGATGCTACCGATGAAGAAGTTATTGCTGCTGCAAAGGCGGCACATGCCCACCTCTTCATAGAAACACTTCCGGGCGGTTATAATATGGAGCTTAACGAGGATGCAAGTAATGTATCACAGGGACAGAAGCAGCTTCTTACAATAGCAAGAGCTATTCTTGCTGACAATCCTATTCTTATTCTGGATGAGGCAACATCCTCTGTTGATACAAGAACTGAAATCCAGATACAGAACGCCATGGATAATCTTATGAAGGGCAGAACAAGCTTTGTAATTGCCCACAGACTTTCTACTATAAAGGATGCAGATATTATTCTTGTTATGAAAGATGGCGATATCGTTGAGCAGGGTAATCATGAGGAATTACTCGCAAAAGGCGGCGGCTTCTATGCAGACCTTTATAACTCACAGTTTGAGGAAGTGGAGTAGAAGCAGATGTTTCATATATCAGGAAGAATGGTTATTTTCTGTTGGTGGAAATAATTTTTATATTTGGAGTTATAATTATTAATAGAATAAAAGATAATCAGGTAACACTCCTGCTGTCATTGCGTTGGTGATGATGGCAGGGGTGTTTTTGTGTTTCTACGTAAAATGTGTGAAATATATAAATATACCTGCATAAAATGTGAGAAGAATAGAGAAATACCTACATAAAATGTGATAAAACTTATTGAATACCCCATTTTTATGTGATAGACTTCAGGTGCAGGAAGTGGAATATAATGTATTCTAGAAGAAAATCTGTTGCATTATTATAATGAAAGAGAAGAACAATAATGGGATTATTAAAATTATTACTGATATGGCTTATATTTATTAATATTATAACCTATATAATCTATGCCATTGATAAGTATAAGTCGATGCATCATAAGTGGAGAATAAGGGAAAGCACACTTATACTGCTTGCAGTTATCGGAGGTTCAGTGGGCGCACTGCTTGCTATGTATACAGTAAGGCATAAGACTAAGCATAATAAGTTCAGGATAGGTGTGCCGGTTATACTTGCTGTACAGATTATTGTAGTGTGTGTGGTTTATATAGCATTAAGATAAATGTGATTGCAAAGTATGAAAGGAACAGCGGACGTACTGGTGCAATACAGGAAAGTTATAGTATATCTGTGTTTAAAACATAGAAATTGAGTATGAGTATAAATGTATTTAATACTATATTTAAATAAGTAAGCGTTTATAACAGAATACAAGTATATTTTAAGAATGAGGATAATATATGATAAAGAAATACAGGCTTGAGACGGTATATCTGACACAATACATATTAGAACAATACTGGCAGGGAAATCTTATGCCGCTTGTATCGCATATGCATAATGACATTTTATGGATAGGTTCTATGGATGAAGAGTACGTGCATGGAAAAGAGGATATGATTAAGAGAATTAAGGAAAATAACAACGAAATGCCGTTAGTATATCTTGATAATCAGGAATATGAAGTTGTACAGAATGAAGGGAATACGTGCATAGTTGTTGGAAGATACCGTGCATACACCAAACCAGACTCAGGGTTATTGTTATCCGAAAAACAAAGAATTACATTTGTATGGAATAAAGTAGCAATAGACGGAGATGAAAAGTTATTAATTAAACATATTCATTTATCTAATGTTCTTCATATACAGTCGGAGGAGGAAAGATTTCCTACGCGTGATAGTTGCGGATGCGAAGGAGAAGGGCGTTCCGGGAGAACTTAAGATGCCGCCAAGCATGGTAAAGGCAGTATGTGAGGAGGCACATAAGCTTGGCTATAAGGTGGCAGCACATGTTGAGTCACCGGAGGGTGTGCGAGTTGCACTTAAAAATGGCGTGGACTCTATAGAGCACGGTGCAAAGCCGGATGATGAAATAATTAGTATGTTTAAAGAAAAAAATGCATTTTTATGTACAACAATTTCGCCGGCACTTCCATATGCCCTTTTTGACAGAAGCGTATCTAATGCTTCAGAGGTTGAGCAGTACAATGGCAATGTGGTGTTTGAGGGTATTATAGAGAATTCCAAAGCAGCGCTTGCAAACGGAATTCCTGTTGTTCTTGGCAATGACGTAGGATGTCCTTGGATAACACAGTATGACTTCTGGAGAGAATTATTCTATTTCCATAAGTATGTTGGTGTGAGCAATTCATTTGCGCTGTATACAGCAACTCTTAACAGTGCCAAGCTTGCAGGAATAGGTGATGTGACAGGTTCGATAGAGGAGGGCAAGTGCGCAGATATGATAGTTACTGCTGATAATCCTCTTGATGACCTTCGTGCATTAAGACATGTTGATATGGTAATAGCCCGTGGAAATGTGTACGATTAACCTAAGTTTAAGACAAGAGAAAATGTAACAAGAGAGCTTGATAAGTTTATAAACTGACATTATTATAATGTGATATAAATATGCGATTTTGACCTGTGCCAGATAGAAAAAGCTTTACGAACAAATGTTTGAAGTATATGAGTATGTGTGTTACAATTTATTGAGAATTCTTTATTGGATATAAGCAGGAAATGAGGATTAATATGGACATACCTAAGAAGGCTACTAAAGAACAGGTTAAAGCTATGACTGAAACAGAGGGTAATATAAGAGTATCCTCCGTTCCGGGTTCAGGAAAAACATTTGTATTAACATACAGGATAGCATATCTTATAACAGAACTTTTCGTAGAGCCATCATCTATAGTTGCGCTCACATTTACTAATAAAGCGGCAGCGCAGATGAAGCACAGATTAAGAGAGATAGTCGGAGATAATGCCAACTGCTTTACTGGGACATTTCACGGATATTGCAATATGTTTCTTAAGGAGGAAATTCATAGGGTTACATTTCCTAAGACATTCACTATTCTTGATAAGAAAGCACAGACTGATATGATTAAAAATGTGGCAGAGGATATGGGAATATCGCTTAAGGACAAGACTGCAAAGAAGATAATGAACGATATTGATATGATAAAGCAGGATATGTCTTATGTTGAGCTTATGGCAAGCTATGACAAGGCAGAGCTTAAAAGACATGCGGCATATGAGAAAAACGCTGATAAAAAAATATTTTATAATTATCTAAAAAGACAGTGTGATAATTACGCACTGGATTTTGAGGACCTCATTAACTTTACACTTTATATATTAAACAGGGATGAGGATGTACGTATACGCTGGCAGGAAAAGTGCCAGTACGTGCTGTGTGATGAGTATCAGGATGTCAACAGAAAGCAGGATATGTTACTTGGTATTCTTAGTGGAATGTATCAGAACCTGTTTGTTGTGGGGGATGATGACCAGAATATATATACGTGGCGTGGTTCAGACCCGGAGTATATGATAAAGTTCGATGTAACGCACGAGGACGCAAAGGATTATTATCTTACAGAGAATTTCAGGAGTACGCCGCAGATAGTTGAAGCAGCAAAGTCACTTATATCGGCTAACCAGAACAGGATTGAAAAGCAGATGATATCACATCGTCCGGATGGAAGAAAGCCGGTATTTAATGCGCCTGATACAGAGGAAAAGGAGTCACTCTGGATAGCTGACACTATACTTGATAATATTGCCAGGAATATGAAGTACAGTGACAATGTGGTGCTTGTCAGGGCAGCATCACAGACGAGGTCATTGGAAGAAGCATTTGTTAAAAGAAAAATTCCTTACAGGATATTGAGCGGTGCTAAGTTTTATGAGAGCGAAGAGATAAGAACAGTACTTTCTTATATGCGTATGGTTTATGGTCTTACGGATATGGACCTTTTGTATACAATATCAAGACCGAGGAGAGGCTTTGGCAAGAAATCAGTCGAGAAGCTTAAAAATGTGGCGGAGGCAGAAGGCTGCAGCCTTTTTAAGGCGCTTGGAAAGCTGATAGCAGAGGGTGAGGTAACACAGAAAGCAGTTATTGGTTATTATGAGGATATCGTAAGGCTTCATGGCACATATAAGGATTACAGTTGTACTGATATAGTAAACCAATGCCTTGATATGGGCTATAGGGAAGCACTTGAGCAGGATATAGACCAGACAAGGCTTGATAATGTATCAGAGCTTATAAGGACTATAACGGCACTTGAAGATGATAATCAGGAAAAAGTGGAGCTTGCTGACCTTTTAAGTCATTTTGCACTATTTTCTGCTCAGGACGAGGATGGTGAATATAATGTTGTAAGGGTTATGACTATTCACACATCAAAAGGGCTTGAGTTTGATACGGTATTCGTTCCGGGATTAGTTGAAGGACAGTTTCCAAGCAACAGACTGCGTAACGAGGATGAATACGAGGAAGAGAGAAGGCTGTTATATGTTGCTATAACAAGGGCTAAGAATATGTTGTATCTTAGCAGTTACCGGAAAAGGGATGCCAGATTTTATGTAAGACCATCTGCATTTTTAAGCGACATAGACACTAATCTTCTAGAGTGTATCAATGGCAGCAGGATTGTCATTCACGGTGAAACAGAGCAGATGCTGCCTAAGGCTGTATTTGCTGTGGGCGATAAAGTAAGGCATAAGGTGTTCGGCGTGGGTGAGATTATAAAGATAGATAAGATGACACAGACATATGAAATTCAGTTTGAGAATATAAGAGGGACAAGGAGAATTATGTTCAGGGCTGAACTTAATTCCCTGTAGAAACGGCAATAAATAAAGAGCCGTAAATATGGCATTTTATGAAATGTTGATATGTTTTGTTATAACTATAAATGAGCAAATTTAAAATATTTTTGTGCATTTTTCTGTATTTGCTCATTTATAGGTTATAATATAAAAATGAATAAGGTGGATAAAAAGTGAATATAACGGTATATTTGGGAGCTAATAAAGGTATAGATAATACATTTACAACAGCAGTAAGAGAGCTTGGAGAATGGATAGGCACGAATGGACATACACTTGTGTACGGAGGTTCTAAGACAGGGCTAATGGGCGAGCTTGCAGAAAGCGTGCTTATGGCAGGCGGCAGGGTAATTGGTGTTGAACCACAGTTTTTTGTAGAGGCAGAGGTTCAGTATGACGAGATAACAGAGCTGATTGTAACTAAAGATATGACTGAGAGAAAGACAAAGATGATAGAGCTTGGTGATGCATTTATAGCATTTCCGGGCGGAACAGGAACGCTGGAGGAGATAACAGAGGTTATGTCCAAGTTATCTCTTAACCAGCTTTCTGCACCATGCATATTCTACAATCTCAATGGATATTATGACAGTATGAAAGAAATGCTGTCACATATGATTAAGATGGGGTTATCTGCTAAGGAACGCCAGAAGGATATATATTTCGCTTCTGATTTAGCGGAAACTGTTGATGTAATTAACTGTTATTATTTATAATATAAGATTTGCAAATATGTAAAATTAATAGTAACTTATACTTAGAATAATTAACTGATTTGTAGATTTTATTTAATATTAGATGCAGATTAGTATTGATACGGACAGCTTTAGAATAAAACTTATTCGATTATCAATATACAAACGAAAGGAATTGCATATATGAAAATCAGTGAAGTATTAAAACAGGATAAACCAACGTTATCATTTGAAGTATTTCCACCAAAGAAGGATACAGACTTTGCGCAGGTGGAGGCGGCTTCAACGCAGATAGCAGCACTTAATCCAAGCTATATGAGTGTCACTTATGGAGCGGGAGGAAGCACTAAGGGACTTACTATAAGACTTGCAGAAGAAATTCAGAAAAAATATGATGTTGCAACGATAGCACATCTTACCTGTGTATGTGCAGGTAAGGACAGTATAAGGCAGGCACTTTCTGATATGAAGGCAGCAGGCATAGAAAATATACTTGCATTAAGAGGAGATATTCCAAGAGATTATGAAGGAGAAGTGTTTACTGACTTTGCTCATGCATCAGAACTTGCAGAACTTATAAAGGCAAGCGGAGATTTCTGTGTTGGTGGAGCCTGCTACCCAGAAGTACATCCGGATTCGGCAGACAGAAATGCTGACATAGAAGGTCTTAAAAGAAAAGTAGAAGCCGGATGCGAGTATCTTACAACACAGATGTTTTTTGATAATAATATATTCTTTAACTTTATGTACAGGATAAGAGAAGCAGGCATAACAGTTCCAGTAATTCCGGGAATTATGCCTATAACTAAGAGAGCACAGGTTAAAAATGCAGTGAAGCTTTCAGGCTGTAATGTACCTGAGCGTTTCAAGAATATAGTGGACAGATTTGGTGATACTGAAAGTGCAATGAGTCAGGCTGGTGTTGCATACGCAACAGACCAGATTATAGACCTCATAGCGAATGGAGTTAATCATATACATATATATTCTATGAATAAGCCGGAGATAGCAAAGGCTATACAGGATAATCTTTCGGAGATTATTAAGAGATAGAAGTAATAAATCAGCTTGTGAATGGAAAGAATTATGAAAAAACGTATGGACTCAGATAATCTACATAGAAGATTAAAAAAGATAATCGGACAGGTAGTTCTTGAGGGACATATCAATCACTGTATAAAGGATGCGCTTGAAAGGCTTGCAAAGGTAAAGAGAGTAACATTCGATAAGACAGGAACACTTACAGTCGGGGTTCCTAAGGTAATCCTGGCAGAGTCAGTCACACATAAATATTCGGATGAAGAAATATATGCTTACACAGCAGCGGCAGAAAAGAATTCAGAGCATCCGTTAGGAAAGGCGATAGTTAACTGCTATAAAAATGAGTTAAAAAACGTAAGACTTCAAATACAGGATTGAATAAATCGGACATTGCAGATGAGAGTGCTTATACAGATAAAACTGATATAAAAAGAAATGATATTGCCAATATTAATATTATAAAAAATGATATGATGGAAACCGCCGATTTTGAGATGATAGTGGGAAGAGGCGTAAAGGCTGTTATTAATAATAAAAAAGTATATGCAGGTAATGAAAAGCTTGTAAACAGTCAGAATATAATTATAAGTGAAAGTGCAGGTATGATTAGCAGACTTAGGAGTATAGGAATAATACTTGTATTAATCACTGGTGATAATAGTGATGCGGCTGGACAGATAGCAGGTGAAGTTGGAATATCTGAGGTAAATGCTAACTGTCTTCCAGAAGATAAGCTTAAGATAATAGATGCATACCAGCAGAAAAATGAGCTTGCATGTATGGTAGGTGATGGTATTAATGATGCACCGGCACTTACCACTTGAGTTAAAGAATGAATATGTAAGGGATACTATATTACTGTATGGCGTTACAGAGGGTGAGGTTAAGTCACTTGGAAATGAATACAGAAAAATACGCGATGGTTATAGTATTCAGGTTAAGAATACTCTTGAAGCGACAAGGCTTATTGTAGAACATCAGGAGATATTCCGTGATTATGATGTTACAAAAGGTGGTATGGATGATGTATTTCTTGCTGTAACTGGAAAAATGCTGGGAGGTGGACAGTAATGAGAGAAGTAGCTGCGCTTGTAGACAGAAACCGTAAATTATTTTTTAAAGATAAGGGAATGTTATTTTCATCAATGATAACTCCTTTAATTCTCATAGTTTTATATGCCACATTTATAGCACACATAGAATATGTGATATTTTAAATTTGTTAATTTATAGATAATGCTTTATGTATTATATAGATAATAATTTCTATATTGGTTAGATTAATATAATAATACTAATTCAGTTTCGTCAATATAATAATTATATTTCTTATATGAAAAATGTCAATAAATAAGTAAAAGGCATTAGTATTCATCCTGTTATATTATATTTAAAACTAAAATAATAAAATAAATTGCGCACAACCTATTGACAATAAATTGCGGACAATGTATGTTATAGAACATAAAGATTGCGCACAATCTAATAACGAACAATGAAAAAATAAAAAGGTTGATTAATAATATGGAGGTAATTGAGATGGCAGATTTCTATGATATTGAGGCAGAGGATGTAATGTGTGATGTACATAAGATGAAGGAGTATAAGGGAAAGGTTGTACTTATAGTTAATACAGCAACACAGTGTGGTTTCACTCCACAGTATGATGATTTACAGAATATATATGAAAAGTACCAGCAGGAGGGATTGGAAATACTTGATTTTCCTTGCAACCAGTTTGGCAATCAGGCACCGGAAAGTAATGAAGATATAGTTTCCTTCTGCGATGCGAAGTTTGGAATTACATTTAAGCATTACGCAAAGATAGATGTAAATGGAGAAAATGAACATCCACTGTATACATTTTTAAAGGCACAGAAAGGATTTGCAGGTTTTGATGAGGACAATCCACTGACACCAATGTTAAACAGTATGCTTCAAAGAAAGACACCTGATTATAAGTCAACACCTGATATAAAGTGGAATTTTACTAAGTTTCTTATAAACAGGGAAGGTGAGGTTGTTGAAAGATTTGAGCCAACAACAGATATGGATATAGTTGAGAAAAAGATTAGGGAATTATTGTAGGAGGATGAATTATGAGATATAATTATTTAACAGAAAATACGTGCTCACAGATGATATCATTTGACCTTGATGATAATATTGTAACCAATATATCATATATGGGTGGCTGCGATGGCAATCTCCAATCAATAGAAAGAATTCTTGACGGCTGGACAGTGGAAGATATAGAGAGTAAGCTTGGCGATATAAAGTGCGGAAGAAGACCTACCTCATGTTCCGGACAGCTTGCGATTGCGGTAAGAAAGGCTTACGATGGAGAGCTTGAACCGGTTGGAAAATAGATATTTGTAGTATATATTATAGTAATATTTATAAGTTACAGATTGGTATTGAGTAATATTTGATAAATTTGGGAGAGTATCTTAGAATACTTAACTATAAATGAGTAAATAAAAATGAGTTTTTTGTTGGTGACTAAAATACATTTTAATAAATTATAAAAATATGTCATTGTGATACAAAAAACAATGCTTGATTAAGGTCAGTATGAAAATGTGCATAGAAACGAGGAACGGTATGAAAAATAATAAATCTGACAAAAGTTCTACAGTAAAACAGAGCAATAACAAAAAGGTAATTGATAAAAATAATAATGATAAGTATGAGGTGATAAAGCTTGATAACCAGTTATGCTTTCCTTTATATGCCTGCGCCAAGGAGATTGTGAGAAGATATAAGCCATATCTTGATGTTATCGACCTTACATATACGCAGTATATTACTATGATGGTGCTGTGGGAGGACGGTCAGATTAATGTTAAAGAGCTGGGCGCAAGGCTTTATCTTGACTCAGGCACATTGACACCTGTTTTAAAAAGGCTTGAGCAGAAAAATCTGATTATAAGGCAGCGTGATGTAAAGGATGAGAGAAGTCTTATAGTAAGTCTTACAGATGAAGGAAGACAGCTTCGGGAAAAAGCTGTCGAAGTGCCATATAAAATGGCAGGCTGCGTTGCACTTGATGAAAAAGATGCAAAAGAATTATATAGGATACTTCATAAAATGCTTAATATGTTTGAAGAATAGTGATATCCAGTAATGAGATATAAATATTAAAATCTATTGTTTGGTAGATTTTAATGTAGTCTTATTGCTGGATATTATTTTATTTTAATTAAGTATTGACACCATATAATGACAAGAGTATAATACGTAATGACAAGAGAAGTTGTCATAATAGCAATGAAACTTGTCAAGATGATAATAAAAGTTGTCATATGGAGGTGTAGTATGATACTGCGAAATCGTTTGAAAGAACGCAGGGCTGCGTTAGGTGTCAATCAGCAGGAGATGGGAAGACTGTGCGGAGTGTCAAGGCAGACAATCAGTCTTATAGAAAGGGGAGATTATTCGCCGTCAGTCACTCTTGCATTAACGATTGCAAAAGTATGTGGAGTCACCGTGGAAGAAGTATTTTATTTACAGGAGGAACAAAATGATGGGAAATGAAGAAATTAAGAAAGCAAACAGAAAGGCATTGCCTAAGTTTATAGTGTTATGTATCGCTGCTGCTCTGGTTGGAGGTGTAATGGGATATTTTGCTGCTGCAAATGGAATTGATGGATTGTCAGGAAGTATTAAGGCGGCAGGACTTAAGTTTGGAATGTTTGTTGCACCATGGATTATGGTTGCTATAGCGGTTATAATGCCGGTTGTATTAGTTCCTTATTACAAAAAGGCAAAGAAACAGTTGTTAATGTGGGATGGTGAAGATGAAGATGTATCAGACATCATTGAAGAGAAGCTTTCTATAGTTCAGTGGGTTTCAAGCGGTGCGCTTATAATTTCATATTTTCTTCTCGCAGCATCTTATTCATGTGGTACATCATTATTTGAAAAAGTTAACAGCACAGTAGGTTTTGGAGCTGCTATTGTAGCTTTTTTGTGTATTATGGCAGAAAGTATTATCATACAGCAGAAGTGTGTTGATAGTATAAAGATAATGAACCCAGAAAAAACAGCATCGGTATATGATATGAAGTTTCAGAAGAAGTGGATGGAAACATGTGATGAGGCTGAAAAGATTGTTGTTGGTAAATGTGCATACAAGGCATTTAATGTGACAAATAGTATGTGCAGTGTACTTGCAATTATTCTTGCAATCAGTGCACTTATGTTTAATACAGGCTTCCTTCCATCACTTGTAGTATGCCTTATATGGATAGTTAATATATCAATTTATTGTAAAGAGTGTATTAAATATTCAAGAGCTGGTAACAAGATTATGTAAATGAAATGCAGATGCAACTGCTGAATTATTGATTACTTGTAAAATTAATATTTGAATGACACAGGCTTGTGAAAGAATACTTCATGAGCCTGTGTTTGTTATTGTGGGGAATATCCAATAGTCACCTTTATGTAACTAACCCACAAAAAAGTGCGTAGTTGTTTAATTTTCAATAATTGATATTATAAAAATGTAATCGGCGACAGCCAGACAATATATTATACAGGAGGTAACAGCTATGGCATTAGCAAATTTATTTGGATGGATGAAGGCAGAGGATAAGCCAGCGACAGCAGCATGTGGAACAGCATGCTGGGCAGGAGAAAAGCCAGAAGAGTGCTTAGATATTCATAACAAATATTTGATATTTATATAAAAGCCATAATCTTATCATATAATCGTTAGATGAATGACAGGATTATGGCTTTATACTTATTATTACTTATATTACAGAATTATCTGACTGTTATTTATAGGCGATAGCTGCCTCTGCTTTTTCTAAATCTTCTTTTGAGTATCTGGTTAGTATCTGTTCTTTGGTTATGCCGAATTCAAGCATTGAGATAATGGACTGCTGTTTTTCCTGCTCAATGCCTTCGGTTTTGCCACGCTCCATCCATTCAGCCTCTAATTCTTTAAATGCATTACACATAATATTCCCTCCTGTCAAATGTTCGTTCTGACTACTATATAGATTTAGTAACTTAGGATTATCAGTGATAACACTGATTAGTTCAATAACTTCATAGTCAATAGTATCCGACTGGTACTTTTCATATATGGATGATAAATCCTTTTTATAAATGTATCTGATAATATCAAAAAGGTTCTTAACCTCTTTATTATAAAATGGGAGTCTGTCGGAATCAAGTATCTGGACGAGATTTAACTTATAATCAGAGAAAAATGGACGGATATGTTAAGGCATATGAACCATCATATCAGACAGGCACATCGGACCATCCCACGGCGTTTCACCATAATAAAGAACAATGGTAATGACAGGATGAAACTTATCATCTTTATTAATTCCGGACAGAAAACCTTCAGGGGAATTAAAATGTTCCTTATTAATCTTGTGTTCATTTTTAATGTTATTGTATTCTTTAATGTAACTAAGAGCATCGTAGGTCATAGTTCTTAAAGGCATAGCGTAGTGGGTTTTGTCCTGAATTTCAAGACCAAGAATGTTGAATTCAATGCCATCTGACATTTTCTTAACGACATCACGGTTGCGTGTTATAGACTCATTATAGTCACGGGACTTAATAGTGGCAGATACGTCTGTATCCATTTCGGTAAGCTGTTCAGGCTTTAATAGCTGTCTGCCATCAAACATAACGGCATTGAAAAGGTCAGCAAAATGTTCATTGACCTGCCAGAAGTTCTTAAATATGATATCTTTGTGCCTGTGTCCTGACTTTATAGTATGTTTATTCTTAAGTTGTACACTCATATATCGCCTTTCGTAAATTAATTATAGAATAGTATATTAGGAATATAAATTGCAATCTGTATAAATAATATATCCATAATATAAAACATTTTCTTGATAGTGTCAATAAAAATTTATAAAATATTTAAAAAGAATATACATTTATATGCAGATAATAGATAAATATGATATAATGTGCGTAAGCAATGAGCCGTGCCGGACCAAAGAATAACAAAGTGCTGTGCT
>ERZ773252.2198-NODE-2198-length-17342-cov-4.658182_pt1 | contig 17342 bp, 9 predicted proteins | sample MGYA00580517_ERZ773252 | MGnify/ENA primary metagenome ERZ773252 (study PRJEB29015, sample SAMEA2737766) | human gut metagenome | biome: human gut; feature: human-associated habitat; material: faeces | place: China | collected 2012 ...
GAATTCGCTGACTTCATCGGGCAAATCGCGGCCTTCGGCGAGCGCCTCTTCGACAATGCCGAGCTGGTCGACGAGCCGTCCGGGCAGAATGAACAAGCCTTGGGCCTCGATCAGTCCGATCGGCTCCTGCTTGACCGGCCAGTATTCGGGGTGTGCATGGAAAATACCTTCCGGGTACTCGTCGCTGATCGCATTGTTGCGGAAGATGAGACTCATCTCATAGCCGCGTTCGGTGATGATCGCGCTGGGCGAGAGGGCGGATTGGCGGTTGCCATCCGCGTCATGGCTGGCGATGCCGTTCGCCGCGTCGTCATAACCGACCCATGCCTCGCGGATGATGTCGGATACGTCGATGATGCTCTGGCGACTCTTCGACACCACGCGCACGGCGGTGCCGGGCCAGTCAAGGATTTCAACCACGGCGTCCGGATAGTCGGCAAGTGTGAAGGCGGCCCAAGTGGCGGCCTTGTGCATCGGCAGCAGTTCGCCGCCGCCCTGGTAATGGTCATGGGCGAGCACCGAGCCGCCGATGCGAGGCAGCGCGGCGTTGCATCCGAGGAAGTATCCGGGGAAACGGTCCACGAAGTCGAGCAGATGGCCGAAGGTGTCGCGGTCCACATGCATCGGCGTGTGGTCGGTGTTCACGCAGATGCCGTGCTGGTCGAAGTAGCCGTAGGGCGAGAACTGCCAGAACCATGACTCGCCGCCGAGCGTGACCGGCAAGGTGCGCAGCGTGCGCTTGTCACGTCCGGCGAAGCCCTCGTTCTCATGGCAGATCGTGCACTTCGGGTAGCCGCCGGCCACGGCGTTGCCGGCCGCCGCCTTCTTCATGTTCTTGAATTCGGGTTTGGCGAGGTTGATGGTCACCGTCAGCCCGTGCGAGTCGAAGCGCGGGTTCCGGTCGAGCTGGGCACGCTTGACATAATTGTTGGCCACACAGTAGTCGTAGAACCATTGCATGGCGGTCATGCCGCCATCCCGGTGCTCGACGAGCAGGAATCGGTCGTCGAGATCAGCGGGGTTGGCGGAGAGGATGCCCATGATGGTGTCGGCGTAGGCCGGGCCTTCCTCCGGCTTGAAAAGGCCGGCGGTTGTGGCGGCGGCGCGGAAGGCGGCGAGCAGGGGGTCGGGGGTCTTTTCGCCATAGGGGGCCTGGCTTCGGCTGCCAACAATGTCTTGGACTACGTCTGACACTGACGCCGCCGACGTTGTGGTTTTGGGTCCGGGGTAGGAATCTAGGCGGAAGAGGGCGAAGATTTGGTTGCGGGTCCAGTCTGCGTTGCGTGGGTCAAGGTCAAGATGGGCCAAGGCATAATCGATCAGGGCGTCGATGCTGGCGTATACCTCGGTCAGCTGATCGTTCATTGCTCTGCCTCCATCATGCTGGTTCGGGTATGGTTCGGCTGACGGCTCACCTGGCAGCCTCCATGATGTCGGCTACGATGGCGCGGGTTTCGCTGGCCTTCTGCTCCATCTCCTGCACGAGTTTGATCTGGGTGCGGGTGCGCACCAGATTATGCTCGGGGTACTTGGTGGCAAAGTAGATATCGCCTTCCAAGTAGTCGGCGAGAAAGCGCATGCCGCATTCCATGGTGAGCAGGTTGCCGCTGAACGGCAGCAGTTCGGCCTCGCGCGCGGTGATGCTGCCGCGTAGTTCGCCCACGAAGCCTTCCGTGTAGGCGCGGAACAGCTCGGTGCTGAAATGCACCTTGCTGAGGTCCTTTTCGTCTTCCAGAGCAGTGGACGCACCAAAGCGTATGGAATCGCCGAAGTCGAACAGCATGGAGCCGGGCATGATGGTGTCGAGATCGATGATCGCACGCGCCTTGCCGGTGGTGGCGTCCATGAGGATGTTGTTGAGCTTGGTGTCATTGTGGGTCACGCGCAGCGGAATCGAACCGTCCCTGAGCCCATCCATCACGACGGCATACTGGTCGGCGTGACTCAGATAGAAGTCGATTTCCGGCTGGCATGCGGCGGCGCGGCCGAGCTTGTCCGCGGCGAGGGCGGCCTTGAAGTCCTCGAAACGATGCGGGGTGTCGTGGAAGTGGGCGATGGTTTCGGTCAGCTGGCTGGCGTCGAATTCGGACAGGAAGTTCTGGAAGTCGCCGAATGCGCTGCCGGCTTCGCGGAACACGTCCGGGTTCGGCACGAGGTTGTAGGACACGGTGTGTTCGATGAACTTGTAGACGCGCCATGCGCCGCCATCGATCTCGGCCCAGGTGGCGCCTGAGGTGGTGGGCACAATGTCCAGCGTCTCTTTGCCCTGAGCCTTGAGAGTGGAGGTGACCAGTTCGACATTGCGCATCAGATTCACCGTATCGGGGAAGATGCTGGTGTTCATCTGCTGGAGGATGTAGCGGGGGCCGTCCGTGGTCACCAGATAGGTGGTGTTGATGTGGCCGTCTCCGTAAGGTTCGATACCGGTCACGGCACCTTCCAGCGCAAAATGCGAGGCGATGCCGAATAAAACTTCATTGCTTTCAGTCATGATGGGTCCGTTCTCCAAAACGTGGGATCAGGCTTCACGCCAGGCGATACCGCTGTCAGGCAGGTCGAAGTCCTCGGTGGTGCCGTCGGCCAAAGTCACCGTGGTCTTCTGCGGCTGATCGGTGTTGTTGATTACGCAATACAGCCCTTGCTCGGGGAAGTGTGCCACTTCGCATTCCGGATTGGACGAGCTCCAGGCCGCATACTTGTCTTCGTTGTGGGAAGCGTAGAACAGCACGCGTTCCAGCAGTCGGGCGTTGGCCGCCGAATAGGGCAGGCCGGAGATGTACACGCCGCGGCCCTTGCCATAATCGTTGGTCGCGAGCTGTACCTGGCCGCCGTCCGCGCGCAGCAGGGTCACGTTTTCATTGACCGGATACGTGTTGAGCACGGGTTCGCCGAAATCGATGCCGCCCAACGGCTTGATGGACTGGCCGCCGCCGCAGCCGCTCAGCGGGATGCGGTAGCCGGCCTGCTCCCAAGCCTCGCGGGCCGCCGGGTCGACCGGCACATCGGCGGTGATGAAGTGGTCCGGCACCACCGGCGGGAAATACTTGTCCACCGAAAGGGTCTGATAGCGCTCCTCGTCCACGCCAATCACGTCGGCCAGCTGGAAGAACCGGCCCGTTTGGAAGCGCGGTGCCGAGCTCGGCTCGCCCACGCCCACGAACGCGCCGCCGCCACGCACCCAGGCGCGCACGGTTTCCACGAGCTTCGGGTTGGTCCACACATCGCCGCCGGTGAATGCGGTGTCGACCGGGCCGCCGTTGATGATTACGTCGATATCGCTATCGATGCCATGCGCGAGTACGTCGTCGAAGCTGATGAACCGCACGTTCACGCGCATGCCGGACAGGGATTCCAGAATGCCGTAGTAGGAGTAGGTCTGCTTGTTGGGCAGGGCGTGTGCCACGGTGAACGCCATCCAGGAGCGCATCTTGCCCCAGGAATTCAGAATCGCCACGTTGAGCTCACCTTCGGCGGCCACCCCACCGGTGCGGTCGTGGATGTCGCGGAATTCGTTGGCGATATGGGTCACCGTGTCCACGAACTTCGGGAACTTGGCGGCCAGGGAGAGGTAGCCGCCGTAGCCCATGCGGCTGATCGGCGAGCGCAGGATCGCGCGGCGGGCCTTGCGCCAGTTGTCGAGGCCTTCGATGCTCGGATCGTTGCCCTCGTAGAACGTGTCGGGGAAGAAGTACGGCAGGAAGCGGCCTTCGGTGTACTTGACGCCCGGAATATCGGCGATCATGCGGGTGGTGGTGCCGTCGCCGATGGAACCGACCACGGCGTCCAGGCCGAGTTCGTCGAATCCGTCCTTGTACGGTTCGGTGCCGATCCACTGGTCGCCGAGGAACATCATCGCCTCTTTGCCGGCGGCGTGGGACATGTCGGCGAGCTGCTTGACGTTTTCGCGCACGAAGCCGGAGAGGAAGTCGATCCAGTCGCGCTGGGCTTTTCTGGGCACGCGCCATGCGGAGTTGTAGGCGCCGCCGTCCACGAAGTCCTCCGGGCGCAGGCGGTAGCCATACTTGGCTTCGAAATCATCCAGCGCACGCGGGCTTACGGTGCAGGCGCAACCAAACCAGTCGACGACCTTTTCGCGGCGCTTTTCATCGAACAGGAGCGTGAACTGGTAGAAGAACGTGGTGAATCGCACCACATCGGTCTGCGGGCTGTCCTTAAGCCACTGCTCGAACGTGTCGAACACGAACTTGCGGGTGGCCGGATGGTAGATGTCGAACGGGATCTCGTGTTCCTTGTCGCCCCAGTCGTTGGTCAGATGGTTGTACATCTCGACCGGGTCCCAGATGATGTAGGCCAGGAAACTCACCGTGTACTCATGCCATGCGGCAACGCCGCTCACATGCACGGTGTCCTCGTCCGCGTCAAGCGTCCAGTTCGCCGAATCAACGACCTCGCCGGTGGTGCGGTCTACAACCTCCCAATACTTGTGAGGGTCGGCATCACGATTCGGCTTCAGCTGCTCAGCGAAGAAGCTTTCCATCAGCGGAATATCAACCGTATCCGATTCGGCGAGAATGCGATCGGTCAGCAGATACACCTGTGGCGTCTCATCCATATGCAGCGTAATCCACTCGTTATGCGCGCGAGTCGGGAAATACGCATTGTAAATCTTCTTGCCCAAGGCAAGCACAGCCTCATCCAGATGCGTGCCATCGGAGTTACGAATGGCGTCTGCTCCCCACAGTTCGGCAAGCTCCTTGGTCTTCTCCGCAAAATTCTCCTCGCTAGGCAAGGTGAAGCGGCCGGTGCTAGTCATAGTCTCTCCTTTGAGGACATTGATTATTTTTTTGGATAATTAAATTGTAAACAATATATGCATATAAAACAAGAATCCGACACAACCGTCGGGCGTCCAGGATCCTGACTGTATAAATCCTTGAGAGTAGCCCCACGGCAACGCCGGAAGAGCGAATTGAACATCACCGGAGCTTCCCGGTCAGTTTCACCGACAATCTCATGACAAGAATCAGGAAGGCTCTGGATCGGTATGGTTGCGTGCTACTTATTGTTGAGAAGCCGTCCGGCGCCGGAAGGAGTAGCACGAGGCACCGGACGGCGGGAATTATTGGTCTTAGGCTGTCCGCTTAACGCGTCGCCTTCGGCCCCTGCAATTAAGGACTCGCCTACGGCGAGACTCAATGCTGCCTTCGCTCGGCTACCGCCTCGCTCGGGCCGACGCTACAGACAGCCCACCGGGCTGTCCGCTTAACGCGTCAGCCCTTGACCGCACCAGCGGCGAGGCCGGCCTGCCAGTAGCGCTGGAGACCGAGGAAGAGCACGATCACAGGCAGCACACCGAGCAGAGCACCCATCATCAGAGCGCCACGATCAGTGAAGGTAGCCAGAGAGACCATGCCGTACAGACCCAAGGTCACCGGCTTCAAGGTGTCGGAAGAGACCATCATCAACGGCAGCAGGAAGTTGTTCCAAGTGGCCACGAACAGGAACAGGAAGATCGTGACCATTGCCGGAGCCAGAATCCTCAACACAATGGTGAAGAAGATGCGAGCTTCGCTTGCACCATCGATACGCGCCGCCTCAAGCAGCTCGTTCGGCACTGAGGTCTGCGCGTATACGCGGCCCAGGAAGAAGCCGAACGGAGAGACGCAGCACGGGATGATGATGGAGAGCATCGTGTTGGTCAGGTGCATGGCATGGAAGATGGAGTACTGCGGAATGGTCAGCAGAGCGGCCGGCATCAGCATGCAGCCCATAATCACGCCAATGGCAAGGTTCTTACCCTTGAAGTTGAACTTTGCGGTAGCGTATCCCGCCATCACAGCCACGAGCGTACCCACCAGAGCGGAAACACCCGAGTAGATCAGGGAGTTCAGCACCCAGCGCCAGAACTGGCCACGGGTCCAACCAATCAGCGTGCCATAGTTCTTGGCGATGGCGGCAGGCAAATCGCTCAGACCCACGGCGAACCACAGACCGTTGCTGCCGGTCATCTGGCTCGGCGTCTTGGTCGAGGCGATGATGGCCCAGTAAATCGGGAACAGAAAGTAGATCAGCGCGAAGACCAGAACAACGATGGTGATGGTCTTGACCAGCGCGGAAGGCTGCATGGAACGAGGCAGGTCGTTGGCATGCTTGTCGCGAATCCTGTCAGCCTTCTTACGAGCGCGTGCGACCGCGCGGGATTCCTTATCAGTAGCTTCTACGGTGCTCATTCTGCGTTCACCTTCCTTTCAACGAGCGTGTAGACCACGGCGAGTACGCCAGCGATCAGTGCCATAACGATGGCCACAGCGGATGCAGGTCCGTCACCACCCGGGGTCAGCGTGCCCTGCGAGGTATTGAGGGCCATCATCATTGGCGTGTACGACTTGGAAATGCTCGGATCGGAAATCGACATCACCTGCGGCTCGTTGAACAGCTGGATGGTGCCGACGATGGAGAGCAGCATGGCAAGCAGGGCGGCTGCACGCACGTTCGGCAGCTTGATCTTCATGGCGATCTGGAAGCCACTGGCGCCATCGATGCGTGCGGCCTCGTACAGATCGTGCGGAATGGCCTGCAGTGCGGCGAGGAAGATCAGCATGTTGTAGCCGGTGAAGGTCCAGGTCGTGATGTTGGCCATAGAGCCGAGGACCACATTGTCGCCGAAGAAGTTCACCTTGATGCCGATGGCGGCAAGTCCCTTAACGATAGGGGAAATCTGGCCGTTGTAGAGGTACACCCAGATGATGGATGCGACCACGCCCGGAATGGCGTACGGCAGGAAGTAGCTCAGACGGAATGCGGTGATGTGCTTGACGATATAGGAATCGATGAGCATTGCCAGAGCAAGTGCCGCGATGATCATGACCGGCACCTGAATCACGGTGTAGAGCACTACCCTGCCCACGCCAGCCCAGAAGTTGCCGGAAGTAATAACGTATTGGAAGTTCTGAAGTCCGACGAACTTATCGACCAGTTCCCCGCCGCCGTATGCGCCACCGCCCGTGGTGACCTGGCGGAAGAAGCTGGAATAAATAGCCCAAATGATGGGAAGAATAAATACCAGAGCGAACAGGATGCCAAACGGTGCCATGAAGGCCCAGCCGGTACGATTCTCACGCTTCACAGCATCAGAAGCCTTTGGCTTATCGGCACGCCTGGCGACCCCCGTCTTCGCCGTTTTTGTTGTTGCAGTCATAGGGAAACCTGTCTTTCAAAAGAACAGTGAGAAATAGAAAGTACGTAATGCAGTTCGAATCGATGCAGTCAGATCAAACACAATTAATGACGAACCGAACTCGAGTAAAAGGAAAGGCCGGAGTGTTGAGCTCCGGCCTTTCGATGTGTGGTTGAGGATATCAGCGGCTGGAAGGAACCCTAACCGTTAATGTCACTCGGAAACAGACAGGCCGAAGTTCTTCAGCGTATCCACAGAGGTGGTCTGTGCGTCGGAGAAGATGTCTGCAACCTTGCCGGAGCCATCGGTGGCCTTGGCGGCGGTTTCGTTCATCTTGGCGGCGACTGCGGAGAAGCCAGGCATGTAGGTGAAGTCACCCATGTTGTTGTTAGCGGTCTTGAATTCCTTCATGATGTCCTGACCACCGAAGAAGGTGGACCACTCGGAAGGAGTCTCAGCGTCTTCAGTGGTAGCAGCCGGCACGAGGCCCTGGGAAACCAGATCAGGAACCTGGGTGTTGAACCAATCCAGGAACTCCATTGCTTCCTTCGGGTGCTTGGAGTTCTTCAGCACGGCCACGGCGGAACCACCGTCAGGGCCGGTCTTGCCAGCGTTGCCGAACCAGTCACCGAGCTGAGCGACCTGCCATTCGCCGGAGCCGGTGCCACCGGAGGAGGTCATGAACAGCGGGGCTTCCCAAGCGGCGGCCACAGTACCGATCAACGAGCCATCCTTGATGGATGCATCGAAGGACGGATCCCAACGCGGGTTGGTGGTGGCTGCCTTGGCGTCGAGCAGCTGCTGGTAGAAGTCAGCGGTTGCCTTGGAGCCATCGGTCTCGGTGTTGACGACCCAGGAGTCGCCCTTCACCTTGTACCAACCACCGGAGGCGCCAGCCAGACCGGAGATCATGTTGCCGGCCTCATCAGGCTGGTAGGACATGATGTACTTGCCAGCGGCGGCAGCGGTCTTGGCAGCGGCGATAAACTCATCGGCGGTCTGCGGAATCTCGGTGATGCCGAGCTTCTCGAACTCAGCCTTGTTGTAGAAGTAAACCAGCGGGCCGGTGTCCTGCGGCAGGCCGTAAGCCTTGCCGCCAACCTGAACCAGGCTGTACGGGCCGGATGCGAAGTCGTTCTTGTACTGCTCGGCATACTGGGTCACATCCTGCAGCAGACCCTTGGTGAAGACCTCAGGCAGCTCGGCGTAACCGACCTGAGCCAGATCCGGAGCCTCGCCGGACTTGACGTCGGTCTCAAGCTTCTTGATCATGTCAGAGGCCTTACCATCGAACTTGGTGGCCTTGACCTGAATATCCGGATGCTGCTTATTCCACTTGGCAACGATGTCGTTGACCAGAGTCATGCCCTCGGAATCCGGCAGACGGTGCATGTAGGTGATGTTGACCACGCCACCATCATCGGTGGTCTTCGTGTCGCCGGCAGTGTCGCTGCCGCAACCGGCCAAGCCCATTCCCATTGCTGCTACCGCGGCAAAAGCAGCCACGATGCGCTTATTGCGAGATACCATATCTCTACTCCTTCGTAGTGAAATCATCATCTCAGTGTGATGACTGATTACTAATGTATGCCCTCATTCTTTTATTGTCAACTTAACTAACAATTACCGCGCGTCCCGTTGAGGCGAGTAGCATTGAACCGGTTCGATGCTCGATTGCGCGGATTTGTTTATTTCATTAACTCCCCTTACAAAGCAACGTACTTTTGGTCCGCCGGTAGACCTAATGAGATATTGGATAGCGGCAACAATCCAAGACGTTAGCTTGCAATCGTCCACCGCAAATTGCAAGCACTTGCCAACATTATCGGTTTTCAGGTCGCCGGCGCGATACCCGACCAGGGGGGCACCGCACCTTAATGAGACGCTACACGAGCAGTCTCAGCAACTGGTAGAGCTGCCACAGGCTACGCACGTTGAAGTGCGTGCCGTCAACCGTGGCGTTCGCCTCGCCATCGCCCACATGGACGATCACGGTGCGCCCGTTCACGGTCAGACTACCGTGCATCGTGATATGATTGCATCTTGCAACCTTGTTGATTAAAGGCGCAAGCCGGTAATCAACGCAAAGGCCCGGTGCTGCAAACGTCGGGCCTTTTCTTATCGGCTCACGCCGATCGGCCCGTCATATCAACGGGGACACCGCATGTTACGGCATCACAAACCAATATATCAGCACCCCGGTGGCAATCAAGAAGACAGGTTCCAGAAAAAGAAAAAAAGGCCTGGGCATGTTGCCCAGGCCTCGGTTCGCGGACAGGGCGAGATTCGAACTCGCGGAGGGTTGCCCCTCAACGGTTTTCAAGACCGTCTCTTTAGGCCGCTCAGACACCTGTCCTGATGCGCGTTCACACGCGCAAGTATTCATTATACAGAAGGGAGGGATGTTGATATTCGGCAGTGCGGTCGGTCTTGGATTCGCCTGCTGGCTATCAGCGATCTCTCCCTCAGTAATCTCTCCCTCAGTCAGCTACGCTGACAGCTCCCCCATTAAAGGGAGCTAAAGCACGATGAGACTCAGGCCTCCCACTTCGTGGGCTCGATAACTTCCTTGCCGCCCATGTAGGCGCGCATGGCCTTCGGGATCTCGATGGAGCCGTCCTTCTGCTGGTGGTTCTCCATGATAGCGACCAGCCAACGGGTGGTGGCCAGCGTGCCGTTCAGGGTGGAGACCGGGCGGGTGCCGCCGTCTTCCATACGCTCGCGGATGTTCAGGCGGCGAGCCTGGTACTCGGTGCAGTTCGAGGTGGAGGTGAGCTCGCGGTAGCGGCCCTGGGTCGGCACCCAAGCCTCGCAGTCGAACTTACGGGCGGCGGAGGAACCGAGGTCGCCGGCGGCGGTATCGATGATGCGGTAGGGCACCTCGACCTTGGCGAGCATCTCCTGCTCCATGGCCAGCAGGTGCTCGTGCTCCTTGTAGGAGTCCTCCTGCTTGGCGTAAACGAACATCTCCACCTTGTCGAACTGGTGGACGCGGATGATGCCGGAAGTATCCTTGCCTGCGGCACCGGCCTCGCGGCGGTAGCAGGAGGACCAACCGCAGTAGCGCAGCGGGCCGTTGCCGAGGTCGAGGATCTCGTTCTCGTGCATGCCGGCGAGCGCCACTTCGGAAGTGCCGACCAGGTACTGGTCATCGGGCTCGCGCAGACGGTAGATCTCGTCGGCGTGGGAGTTCAGGAAGCCGGTGCCGCGCATGACCTCGGGGCGCACCAGCGTCGGGGTGATGGCCAGCGTGAAGCCGTGCTCTTCGGCCTGGTCCACGGCCATGGTGAGCATGGCGATCTGCATGCGGGCCACCTGGCCACGCAGGAAGTAGAAGCGGGAGCCGCCGACCTTGACGCCGCGGCGCATGTCGATGCCGGCCACGCCGGTGCCGAGGGTCAGGTGGTCCTTGGGCTCGAAGCCTTCGGCCGCGAAGTCGCGAATCTGGCCAACCTTCTTGACGACCACGTAGTCATCCTCGCCGCCTTCGGGAGCTTCGGGCTCCACGATGTTGGAGAGCTTCCACATGGCGGTGGTGTATTCCTCGGCTGCGGAATCGGCCTTGGACTTGTATTCGGAGACCTTCTGGGACAGTTCCTTGGTTTCGGCGATGAGCTTGGCCTTCTCGTCCGCCGGGGCGGAGGCGACTTTCTTGCCGATTTCCTTCTGCTGGGCGCGAGCCTCTTCGAAGGCCTTCAGCGCCTCACGACGTGCGGTGTCGGAGGAGAGCACTTCGTCGACGAGTTCCACGGACTCGCCGCGCTTGCGCTGGGATTCCTTGACGATATCGGTGTGTTCACGGATGAATTGAATATCAAGCATGGGCACCAGACTAGCCGCGTAAGCAGACACCGACAATGGCCGAATGCGCGGGAGTCACGCGGAAATCACAGGGAAGCCCGGGAAAGTCCGCGGACGGGTCCACCCGGCCAATTTCGTCAGATGAGACGCGATTGAACCATAATCACGCCCCACGGGGCTGTTGCGTGCAGGAAATGTTCACGTACGGCGCACCATGGCCGCAAACGACCTCCCCACCGATAACAATAGGAGCCATGCCTCAGCCTGCCCTCACCGTGTTTCTGATCATCGCCGCAATCGCCATTGTGGTGGTGCTCATCGCCGTCATCGTCATCGCTCTGCGCGCGCAGCGCCGCCGCAAGCTGGCTCAGACGCTGGAGAAGCGCCGGGACGACGAGGTGCAGTACGCCTTCATCGTGAATCCGTCCAAACCGCAGGCCGAAGCCCGCAGGCTGCATATCCAGAGGTTCTGCGAGGCCAAGGGGCTCAATCGCATCCGCTTCTACGACACCCAGCTTGACAAGGACGGCAGGGTCTGCGCGCTTGAGGCGCTGGAGGACGGCGCCGACGTGGTGATCGCGGTCGGCGGCGACGGCACGGTGCGCACGGTGGCGAGCGCCGTCTCCGGCACCGGCCATGCGCTGGGCATCATCCCCATCGGCACCGGCAACCTGTTTGCCCGCAATATGGGCGTTCCCGTGGACGATATCGACGCCGCGCTGACCGTGGCCACCTCCCACGGCTCCCGCCTGGTGGACATGGGCCGTCTCACCCTGCTCGACCACCCGGAGGACGACCACGGCCACGCCTTCCTCATCATCGCCGGCATCGGCTTCGATGCGGCCATGATCGACGACACCAACCCCGAGCTCAAGGCGAACATCAGCTGGCTCGCCTACTTCGTGGGCGGCGTGAAGAACCTGTTCGCGCCGAAGTTCCGCGGCACGCTGACAGTCACCAGCGCCGACGGCTCGACCCACACCATCAAGAATCTCGATTTCCGCACGGTGATGGCCGGCAACTGCGGCCAGATTCCCATGTTCTCGCTGATGCCGGCGGCATCCTATGACGATGGTCTGCTGGACTTCGAAATCATCGACACCACCGGCGGCATCCTCGGCTGGGCCAACCTGTTCGGCGACGTGGTGCACCAGACGATCATCGGCAAGCCCGAACAGAACCCGCTGTCCACGAACTCGACCATCGAACAGGTTCAGGGCGTCAGTGCCGAAATCACATTGGAAAAGCCGGCCAAAGCGCAGGTGGACGGCGACATGCTACCGGAGACCAAACATATTCGTTTCTCAGTGGATCATCGCGCGCTGATCGTGCGCGTACCCGACGCCTCCGCGCTGGAAAAGACCGCACAGGCCGCTGCCTCAAACGCCACCTCGGATTTCGCCGAAATGACCGGCACGCTCGAGCCGATTCGCTGATCCGCTACGATGCGTGGCCGGTGACTCGGGCGACGTGCATTGCCAGATAGGCGGTTTCGTCGTCGCTGATATCCGTGTCGAGGCGCAGTTCGAGCAGGGAGGCGATGGTTCGCGCGCATCGTAGCGCGGCGGGATAGGACTCACGAATCACCTTCATCACCGGTGCCGGCTCATCCGTCAGTTGCTGGTGCTGGTGGATGCGTACGAACAGGTAACGCAGATGGGTGATGAACCTGCCCACATTCACGGAACTGCGGTCCAACGTGATGCCGTAGCTGTGGTCGATAATGTCAAGCAGTTGCTGGATCACGCCCGTCATCGTATACGTATAGGACAGGTCGCCGGTGGCGAAGCCGGCGTTGACCAGATGCATGGCAAGCGCGGTGGCCTCGCCGTCCGGCAGCGTGACGTCGAGCCGTGCATTGAGCGATGCGAGCATCGCACGCCCCTGCGCGTATTCCTGCGGGTACAGGTTGCTCACCTCGCCGAGCAGCGGGTAGGTGATGTCGATGCCGCGCCGCACCCGCTCCACCGCATTCGCCACGTGGTCCGACAGGGCCATGACCAGCGTGGTGCTGCCGGTCTCGCGCTCCCCCAGTCCGGCTTCCTGCATGGATTCGACGACCACGCGGATGATTTCGGGCGGAATGTCCGCCAGCATCTGCGCCAGATGGTCCGGGTCACGCCCGTCCGACGGCACGAAGGTGCGCACGACTTTCGACTCGTCGACCGTCTGCCCCGGCTTGGCCTGGAACCCCAGTCCACGGCCGGTGAGAATCACCTCACCGCCGTCGCCGCCTTTGGCGAGCACGACGTTGTTGTTGAACACTCGCAGTATTTCCATGGCATCCTTTCGCAACGTCATTGTTCCACATCGATGATCGGGCTGCCGGCTGATACGGTTTTGCAGTCACCGCCGTTGTTGTCGCCGCTACCGTTGCCGATCAACGGCGTGACCACGGTCAGTTCAGCGGCGTTGACCACCGTCACCACCACCACAACGCTGTGCCCGGCCGCCGCGACTTTGCCGAAATCCACGGTGGCCAGTGGCTCTCCCGCCGCGATCCGCTCGCCTTTAGCCACGACCACAGCGAATCCCTCGCCATCCATATCGACGGTGTCAATGCCGATATGAACCAGCACCTCGATGCCGCCATCGGTTTTAATGCCGAAGGCATGGCCGGTTCGGGCCACGGTTTTCAGCATGCCACTGACCGGTGCGAGCACGGCTGTCTCACCGGTCGTCTCCGGCACGACGCCTACACCCTCCCCCAGCGCGCGGGAGGCGAACACCGGATCGCCAGTCGCTTCCAGATTCATCAACCGGCCGGCGACCGGCGACAAGATGGCGTTGGAGTCAAGAGCCCGATCAGGGGCAGCCCGCGATGGAGAATCTTCCGCAGACTCCACATCCGACACGGTCGTGTCAATCCCCCTCGCCATATCCTGCGGGCGTGCGTTCTCGCCCGCCGAGACCATCTGCGCCTCCGTGGCGCGCGGCGGCGTACGGTACCCGAACAGCACCGTCAGCACCATCGCCATTACAAACGCAACGGCGATGGACAGCGCGTACACCCACATCCGATCGAACACCGGAATCGTCAGCAACGAGGAGAAGGCGAATGCCGTAGTCGTAACGCCCCGGACCATCTGGCCGGATGGCAGCACGGACGGGAACAGCCAGCCGAACACCGCGCTGGTCACTCCGCCGGCCGCGCAGCCGGCGAGCAGCCAGCGGTAGACGCGGCGGTGATGCAGATGGATGCCGTACAGGCTCAGTTCCGAAACGCCACCCAGCAATCCCGCGAGCAACGCCCCCACCGCGGTCTGCCGCATGGCCGAATCCTTGCCGCGTACGGCCAGCACGAGTACGCCGGCGGTGGCACCGAAGCAGGCGAAGTTCCATACACCCATCGGACCTTGGACGAAGTCGTAGCCGAGCGTCTGAATGTTCATCAGTATCAGGGCGTTCAACGGCCAGTGCAGACCGAGCGGCACGAGAAACGGGTAGAGCATCGGGATGATGAGCGCGAACAGGAATGGCACGTGCGCGTTAAGCCATGCTGTGGCCGCTCCCAGCCCGCTGCCGAGCCATATTCCCAGAGGCCCGATGACCAGTATGGTGAGCGCAAAAACGACGACCAGTGAGAGGAATGGCACGAACACCAGCTGTACGCTGTCGGGAATGACGCGCTTCAGCCCGCGGTAGACCACGGCGAGCACGGCGGCCATGAGCAATGGTACGAAGATGTTGCCACTGTAGTCGTTGAGTTGAATCGGTATGCCGAACGCCGACACGGTGCAGGTTTCGGCGCCGAATACGGCGGTGGCCGAGCATTGAATCTCCCCGGAGAGAGCGCTGGATACGGACGTCCCGGACATTCCGGACATCACGCCAGTAAGCTGCGGGGTCATAAGCGCGGCCATAATCGCACCGCCGAGCCAAGGGTCGACGTCCAGTTTCTTGGCCGCATTGTAAGCGATCATAATCGGCAGAACGGTGAACACACCCTCCCAAATCGCCTTGAGTAGTATCCAACCGGTGGACGTCTCGCCATCAGGCACAATGCCGAGTGCAACGATCACGTTGACGATGGCGATGACCAGCGAGGCACCGAGTAGCACGCCCAGAATCGGGCGGAACGAGTCGGACAGGTAGTCGAAAAACGCGGCAGCCCGGGCACGGGCGGCACTGCCCCACTCGCGGATGGTACGAGGCATGAAGTGACGGGATGTATTGGATGGGCCGCAACTTTGTTCGGCGTCGGTGGCAGTATCGCGCGATGGTGCGGCATCGTCGGAAAGGTACGGCGCGGACTGCGCGGGTTGCGTGGGCTGTGTGGATTGCGCTGACTGCGCGGGCTGCGCGGGCTGAGTGGGCTGCATTGACTGAGTGGGTTGCGTTGACTGCGACGCTGACTGCATCACTGCCGATGGCAATTGCGCTGCCGGCATCAATCGCGCCGTCCGCAGCCGAACGATCTGCTCGTACACCGAGGCGACCGCTCCGCCGATGATGACCTGATAACGATTGCCGGCTCGCGGGAATGCACCGAGGACTCCGGGGATGGATTCAAGACCGTGCTGGTTGACATGGCCGGCATCGGCCAGTTCGAAGTGCAGTCGCGTGGCGCAATGGGTCAGGCTGGTAATGTTCGCGGGGCCGCCGACGGCATCGACGATGCGCGCCGCAATCACTGCAGGCGTTGCGTTCGATGCGTTCGCCACGGTTCCTCCTTGCTGCCGTATGCCACTGTGTTCCATTATCGGCGCTGGGTGCCCCAAAAGCACGGCAATGCCGGCAAAGCATCGCGAAACGGCAACTATGCGCTACGGTGCTCCGCGATGGTGTCCCGCCATAATGTTCCGCGATGATGCTTCGCCACACCCGTTCTCCGTATTTGCCGCAGCGCCCATTCCGACATCATTCCACCATGCAGAATCCTGCAATCGTTGTCAAAAATCATCGTTTTTTGCTGCCTATTCGGAGTGTCGCGACTGCGGAAGTCGTATTCTATCTTTCACACACGTTGCGTAGCAGGGTTGTTACTCAAAACGAGGCAAGACCTGGAGCGACGTGGAATTTGCGTATCGTAATATGCGAATTCCACGTTGTTCCAGGTCTTTTTTTGTTTTCGGGCGACTTCAGACAATCGAAGCCTGACCTTGCACGCGGCAGAGGGGCCACGCAACAGGCGCGGTCCGTCAACGGCGAAAGGACAAGGCAATGACGACGACAACGGCATCACCCGTATCGAAACAGACGGCATCCGCGGCGCAGGAAACCAGCGCAACCGGGGCGGCGGCCACCGCAATCGAAACCATCGAAACCGGCGTGGCCGGAGTGGCGGGCGCGGCCACAAACGCGGCAGCCAACGCAATCGAGGACCTCGAAGCCGCCGAATCGCACGGCTTCTCCACGCGCTTCCCGCTCAACAGCGCATTCATCTTCACCTTCGGCGCGCTCGGCGGCATGCTGTTCGGTTTCGACACCGGCATCATCTCCGGCGCCTCCCCGCTTATCGAATCGGACTTCGGCCTGAGCGTCTCTCAGACCGGTTTCATCACCTCCTCGGTGCTGATCGGCTCGTGCGCAGGCGCGCTGTCGATCGGCGCACTGTCTGACCGGTTCGGCCGCAAGAAGCTGCTCATCGTCTCCGCGCTGCTGTTCCTGCTCGGCTCAGGCCTGTGCGCCTCCTCCACCGGATTCGCGATGATGGTGTGCGCCCGCATCATCCTGGGTCTCGCCGTCGGCGCGGCCTCCGCCCTGACCCCGGCGTACTTGGCCGAACTGGCGCCGAAGGAGCGTCGCGGCTCACTGTCCACGCTGTTCCAGCTCATGGTCACCTTCGGCATTCTGCTGGCCTACGCCTCCAACCTCGGATTCCTGAACCACAACCTCTTCGGCATCCGCGACTGGCGCTGGATGCTCGGTTCGGCGCTGGTGCCGGCCGCCTTGTTGCTGCTCGGCGGCCTGTTGCTGCCCGAATCCCCGCGTTATCTGGTGAACAAGGGCGACACCCGCAACGCCTTCAAAGTGCTTACGCTGATTCGCAAGGACGTGGATCAGACCCAGGTGCAGATTGAGCTGGACGAAATCAAGGCCGTGGCCGCACAGGACACCAAGGGTGGCGTGCGCGAACTGTTCCGTATCGCTCGTCCGGCGCTGGTGGCCGCCATCGGTATCATGCTGTTCCAGCAGCTCGTGGGCATCAACTCGGTGATCTACTTCCTGCCGCAGGTGTTCATCAAAGGCTTCGGCTTCCCTGAAGGCGACGCAATCTGGGTGTCGGTGGGCATCGGCGTGGTGAACTTCGTGAGCACCATCGTGGCCACGCTTATCATGGATCGCTTCCCGCGCAAGGGCGTGCTGATCTTCGGTTCCATCGTGATGACCGTTTCGCTCGCAGTGCTCGCCGTGATGAACTTCGTGGGCGACGTGGCCGTGCTGGCCGTGCCGACGATGA
>ERZ773252.2199-NODE-2199-length-17339-cov-4.106804_pt1 | contig 17339 bp, 12 predicted proteins | sample MGYA00580517_ERZ773252 | MGnify/ENA primary metagenome ERZ773252 (study PRJEB29015, sample SAMEA2737766) | human gut metagenome | biome: human gut; feature: human-associated habitat; material: faeces | place: China | collected 2012 ...
CCCCCGCCGTAGCTGTGGAGACCACTTTGTACTTGGCATCTAGACCGTACTTACCAATCAGCTGCTCCATACCACGTCTGATATCATAAATAACAGCTGTAGCCTGCGGCGGGAAGGTTTTAAAGTAGGCGTGGTGAGCGTTATAAGCCCAAATTGAGGCCATAATAACCTGCCCCACAAGAGCTGCCACGCCAGGAAGAATGTTGGGCAGGTGCTTGGACAGTAGCCAAATCACAATGTACATGATAAAGTCGCTGACCGCAGCCGCTAAAAATTGCTCGTAGATAATTTCGGAGATACGCTGCATTGACATCAGAAAGGCGTCATATACGCGTCCAAAGATGATGAACAGCACAAAGAAGAGTGCCACGACCAGGTAATCGCCCTTTGCATAATACGGCGATGCAACGCGCTTAGCATAGTATAGATACCAGCACATTGCAAATGGTATCGTCACAAGCACAGCATCTAACAGCTTTATCATCCGCAAAATCAAGTCATGCCTAAACCTTGTCATGTTCTTACTCCTCGTTCTTCTTTGCACACATATTATTTTCCATATTGCAATTGAAATCAGGGAAAGCCGTTTTGAGCCGCAAAAGGTATTCCCACAAATTACTCATGGAAAATCCTTAGCACAATTCTGCAGTCTACCAACGCAATATTTTGCCAATATATGTATTGATATAATAGCACACAATTCGACATTTATCAACAAATCGGATTCACTTTAATTATACAAGTACACAAATTCAGCACATTTTACAAATACACCCTTGTTCATAAGGTGAATGAGGCTAAAATTCGATAGATTGTTATATGTAACAGTCAATTGATACACGATTCATATTTTGTTTAAAACGCTACCGATTCAAATAAAAACAGATTGCTGCGCTTGCAGCAATCTGTTTTCATTTGAATCAATATTAACTACTAACGCTCAGATCATCACCTGCGTCCGAACTTCTTCCGCTTCTTTGATGGGTGGTTTTCCTTGTTCAATTCACGCTGATACGCATCTTCAGAACTGAAACCAAAGATTCCTTCTGAGACCCGTTCAACCAGTGCCGTAAACATCTCGTAATCGCGCAAGTAGTTATTCCTTGCCTTGTCATCCATTACCTTAAAAAACCTTGCCATCAAACTCATGTATGCGTTATAGTCGCCATTCTGCGCAGCCTTGAGCAGGCATTCAAACCGCCTTGCAGATGGAGTCCACAGTTCTTCACTTTTCATCTCAAACCAGCTTCTTTCTCAATTCTCTTGCAATTTTTCTTCGTGCCTTAGAAATCGTGTTGGGTCTAACCTTAAGCATCCTCGCCACAACCTCTATAGGATAATCCAAATAAGTACGAATAATCATTAGCTCTCTGGGTGAGAGCCTTTCCAATTCCTGCTTCAATGATACCAGAAGCTCTACTCGAGCGAATTCATCTTCCGCACGAACATCAATGACATCAGCCACATCATCTATATTGATAATAATTGGCTGATTTGCATTACCAGCAAGTCGCCTTTTCCCCTTGTTCCTATATCCAAGGAGACGTTTCTCTGACCTGTATTTAATTTCCTCTTTGTCTAACAAATCAAGGATATGGCTGTTGAACGAATTACTAAGCCAGTTCTTTTCTATCGTCTGGTTAAGCTGATTATAATTGGCCCATTCACGAAGAGTGAGCCAAAGTTCATACATTTCTAATTCAGTCATTTTGACCTCCTATAGCGATTTGAATTGTTTCGCTCAAATCACATCTAGGAGGTCCCCTGCTCCGAGCGCAACTAAGCAGTTTCACCACAAAATCACCTATCCCCTCAGTTACAATGGATTGCGTCGCTTAGGTGATTTGGGAATCGTAAATATAAATTTCACAATTCCCACATGTGGTTTATTAAAGAAGGCCACCAGAGAAGCCAAAAAGACTTCTTAGGTGGCAATCATACTGACTGTATTTAATTTACTATCCGCATCCAGTCGAATGATTCGTATCATACTGCATTTGTCTGTATTAGTTATAATACAACATTCAAATAAACCATTTCAACGTGTTCTCACTCTTTTTCTGTCGAATTTTGTTGAAATTCCAATAGAATTATATTCCAGTATTTTTTTCAGGATTTTATTCCCGCACTCATTTTATCGACGCAATCAATTATACTTGATGGATAATGTGAACAAGCCACAATGGGAAAGCCGAACAGAACATGCCGAATAGCTCTTGCAAAAACGAAGAAAAGCACGAGCCCTTCATACCTCTTTCGGTACAAGAAGTTCGTGCTTTTGTAAGCGCATAATAGGATCTTCTATTCGCAATATTAGCAGCATTCTGAAAAGCAAGCAGAGCAACTGGCGTCCAACCGGTTCTTAGCATCTCCTGGCTCGGCAACGCCTTAGCCACAGACCAGACGGCAGGCTCAAACGGAATTGCTGGCAACGGCAGCACATGTACTGCGTATTGGCGATGGCCAAAATGAGAAACTGGAGATACCATCTGCATAATTTTTTTCACGATACGGTCACAGCCCTTAATAGCTTCCACCAGCACCAACCATACTGAGACTTTGCTGGACGCTTATAATCTCGGCAAATCCCTGTGAGGTACAGCGACGGCCATGACGATTCGATACGCTGTTTCTGATGATGTTCCCGCACTTTCTGCCGTTGAAGCTGAGTGTTTTCCGCCCGCCGAGGCCGCCACTGTCGCCGAGTTTGCCGAGAGAGTCGCCCATTACGGTTATCATTTCTGGCTGATGTATGATGGTGACAAACTCATCTCCTTCGTGGATGGGTTCGTGACCGATGACGCCGACTTGACGGATGAGATGTACGAGAATGCCGCCATGCACAACGAGAACGGTGCGTGGCAGATGATTTTTGGCGTAAACACGCTGCCCGCATACCGCCAGCATGGGTATGCAGGCAAGCTGCTTCAAAAGGCAATCGCCGATGCGAAGGAACAGGGTCGTAAAGGTCTTGTCCTGACCTGCAAGAACCGACTTGTCCACTACTACGCCAAGTTCGGATTTGTGGACGAAGGTGTGACAGATAAGTCCACGCACGGGAATGTGGCGTGGCATCAGATGCGGTTGACATTCTAATATTTTGCCAAGAAAAAATCCCCCAGAGTAACTTGCTCTGAGGGATTTGCTTTATGTATGCGTAGGATTAGCCCCACTCATTATCTTTGTTGTACTGACCTAATCCAAGTGTAGGATAAACAAAGGTCGGAGCCCACATTTGTCCAGGTGATGGGGGGACATCAGAAAATTCACAACAGATGATTTTTCCAATATACTTATAGTAATGCTCATATGTCGTCAGTTCATATTTTGTGTAACCGGTAACTGACCCATCCGCTTGACAATAGACTCCGTAATAACCCTTCCCATCGTCATAAACCACCCAACGGAGTTTGCCAGACAAGTCAGAGACTGCAAAGAAGGAACCTGTACCTTTTGTTAGACTCGGAACCTCAGAAAGATTTACGATAGCCGTGTAGCGCTTGTCAAGGTCTGTGAGGGTTTGCTTATCTGTATTTGTTATTTCTACGGCAAAACCGTCTTTTGCCGCTACCGTGAATGTGTTTTTGTTCTTGCTTACCTGCTCTGCATATTCATTTGACCCGTATAGCGTAGACATCTCAGTCTGCACAGCCTGCGTCAACGCTCGCGTTTCTGCCACGACCTGACTCTTTCTGGCCTTGTCAATGTACCCGGTAAGTGCCGGAATCAGCAGTGCCGCAAGAATTGCCAGAATCACCAGTACAACAATAAGTTCGACAAGTGTGAACCCGCGTTTCGTATTCTTCTTAGCCATATAATCGATATCCTTTCGGGGGCATTTTGATGTTATTATAACATATCGACGCAAGTAAGTCCATTCTATACGCAAATTTTATATGCAAACTTTTACTCGAGATATTTTACTCAAATCTTCTAATCAATCTTCCAGATTAAATCTTTCTTCACGAGAACAATTTCTCATCATTTATAAAGATTGAATGATTTGCAGCGTTCAAAAACAGAGTGCTGCTTTTCTTTTTGTGCAATGAAAAAGCCGCCATGCATAATGCACAGCGGCCTTTTCTGAGGAAAAACGCTAATGAAGAGAATGTCAGAAAATGAATTTTGTCACGGCGGTCTTTTGCTGTCCATGCTTAATCTTTTGCGGTCGGAAACAACATTTTATTCACGAAGAAGAAGATAACCATAGATACGCCGCCGTTTAGTACGGTCGTGCCAATGTTGTAGATGAAATCAGGAACAACCAGACCTGCAACAGCGACCCACACGCAGTTGATTGAGTTGACAATGCAGGTAATGATGCAGAATGCGACCACATATCCCGCAATCTGCTTTCCCAGATTTCCTTTGCTTCGGAACACGAAATTTCGCTGAACCGGGAAGTTGATGTACTCACCAATGACCATAGCAATCATGTATGCACAGAAATACGGTAAACCACCGTGGGCTGCATCATAGCCAAGAATATTCCACTGAAAGGTTTCTCCAAACAGCGTAACAGGAATACCCGGCCAGCCGAAATCAACAACCGGCAAACTTGCAAATGCTTTCGGCAAGAACTGCAAGAGCAGATACTTGAAAACAGTAATGAGATTCGATACGATGACAAACAGTCCGCCTTCTCGTACCCATTTTGCTGTTTCAGGGTGTTTGGCTGCAAAGCGATTCCAGAACTCCATTCTGCTCCTCCATATTAAGCCTGCACAGAATTCTGCTCTTTCCAACGCTTAACATTCTTGCGGCGGCGGACAAAGTAAAACACGCACAGTGCGATGAGGCCAGCATCGACAACCGCAACCGTGATATACAGCCAGTACGGAACCGGGATAGCGCTGACTTCCTGACCAATGCTATTAGCAGAGGTATAAAGGATATTATGCGTAGCAGTGCGAAGGACCTGATGACCGGCAGGAGAATTGGTGACTGCCTCACTCGGAGCCTGCATATTCATCAAAGACAGAATCAAGTCATTGCCTGCTGCGATTGCACGGTCAATGTTGATATAGGACAGCTGAAGGATGCAGTCGGTAATGACAGTGCCACGGAAGCCCCATTCGTTGCGCAGGACAGTAGTGAGCAAATCAGCATTTTCAGCAGCACAGATTTCACCGATACGGTTGAAGGAGGACATGATTCCGCGTGTGCCGCCTTCCTTAACGGCAATCTCAAAGGGCTTGATATAGATTTCACGCATTGCCTGCTCGTTCACCCAAGTCAGTAGACCACCGGAATCGTGGTTGCTCTCTTGGTCATTGACAGCAAAGTGCTTGCAGTAGGTCGTAACACCCTGAGACTGGATACCCTGCGTTTCAGCAGCAGCCATTTTACCGGAGTGCAGACCATCCTCAGAATAATACTCGTAGTTACGGCCGCTGAACGGGCTGCGATGAATGTTCATAGCCGGGGCATACAGAGCAGCGATTTTCATAGCTACCGCTTCTTGCGCGAAGGTTTCGCCCATATCGTATGCCAGCTCAGTATTCCAGCTGCATGCCAGAACGGACTGTGCGCAGAATTGATTGCCGGTAGAGCCTGCCATAATGTTGTTGATACCGTTGGGACCGTCAACTTCAGTATAGCCCAGTTTGCCTACAGACGGAACTTCCTGTGTTGCCCAGCCGCCGTTGGAAACCAGATTAACCATCTCACTGACCGGAATCTGCTCCAGAAAATCATTCCATTTCGGGTCATCATAAGCAAGACCCTTCATATCTTCAATCTTCAGGTCATGATTTACAACGGCAATGTCTTCGGCTGTGTCAACAAGACCGTTGGATTTATTGTTGATTGCGTCCAGAGCGGCAGCACCGGCTTCACGGCTCGCAGCGGCTCGCTCTTTGGGGAAAGTTCCCTCCCAATCGGCACGGCTCACATAGCTTGTGCATTCGCCAAAAGAAGCATAGTCAAACTGATTGGTTGCTGCGACATCGTCAGTAGAGCGGGCACCATCGTTAGAGTCGTTGTAGATTCTATCCTTGTCGATGGTAAGAGTCCGAGAATCAATGACCGTGTGACTGTCGCTGCGCAGGCTGATAGTATATTCGCCCGCTTCGAGAACATAGGCACCGCCCTTTGCTTTCACGCCGGTATAGTCGTAAGACGCCATATCCTCAGCAGTGAAAGTCAAAGTCACAGATTCGTTCTGACCGGGTTCAATCATTCCAGTCTTGCCAAAGGCTCCGAGAACGACAGAACTCTTCTCGATTCCGCCCTCAGTATACGGTGCAGAGTAGTAGACCTCTACTACATCTTTACCGGCAACAGAGCCGTTATTCTTCACATTGACCGTCATGGTCACATTGTTGCCGTCAAACGAGAAATCAGAGATGCTTTCTTCAAAGTCCGTATAAGAAAGACCGTAGCCGAAAGGATACTGAACCGTGGCGTCGTAGTCAATGAATCCATCCTCAGCGGCTGTTTCATAGTATCGATAGCCTACATAGATACCCTCGATATAATCGACATAATGGTAGGAGTCCGGAGCGGCACCGCCGCCGATGGGGTTGGTGTTTACCCACTCACAGTTTGTATAGTTATAAGCGCCAATGCTATAATAGCTGGGAGCGCTCTCAACCGCATAGGCGAATGTATCGGTAGTGCGACCGGAAGGATTCACTGCGCCGCTTAATACTTCACCGACAGCATTTGCACCGGTAGAACCCAGGCATCCAATCCAGAGTGCCGCATCCACGCCCTCGTCCTCGAGGAAACCGAGTTCCATGGCATTTGTGGAGTTGACCAGAACAACTACCGTGCCGAAGTTCTCCTTCAGCATATCCAGAACCTGCTGCTCAACACTCTGCAGTTCCAGGTAGTGCTTACCGGCGTCACCGCCTTTTACAACCTGCTCAATGTCCTTACCGGAAGCAACAATATGCGTTGTTGCATTCGGGTCCATATCCATGGGAAGGTCTGCACCTTCACCGCCGAGACGAGACACTACAAACACGGCCACATCCGAATAAGCCTTTGCATTTGCAATCATCTCGTCAGAGTATTCATTGACAGCAGGCTCGTTAATATCAAAGTTGTTGCCGGTGAAACCGACACCGATACGCTCAACAAAATGGTCGTTATAGAAAGAAACCAGTTCGGGATTGACCGAGAATCCAGCGTTAGTCAAGCCCTGCTCCAAGGTAATGTTATTGCTACTGTCACCGGAACCGGAACCGGAGCCGCCATAGACAATGTCACGAGAGCCATAACCAAAGAGATTGATTTTGCTTCCGGAAGCGAGAGGCAAAGTCTGGTTCTTATTTTCCAGCATGACAATACCTTCGCTTTCGACCTTCTGCGTCATATCCGCAGAAGCCTGATGGAAAGCAGCTACCTCATCCGCATCCGGTCCCTTGTATAGGAAACTATTGATGGTTGTGTAGTATTTCGGAACAAGCACACAAAGCAGTACATTCAGTACCGCAACAATAGCACTCAGAATGCACATTATGACAAATGGCAATTTCTTCGGCTTGCGTACTTGTTTTGCAGGGGCAGTGTTTGACATTTGAATTCCTCCTTCTGATTGACCGGACTAGGTCATTTGTCTGCATTATACCTGAAACTGTAAAAAAAGGAGGTCGTATTTCCTAAGTGGTCGTTTTTTGTTCCTACTCTGCACAAAAAAGAAAATTGCCGGGGTTTCCCCGGCAATCAGGTATTGCTTATTCAGTTTCAACAGGCAGTGCCACACGAAGCAGGAACAGCCCGTCCTCCGCTTGGACGGAAACCGTACCGCCATATTTCTCCGCTGTACTCCGGATGCTCTTTAAACCAAACCCATGATAGTTCGGGTCTCCTTTTGTCGTAACGGGCAGGCCGTCAACAAAACGCAAGTCTCCCTCGTAGAAGTTCTCCACTTGAAGGATGGCAATGCCATGTCTCGAGAAGATGCTTACGGAAATCGCACGCTTGTCGTGGTCCTCAAGCTTACGAACGGCTTCCTCTGCATTGTCCAGGGCGTTTCCTATCATTGAAAACAGGTCAACCGCCTCTAAAAAACCAACTGCCTTTCCATCGGCAACACAGGTAAAGGTGATATCATTCGCAGCGCACAACAGGCTCTTTTCGGTCAGTATCGTGTCCAAAATTTCGTTTCCTGTCTCAATGATAGAGTCATATACCGATACTGAGTTTTCGATTTCTTGAAGAACTGTATTTTCCGGTGCATTACCTGTTTGTGCCACAATCTTCTTCAACTCAGACAGCTGGCATTTCAGTGCATGGCATTTATGATTGATAAGTTTCACACTATCCGATGCTCGTTCATATTGCGCTTGATGGCGCATCCACAACTGCTTTTGAAGGGATAGCTCCTCTTGCTGCGCCAATTTGTTTTGAAAACTCACCTGCTGCCACAATATCAGAACACAGCATATCATCGAATATATCCTGCAGCACCGATACAGGTAATTCTGGTGCTGAAAGCTGGTCTGAACAACCGAACTAAACACAATAGATATCAGTAGGACCGCTATCATTGTCGTAAAAGAATACCCGACGCTCACCGAAGCATACCCATGTTTAACCATAGGTCGTGCAATCAAGAGATATATCACGACATATACCAATGCAAATACAGCAAAGGGAATGAAGGTATCTACTACTATGTCTTTGAGGGAGCAGTAATGAGGTTCATTATAACCTGCTCCGGGCTGAATAGCATCCCACGCACAAAAAGCGACATGCTGAGTAAGGTAAGCCAATGTAGTGAAATAAGCAGCCATTTTGAGTTCTACATCAAACATCGAGTATTCTATAGAAAGCAGGATAAGAAAACTGCCTATGCTCCATACCAAAGAAGCCAAAAAGTTATTCAAAAAGATTTCTGGTGATGCGGTCATGCAAAGCTTCAAAACCAAAAATCCTAAGATTGCTGCCAGTACAGCACGAATCAGCCAAAACTTTCTTTTTGGTTCTTTGTAAGCAAACATGAGTGCTGCAATCAATAACTGAACCGGTTGATGCAAAATTCTGAAGATATCTTGCAGCAAATTCACTTCATATTTCCTCCCGTCACAGAATTTGCCAGGTCGCTGAGAAATGTATTTCTTCGACCGCGACTAAGGGGAAGTGTGTTTGCGCCGACAACAATAGAGTCTTTTTTTACAGCATCCACATGTCGAAGATTTACCAAGTAGCTGTTGCTGCATCTCGAAAACTGCTGGTCTTTAAGGCGGTCTTCAATTTCTTGCAAACTACCGGAAACCTCCAGGGTTTGATTATGCAGATGCAGATACAGCCAATGCCCCCGCACCTCAATGTAGTAGATTGCCGAACTCTCAATTCGCTGCTTTTCTCCATTTACCGTAACAAAAAGATGATGCTTCTGCCTTTGAGAGGCTCGTTCAATGGCGCGAGGCAGTTTCATAGAAAGCTGCGCGTAGGTGATTGGCTTTAGAATAAAATCCAGTGCATCGACTTCATAACCCTTAATGGCATACTTTGCCATTCTGGTAATAAAAATCATAACGACAGCCGCATCCTGCTCTCTGATTTTCTGAGCAGCACTCATACCGTTTAGTAGCGGCATTTCAATATCCAACAGCAGAATATCCCATATAGGTTTGTAGTTCTCAGCAATATCCATGCCATCGCTAAACACCGCGATATTGCCTTCGAGTCCATGCTCATTAAGATAGCGAACAACATTATCCTTTGTCTGCTGAGCCAAATCTGCTTCGTCTTCGACAATTGCAATCTGCAGCATACCCGAAACCTCCCCATAGGATTTGCATTCTTTCTTTTCTGTCATCATTCTACCAAGTGCGACAAACAATGTCAAAAAGATTTTCAAGAGCACTTATGCAGTTTTTCAGTCAAAGCAAAAGGAGCGTCCGCCAAAGCAGACGCTCCTCTCTGTGTTTCTTGTGCCTTTTGAAAGGCTCACAGCTTACTTGCCGCTGCCGTTCAGACGCGGGATGGTCTCAGTCTTTGTTTCATTGCAAACCGTGCAGGTGTAGGTCTTGACGCCATCTTTTTGAGCCGTGGGTTCAGTAGTAACGACACCGTTATCCCAAGTGTGCTCATTGGTCTTGGGCGTGGTGGAGAGAACGGCACTCACATCACCGCAGACGGTGCAGTAGATTTCGGTGCGGCCCTCTTCCTTGCAGGTAGGCTCAATGACACGCATGTCGGCATGGTGACCGGTGGAGTGTACAATGTTGTCCTTGTAAGAGAAGCTGTCATCCTGATTGCACTTGTGCATCGTGTAGCCGTCCTCGGTGCAAGTCGGTGGGACAACGGTAACGGTGAAGGTGTACTTGGTGGGCAGGACCTTTTCGGTCTTGGTCGCATCACAGTTCTTGCAATAAAGAGTCTTTTCACCGTACTTTTCATAAGTAGGCGGAGTAGTGATGACGCCCTCATCCCAGATGTGACCTGTACCGCCGTAGTCGTAGGTCATGGTATGGGAAGCATCGCGCTTGCAGTGCATCAGCATGGTGCCCTTCTCGGTGCAGGTAGCCTTTTTCAGGCATTCGGTGTGCTCGGTGTCCCAATCATGGTAACCGATAGCGGGCACAGGCATCAACACTCTTTCGTTGCACCCCTCGTAGCTGCAGTACATCCAACGCTTGCCTTCAGTCTCGCAATAAGGTCCCTCGATGATTTCGCCAAGGCGCGTGTAATCGTGGGTATGCACCTTGGGGATGTCTTCGGTCTTTGTTGCTTGGCATACCTTGCAGGTGAAGGTCTTGATGCCGCTCTCAGTAGCGGTTGGCTCCTTCGTTACAACGCCTTCATTCCACTGATGCTTGCCGGTGGCAGGAAGGTCACTCACATGCTGCTTATCGTTGCAGCGCTCACAAACATTGTCTACGCTGCCAAGAGCACCACAGGTAGCCGGAGTAGTGACTTCTTTGTACTGATGGCCCAGCGCAGGAACAGGCGTATCCTTGTACGTCTTTGCGGGATTCTCATTGCAGGTATGCAGCGTGTAACCGGCCTCAGTGCAGGTAGGAGCAACGACAGTTTCCGTGAAGGTATAGCCCAAAGCGGGAATTACTTCTTTATGTACATGGGTCTCGTCATTCTGGCAGGTATAGGTGCGCTCGCCATCTTCTTCGTAAGTTGCTTCCTTGGTAACAACACCATCGTCCCAAGCATGTCCCGTCGCAGGAACAACTTCCGTATAGGTATGGGTTGCATCGTTCAGGCAGGTGAAAGTCTTGACGCCGTCCTCAGTGCAGGTAGGAGCCTTGGTGACAGTGCCATCATCCCACTTGTGCCCCAGAGCCGCGATTTCTTCGGTCTTGGTCTCTGTACAGCCGGTATTCTGGCACTTGAAGGTCTTTACACCGGGAGCCTCACAGGTAGCGGCCTTAGTGACAGTGCCGTCATCCCACTTATGACCCAGTGCTTGGATTTCCTCGGTCTTAGTCTCATTGCAGCCATTACGGGTGCAGGTATAGGTCTTAACACCAGCGTTCGTGCAGGTCGCTGCTGTTGTGACTGTACCAGCGTCCCAAGCATGGCCCAGTGCATTCGTATAATCGCGTTTTTCGGTCAGAGCGGAATCCTGGTCGCAAATGTAGATGGTATAGCCCTTCTCTGTGCAGGTAGGCGCTACCGTATTGCCCTTATGCCAGGTCTTTTCGACTACCGGGATATCTTCCGTGTATGTAGCACCGCAGGAAGTGCAGGTAAAGGTCTTCGTACCCTTCTCGTAGATGGTAGCAGGCTTTGTGACCTTACCGGCATCGTAGGCGTGCGGCAGCTTTGCCTTGTAATCGCCCTTGTAGGTCAGGCCGGGGACTTCATTGCACTCATAGATGGTATAACCCTCAGCGGTGCAGGTCGGAGCAACAACGCTCTTGATATGATAGGTCTTGTTGAGAGACGGGATTTCCTCTGTGCGCGTCTCATCGCATTCCTTGCACTTGAAGGTCTTGATACCGGTCTCGGTATAAGTAGCAGCCTTTGTGACTGTACCGCCATCCCAGCTATGTCCCTTTGCCGGAACAAAGCGGTCGTTGTAGTTCATGCCGCCCCACTCATGGCAGATATGCTCATCGTAGCCTTGCGTGGTGCAGGTCGCCTCATGACGGCGAACCGTGAAGGTGTATTTTACCTGAGGCTTTACGGTAGGAGCCGGAGTAGCTGCCGGAGCAGGTGCCGGAGTTTTTGTCGCTGCCGGTTTGGTAGTCCCGCCGGAAGTCGAAGTGCCGGTACTCGGCTTCTCCGTCTTAGTCGGCTCGCTGGTGGTGTTGTCCTTCTTATCAGTGTTCTCAGCGGGCGTGGCGGTCGGTGCAGGCGTAGCCGTCGGTGCAGGTGTGGTAGTTACTTCTGGTGTTTCCGGAACCGCAGCCTGACTTTGGCTCGTGGTCACATCCGAACTCGTCGTATCGTTGGTGTTTTTTCTTTTCTTGCAGCCGGTCAAAGAAACCGCAACCGTAGCAGCTAAAGCTACAGCAACGATTCTTTTCGCTGTACTAACTCTCCTTTTCATAATAGACCTCCTTCCCTTTAGGGGATAGTTTCTTAACTATATTATATCAAAGAAAGCATCGCGTTTACATTGATTTTTATAGATTTTACAACTCCTCTATCAAGTTCTACCGTTTGCATAAATGCAACATCCTGTAACTGTGCATAGTATCCAGTACATATGGCTAACTTCCAACCTTCGCCACAAACTGTTGATTTTCGCTATTTGCTAAAAACTTCCGTCATGTTGCATATTGACTCTTTCCAGAGAAAGGAGTACGCTATTCTGAATCGAAGGAAGGGATTATTATGGAAGTCAGTATATTGCTCATGCAGCAGATAGCCCAGCTGTTTATCGTTCTCATAATGGGCTATGTAGTCGTTAAAGCAGGTCTGTTGAAGGCCTCAGACAGCAAGGTTTTGTCCGTGGTTTTCGTGTATCTGGTCATGCCGTGTGTTGTTCTCAACGCATTTCAAATCGATGATACGCCGCAGATTCGCACAGGACTCTTGTACTCGATGGGCATAGCAGTCGGGATGCATGTCGTGTTTCTGGTCCTCAATGCCATCTTTAAAAGGCCGCTTAAATTGGATGTCGTGGAGCAGGTCAACATCATATACAGCAATGCGGCTGCGCTCGTCATCCCTCTGGTTCAGGCTTTGCTCGGCGAGGAATATGTCGTGTATTCCTGCGCTTTCGTCATTGTTCAGCTGATTCTTCTCTGGACGCACGCAAGTGCCTGCCTGCAAGAAGGCGCAAAACTCGAATGGAAGAAGATTCTGACCAATGTCAACCTGATTGCGATTGTCGCCGGTGCTCTCTTGTACCTTCTGCATATCTCGCTGCCTACACCTATCGTGAGTACGCTCAGCAGCGTAGGTGCTATGATAGGGCCTATGGGGATGCTGCTGGCCGGTATGGCGATTGCGGAAGTACCGTTAAAGAAAGTCTTCTGCACACCGCGCAACTATCTTCCCGTTGCACTTCGTCTGATTGTAGTTCCTATCATTGTTCTGCTGCTACTTCGCGTGTTCCACGCATCTGACTGGGTTGCAGATGGTAAAGCAATTTTAATGACAGTCTATCTATCGGCCATTACGCCGTCTTGTGCGACAGTCACCTCAATGGCGCAACTCTACAATCGTGATGCGGCGCACTCAAGTGCATTGTATGTTCTGAGTACGCTGCTTTCCATCATGACGATGCCTCTGATGATTGGACTGTTCGATATGCTGGTGTGATATACCTTTTATAAGTACAGATTAAGAAAGAGAAAAGCGCCCACCTTTCACGGTGAGCGCTTTTTCATTTTGTGGAGTATTACTGGATACCCAGAGTGACTTTCAAATTGTCATTGTATGAGGGGCTTTACGATGGTGGGGAATATAACTTATCGCTTATGGTGGGGAAACCCGCTATTTGCTGCTTTGTGGCAATAGAAAAGCGCCACATCGCTGCGGCGCTTTTGCTTTGCCCGGAAGATGGAGCGAGGGGGCTGTTCAGTTATCTGTTGTGCTTTTTCTTGCTGCCAACAACGGCTGTACCAATGGCTGCACTACCGCTGACAAGCATAAGGACAACTAGCAAAGCAGGGTTGCTGGTGTCACCGGTCTGCGGAATGGTGCTCTGAGGCGCGGTTGTCGCAGCGGGAGTCGGCGCGGGCGTTGCGGCAGGTGTCGGTGTGGCCGTTGCGGCAGGTGTCGGCGTGGTCTTGCCAGCGTCCTTGTACTGCAAGGCTGCAATGGCATCTTCGATAGCCTTTGCCATGGCATCCACCTCGCCCTGCTCGGTAATGTTTTTACCACGGACAACGGCATTGACGGCGGCCTCCACAGCGGAGAAGTCCTTGTAGTTGTCCTTGTTCAGGGCTTTTGCTTTGGCAATGGCTTCGTCAACCTTAGTGTAGTCGGCATCCTTGTATTGCAGGGCAGCAATCGCATCTTCGATAGCTTTCGCCATTGCATCCACTTTGCTCTGTTCAGTGATGTTCTTGTCACGGACAACATCATGGACGGCAGCTTCCACGGCGGAGAAATCCTTGTAGTTGTCCTTGTTCAGAGCATCTGCCTTGGCAATGGCTGCGTCTACTTTGGTGTAATCAGCACCCTTGTATTGCAGGGCGGAAACTGCATCCTCGATAGCCTTTGCCATTGCATCAACCTCTGTTTGCTGGACTTTACTTTTCGTTCGGTCAACAGCATTAATGGAATCTTCTACCGCAGAATAATTTGTATAAAGGCTGCTATCAAGAGCCGTTGCCCTTGCGATGGCTGCTTCGACAGCCGTGTAATCAGCGAGAATGTTATTGTCATCCCACACAAAAGTTGGATGGCCGATTCCGGCAACCCACTCAACGCCCGCACCGGCATTGTTTTTCAAGCCAGCAAGGACATCTGCGGAGGTAAAGTCTGTGACGGCAGTACCTTGTGCTTCGTTGCTTTGTCCTCCTACATATGCAAGCGGAGACGGGTCATATGCTTTCTCGTCATTCGGCCAATAGCAATTTTCTACTGTGCCGCCGAGGGCATAAGCTACCCAACAAGTATTTCCATCTTTATCTACGCCCATGTCAGCCGTCGTAACCATGCAGTTCTTGACAGTTCCCGAGCCCAATTGGTCATCCGTATACCCAACGATTCCGCCAACAGCGGCCTGAATGGAGTTGACGACAATCTTACCATCAAACCAACAATCCGTAACCGTTAAATTGTGGTCAAATCTTGCGCCAACAATACCGCCAATGGTATCGCACGGCCAATCAGCTGGATCCGGTTCCGTGTAATATCCCTCGGAATTCGTGAAATTGCCTGTAAGCGTTGCAGTAGAATAGCAACCGGAAATGGTGCAGCCCTGCTCGGTAACGCCAACGATACCGCCAATATTCTTTTCTATTTTGGTGCCACTGTAAATGCTGCCTGATGTCCAGCAATTGGTGATTTTGGACTTACCCATCCAGTCAACTAAAATACCTTTACCTGCGGCACTGTTATCTTTAGGATCAATCCAGATTTCAGCGTCTGCAACACCAAGGTTTTTGACTTCGCCGTTGTAAACACTGCCGAACAGAGCGTTTCTAAGTAAATTATGGGACTCATCCGCGCCCTCAATGTATGATTCATGAGAGTAGAGATTTGAGATCACATGACCCTGTCCGTCAAATACACCGCAAAAGCTGTATTCAGGATCGGAACCGCCTCTACCCGTACCAATCGAGATCCATTCATTCCCGGATAAATCAAGGTCATTTTCCAAATAGAAAGTTTTTCCTGCAAAATTTGTAGTTCCGGGGTCTGCATTTACAAGCTGTGCCAAACCTGCAAGCTGTTCTGCCGTTGAAATATGATATGCCGAAGCGTCAGGCGCACTCGTATACCAGCTCGTGTCTGCCGAGCCGTCCCAATTATCTACTGAAGTTCCTTCAGCAAACGCCGCCATTGGTACGAAAGTCATGACAAGGCAAAGCGTTAGCAGAAGGCTAAGAACTTTTTTCTTCATTTTCATTTCTCCTCGTGTGTTTTAATCATTAAGAATTGTTGCCGCAGCAAGTATACCGATAAAATAGATTGAAGCATCCGCAACACCTGACAATCAGGCGCAAAGTTTCAGCAGTGTTCCCCCTTCCCACAAAAGAAAAAATCCGAAAACAGGGCATAGTTCACCCTGCTTCCGGATTTTACCTGACGATTTGATGTAATAGAGCTTGACACACTGAATAAAAGGTGCAATACTACTGCCGAGCCGAGCCGAGCCGAGCCGAGCCGAGCCGAGCCGAGCCATTTTCGCGCCTTTGAGCATCATTGTCAAGCCCTCCTTCCGTAATTTTAGTAAGAAAAGAATATCAATCCCATTCCTCACAAATATAGATATTATAGCAGATTCTCCATAAAACCACAAGTAGCGTTCAAATATTGTCGAAAAAAATCCCCCTATACCAATTTCTGCGTTGGTGTAGAGGGATTGCCTATTTTACTAAGTGACATTGCCTTTATCGGAATAGCTCTTTCCTTTACAGCAACCTCACCTTACAGTTTGGGAGAAACGCTTAGCGCTTCAGTTCCAGCAACGCATCGCCCTGCTTTACGGTGCCACTGGCTTTGGCCTCGACAGCGGCATAGTCATCGGTATTGCAGACAATGACCGGCGTGGTCACGGGATAGCCTTCGGCCTTAATGGCTTCCAGTTCAAAGCGGATCAACGGCTGACCTTTCTTCACCTTGTCACCCTCGTTGACGAGGTAGGTAAAGTGCTTTCCGCCCAGCTTGACCGTATCGATGCCGATGTGCATCAGCAGTTCGGCACCGTCAGCCGTGGTCATGCCCACGGCATGGTGGGTCTCAAAGGTGGAGGAGATCTCACCGTCAGCAGGTGCCACCAGTTCACCGTCGATGGGCTCAATGGCAATGCCGTCGCCCAGCGCACCGCTGGCAAAGGCTTCGTCCTTCACCTCGGCCAGCGGCACTACAGTGCCGTTCAGGCAGGCAGACAGCACGGTATCCTTTGCGGCTGCTGCCGGGGCTGCGGGAGCCGTTGCCGGGGCGGGTGCTGCGGTCGCCGCCGGGGTCTTAGGTGCATTTTCCAGATAATCTTCCAGCTTTGCCTTGATGACAGCCACCTTGGGGCCGTATACCACCTGCACACCGTCGCCCTTGCAGATCACGCCGGAGGCACCGGAGGCCTTGAGCACATCCTGTTTGACCAGCGCAACATCCTTGACGGTGCAGCGCAGGCGGGTGGCGCAGCAGTCCACGTCGGACAGGTTGTCGGCACCTCCCAGACCTTCTACGATCAGGGCGCTGACCGGATCATCCCCTGCGGGGGCGGTGCTGCCGGAAGCGGCGCTGCGGGCGTTCACGTCCGCACGGGTGTACAGCTTGACTTCCTCGGCATCATCGCG
>ERZ773252.2210-NODE-2210-length-17277-cov-11.230751_pt1 | contig 17277 bp, 14 predicted proteins | sample MGYA00580517_ERZ773252 | MGnify/ENA primary metagenome ERZ773252 (study PRJEB29015, sample SAMEA2737766) | human gut metagenome | biome: human gut; feature: human-associated habitat; material: faeces | place: China | collected 2012 ...
CAGGCGGCGCTCTGATCGATAACATGGCATGGCTGTTCGCCATTGGTGCCGCTGTTGGTCTGGCTGATGACCACGACGGTACCGCTGGTCTGGCTGGCCTGGTCAGCTACCTGATGATGCAGCAGCTGCTGAGCCCCGGCGTGGTCAGCATGGTGCGCACCCTGGAAGAGGGCACCGCTACCTACATCGCTTTCCAGAAGGTGGCCGGCAACTCTTTCATCGGCATCCTGGCCGCTGTGGTGGGTGCAGCCTGCTACAACAAGTTCAAGAGCACTCAGATGCCTGACTGGCTGGCATTCTTCTCCGGCAAGCGCTTCGTTGCAATCGCCACCGGCCTGATCTCCATCGTTGTTTCTGTCGTTCTGCTGTTCGTCTGGCCCGTCATCTTCGATGCACTGGTCGCCATTGGCAACGGTATCGCTGGCATGGACGGCATCGGCGCTGGCATCTACGCCTTCCTGAACCGTCTGCTGATCCCCACCGGCCTGCACCACGCTCTGAACAACGTGTTCTGGTTCGACACCATCGGCCTGGGCGACCTGTCCCACTTCTGGGCAGGCGAGACCTCTGCTGACGTGGGCTGGAGCCTGGGTATGTACATGTCCGGCTTCTTCCCCTGCATGATGTTCGGTATCGCCGGTGCTGCACTGGCCATGGTTCGTACCGCCAAGAACAAGAAGGCTGCCATCGGTCTGGTTCTGTCCGCTGCCATCTGCGCCTTCGTCTGCGGCGTTACCGAGCCCTTCGAGTTCGGCTTCATGTTCCTGTGCTTCCCGCTGTACGTTGTGTACTCCGCTCTGTACGGCATCTTCACCATCATCACCTACTACTCCGGTTTCCGTGCTGGCTTCTGCTTCTCCGCAGGTGCTACCGACCTGGTGTTCTCCGCTTCCCTGCCCGCAGCTGCTAAGACCTGGATGATCATTCCTCTGGGCATCGCTGCATTCGTGGTGTTCTACTTCGTGTTCTACTTCGCCATCACCAAGTTCGACCTGAAGACCCCCGGCCGTGAGGACGAGGATGCCGAAGAGGCTGAGAAGAAGGTCGTTCTGGCCAACAACAACTACACTGAGGTTGCTGCTGGCGTGCTGAAGGCCATCGGCGGCAAGGAGAACGTCTCCAGCGTGGACTACTGCGCTACCCGCCTGCGCTTCACCATTAAGGACTACACCGCTGTGGATGAGAAGGCTGTGAAGGCTGCCGGTGCTGCCGGTGTCATCCGCCCCGACAAGACCACCTGCCAGGTCATCATCGGCACCAAGGTGCAGTTCGTGTATGATGAGCTGAAGAAGATGCTGTAAGCATCCTTCTGAGCACGCTTCCGCGCGGAAGGCTGGTTGCTTCCGCATCCATTCCCAAACTGTAAAAATGCCGCCGAGGGCGGGCGTTTACGCCCCGCTTTCGGCGGCATTTTGTTTTGTTCACAAACCGGCTACCCTTTTGGCCGGAAAACGTGCTATACTGAAAACAACAAAGCAAAATAACAGGAGGTTCCCCATTATGAAGATCATTCGTGCAAAGGATTACAAGGACATGTCCCGCAAGGCTGCCAACATCATCTCCGCACAGGTCATTATGAAGCCCAACTGCGTGCTGGGTCTGGCGACCGGCGGCACCCCTGTTGGCGCATACGCTCAGCTGGTGGACTGGTACAACAAGGGCGACCTGGATTTCTCTGAGGTCACCACCGTCAATCTGGACGAGTACCGCGGCCTGCCCAAGGAGCACCCCGAAAGCTATTGGAGCTTTATGCACAAGAACCTGTTTGACAAGGTCAACATCCGCCCCGAGGCCATCCATCTGCCCGACGGCACCAACCCCGATGCTGCAGATGCCTGCAAAAAGTACAACGAGATCATCCACAGCGTGGGCGGCATCGACCTGCAGCTGCTGGGCCTTGGCCCCAACGGCCACATCGGCTTCAACGAGCCGGGCGAGGCCTTTGAGCTGGAGACCCACTGCGTGAATCTGACCCCTGCCACCATCGAGGCCAACAAGCGCTTCTTTGACGGCAACGAGGATCTGGTGCCCAAGCAGGCCTACACCATGGGCATCAAGACCATCATGCAGGCCCGCAAGGTGCTGGTGGTGGCCAACGGTCTGGCAAAGGCCAAGGCAGTCAAGGCGGTCGTCTCCGGCCCTGTGACTCCCGAGTGCCCGGGCTCCATCCTGCAGATGCACCCCGACTGCATCCTTGTGGCCGATGAGGAAGCACTGAGCCTGCTGTAATTGCAGAACCTCTCCGTCATTGCTGCGCAATGCCACCTCCCCTAATGAGGGGAGGCCTTGGCAGCCGATTTCAGTGAATCTTTTTGCCAAAGGCTCCCCTACAAGGGGAGCTGGCGGGCGCAAGCCCGACTGAGAGGTTGCACGAAGGAAAGCGTGAGAATAAGAATATGATCATTAAAAATGCTCTGATTTATACCCCCCGCCACACCTTTGAGGAGGGGAGCCTGACCATCCGGGAGGGGCGCATCGTGCCCTTTGCACAGCCGGAGGAAGGCGAAGAGATCGTGGATGCCAAGGGCGCTTACGCTCTGCCGGGCCTTGTGGACATCCACTTCCACGGTGCCATGGGCAAGGATTTCTGTGACGGCACCGAAGAAGCCATCCAGACCCTGGCCGATTTTGAGGCCGGTAAGGGCGTGCTGGCCATCTGCCCTGCCACTATGACTTTCTCAGAAGAGATCCTGAACGGCGTGATGGATGCCGCCGCCGCCCATCAAAACGGCAGAGGCGCAGACCTTGTGGGCATCAATATGGAGGGGCCCTTCATCAGCCCCAACAAGGTGGGTGCCCAGAACCCGGAGTATCTCCACAAGGCGGATGTTGCAATGTTCCGCCGCCTGCAGAAGCGGGCAAACGGCCTGATCAAGCTGGTGGATATCGCCCCGGAGGAGCCGGGTGCGCTGGAGTTCATTGCTGCCTGCCATGACGAGGTGCGCATCTCCATTGCCCACACCTGCACCAGCTACGACACCGCCAACGCCGCCTTTGACGCAGGCGCGACCCACATGACCCACCTGTACAACGCCATGCCCGGCATCACCCACCGGGAGCCCGGCCCCATCATTGCGGCGCTGGAACGGGGCGCGGAGGTGGAACTCATCACCGACAACGTTCACATCCACCCGGCCATGGTGCGGTTCACCTTCAACACCTTCGGGGATGACCATGTCATCCTGATCGCCGACAGCATGATGGCCTGCGGCCTGCCCGACGGCCAGTACAGCCTGGGCGGTCAGGCGGTCACGGTCAGCGGCCCCCGCGCCACCCTGACCGAGCACCCCGGCACCATTGCGGGCAGTGCCACCTGCCTGTACGACTGCATGAAGCGTGCCGTGCTGGAGATGAACGTCCCGCTGGAAAGCGCTGTCCGCGCCGCCAGCGAAAACCCCGCCAAGAGCATTGGCATCGACAATGATTACGGCAGTCTGGCTGCAGGCCGCTACGGCAATGTGATCCTGGCAGACAAGGAACTGAATATTCAGGCGGTCTACCAGAAAGGAACCCGTATCGTATGAACCCTGAGAACCTGACCTGGCGGCTGCTGACCGCCGAAGAGCTGACGAACGTTTACCGGAACGAGATGCGCCGGGATTTTCCTGCCGGAGAGCTGAAGCCCCTGAGCATGATCCTGAACAGCGAGGCCGCCGGTACCGCCCACACCTGGGGCGTGTATGAGGACGACGCGCTGGTGGCGTATCTGTTGATGGTGCGGCCCGTGGGCTGTGAGGTGAGCCAGCTGGATTACTTTGCCGTTCTGCCCCAGTATCGGGCCGGCGGCATCGGAGCCGTTCTGCTGGCTGCCCTGCCCGACCACGAGAAGGGCGCGCAGGCCATCCTCATTGAAGCGGAGTGCCCCGAAAAGGCCGAGGATGAGGCTATGGCCGTGCGCCGCCTGGGCTTTTACGCCCGGTGCGGGGCCAAGGACACCGGCTGGACAGAGCATCTCTTTGATGCCTGGTTCCGGGTGCTGGTGCTCCCCTGCTGCGGCGGAAAGGTGCGCAGCCCCGAGGAAGCCGTGCGGCAGCTGACAGACTGCTACCGCCGCACCATGGGCGAACCCCAGTGGCGCAGGAACGTCACCTTCTACCGCCCCGATGGCGTGGAGGTGCAGTTCTGAGAGGTTGAATTCTGTCCCTTGACAGTCTGGGTAAATATGGTACTATGGTGATAGGAACAAACCAGATCTGAGATGGGAGGAATTTCTGATGCGTAATGTTTTTTCCCGCCGTGATTTTCTGAAAGCATCTGCCGCCGCTGTGCTGGCCGCTTCTGCCGCTGGTGTCCTCACCGGCTGCGATGGGGGCGGCAGCGAGATCCCGTCCGCAACCATCGGGCTGGGTGAGTTTGAAGTGACCATGACCGGCAACATGACCATCACTGGTGATGAGGTCGTGGGCAATGAGAACGCCAACGGCTACCTCTGCAAACCCAATGTGCGGATTCGGTACAATGGTGTAGCCAGCGAGATCAAATACAATTTTGCCGGTGTCTTTGTGGCAAAAATTGATAAGACCGCGCTGGAACTGACCAATGGAAAAGAGGAAATCTCCTCTAAACTGACAAAGACTTATGTGCCGCAGTTCCGTGCAAAGGCCAGTGGGTACGGTTCTTTTAAGCAGGGCGTACCCTTCAAGCTGTATGTGACCCTGCAAGGCAGGACAGCCGAGTTTTCTCTGACGAGTGACGGCAAAGTGACAGTCTCCGCTGTCGATAAAGTCTAATATCCCCCAAAAGCCCGAGGTGCACCCGCACCCCGGGTTTTTTTGTGCCCAAATTTTACATTGGGGCAAAAACATATCCAAACAATTTACCTCGATTTTTCCCGCTTGTGGTCGAAGCGGCTTGCCGACTGGGATACAATAGTGCCGTACCCAGGAAAAACACGAAAACAAGAGCCGGGAGCGGAAAGCCCGGATGTTTGGAGGACAAATATTATGAAAAAGATCACGCGTCGTTCGTTTCTCACTGTCTGCGGTGCTGCTGCTGCCGCTGCTGCCCTGACCGCCTGCGGCGGCTCTGCTTCTTCTTCTACCTCTGCCGCTGCAGGCTCTGCTGCATCTTCCACCGCTGCTGCCCTGTCCGGCAACGTTGCTGCCGGTGGTTCCACCTCCATGAAGAACGTCATCGCCGCCCTGACCGAAGGCTTTGCCGAGGTTGAGCCGGGTGTCACCGTCAGCTACGACCCCACCGGTTCCGGCGCAGGCATCACCGGTGCTGCCGATCAGACCCTGGACATCGGCCTGTCCTCCCGTGCCCTGAAGGACGACGAGAAGGTTGACGTGGAGGGCACCACCATCGCTCTGGATGGCATCGCCATCATCGTCAACAATGCAAGCAAGGTGGAGGACCTGACCGTTGACCAGCTCAAACAGATGTTCACCGGCGAGATCACCAACTGGTCTGAGGTGGGCGGCGACGACGGCGAGATCGTTCTGATCGGCCGTGAGGCTGGCTCCGGCACCCGTGATGGCTTTGAGAGCATCGTGGATGTCAAGGACAGCTGCAAGTACGCGCAGGAGCTGACCGCTACCGGCGCTGTCATCAGCGCTGTGGAGGCCAACCCTCTGGCCATCGGCTACGCTTCCCTGTCCGCTGTGGGCGACACCGTGAAGATGGTCACCGTTGGCGGCGTGGAGTGCAGCGAGGAGACCGTGAAGGATGGCAGCTACGAGGTGCAGCGTCCCTTCGTGTTCGTCACCAACAAGTCTGTCACCCTGTCTGAGCAGGCACAGGCCTTCTTCGACTTTGCCACCAGTGCCGATGCTGCTGACCTGATCCGCACTGCCGGTGCGGTTCCTGTGAATGAGTAATTGCGGAAAGCAATGATGCTATGAACAACAAAAAGATTTCTCTCCCCAGAACCCCTGCTGCGTGGCTGGAAGCGGTGATGAACCTCATCTTCTTCCTCTGCGGCATCCTGGCGGTGGGCTGTGTGCTCCTGATCTCAGTGTACATGGTCCTCTCCGGTGTGCCTGCCATCCAGAAGATCGGGCTGTTCCGGTTCCTGTTCGGTACCCGGTGGGCTTCCACCGCCGCCGACCCGGCCTACGGCATCCTGCCCTTCATCCTGTCCAGCGTTTACGGCACGCTGGGTGCCACCGTGATCGGTGTGCCCATCGGCCTGCTGACGGCGGTGTTCCTCTCCAAGGCCGCAGGCCCGAGGGTGCGCACTGTGGTCGTGACCGCCATTGAGCTGCTGAGCGGCATCCCCAGCGTTGTGTTCGGCCTGCTGGGGATGCAGGTGCTGGTGCCTGCCGTGGCCAGGACCTTTGGCAAGGCCTCCGGTGCCTGCCTGCTGAGCGCTATCGTGGTGCTGGCGGTGATGATCCTGCCCAGCATCGTGTCGGTGTCGGTCACAGCGCTCAACGCTGTGCCGCCGGAGTATGAGCAGGGCAGCCTGGCTCTGGGCGCAACGGATGTCGAGACCTGGTTCAAGGTCAGCGTCCCCGCTGCCCGGAGCGGCATTGCCGCCGGTATCGTGCTGGGTATCGGCCGCGCCATCGGCGAGGCTATGGCCGTGATGATGGTGGCTGGCAACAGCCCCAACATGCCGGACAGCCTGTTCCACAGCGTCACCTTCCTGACCACCGCCATTGCCAAGGAGATGAGCTACGCCAGCGGCCTGCAGAAACAGGCGCTGTTCAGCATTGCGCTGGTGCTGTTCGTCTTTATCATGGGCATCAATATCCTGCTCAATGTGGTCCTGAAGGGAGGAAAGCGCGATGAATAACGGTGCTTCTGCCTCCCGCTGCACCTGGAACCGCGTGATGAACGCGCTGGTCTGGGCCTCGGCTGTGCTGGTCATCGTACTGGTGGCGGGCATTCTGGGCATGGTGCTGGTGCGGGGCATCCCGCACATCAGCTGGAAATTCCTGACCACCACCGCCAGTGTGCTGAAGGGCACGGACGGCATCCTGCCTGCGATCCTCAACACGCTGTATGTCATCCTGCTGACGCTTCTGATCGTGCTGCCGCTGGGTGTGGGCGCGGCTGTTTACCTGACCGAGTACGCCCGGAACCGCAAGGTCATCTCGGTGATCGAGTTCACCAACGAGACGCTGGCGGGCATCCCCAGTATCATTTACGGTCTGGTGGGGATGCTGGTGTTCGCCCAGACGCTGGGCTTCCAGACCTGCCTGCTCTCCGGCAGCCTGACGCTGGTGATCATGAACCTGCCCACCATCATCCGCACCACCCAGGAATCCCTGAAAACGGTGCCCCAGGGCTACCGTGAGGGCGCGCTGGGTCTGGGTGCGGGCAAGTGGCACATCATCCGCACCATCGTGCTGCCCTGCAGCATCGACGGCATCGTGACCGGCTGCATCCTGGCCGTGGGCCGCATCGTGGGCGAAAGCGCCGCGCTGCTCTTCACCGCCGGTGCCGCCGAGGTCATTGCCAACGGCGTGATCAAGGCCTACACCTCCAACGGTGCCACCCTGTCGGTGCTGCTCTATCTCCGTGCCTTTGAGGACGGCGATTTCGACTCCGCCTGGGCCATCGGCGCAGTGCTGCTGGTGCTGGTGCTTGCCATCAATCTGGCAGCCCGGCTGGCCAAAACCAAACTGAAACAGAAGCAGTAGATAACTCCCTCCGTCATCGCTGCGCGATGCCACCTCCCTCACGGAGGGAGGCTTATCCTGCCCGCAACGCAAAAGGCTCCCTCTCAGAGGGAGCTGGCGCGGCATAGCCGCGACTGAGGGAGTCAATACAAGAGGAAAACTATGGAAAACGTATCACCCATTATCACAGCCAGAAACCTGAACCTCTGGTACGGGGATTTCAAGGCGCTGAAAGATATTTCGCTGGACATGGGCGAGCGGGAGATCACGGCCCTTATCGGCCCCTCCGGCTGCGGCAAGTCCACCTTCCTGAAGACCCTGAACCGGATGAACGACCTTGTGCCCGGGGTCCGCATCGAGGGCGATGTCCGCCTGAAAGGGCAGGACATCTTTGCCCGCGAGATGCAGCCCACTGAGCTGCGCCGCCGGGTGGGCATGGTGTTCCAGAAGGCCAACCCTTTCCCCATGAGCATCTACGATAACATCACCTACGGCCCCAGGCTGCACGGTGTGCACAATAAGGCAGAGCTGGACGAGCTGGTGGAAAGCTCCCTGAAGGGTGCCGCCCTCTGGAACGAGGTCAAGGACCGCCTGAAAAAGAGTGCTCTGGGCCTTTCCGGCGGCCAGCAGCAGCGCCTGTGCATTGCCCGCGCCCTGGCTGTCAAGCCCGAAGTCCTGCTGATGGATGAGCCCACCAGCGCTCTGGACCCCGGCTCCACCATGAAGGTGGAGGAGCTGATGAGCGAGCTGAAAAAGAACTACACTGTGGTCATCGTGACCCATAACATGCAGCAGGCAGCCCGTATCAGCGACCGCACCGCCTTCTTCCTGCTGGGCGAGCTGGTGGAAGCCGGCCCCACGGCGCAGATCTTCAGCACCCCGCAGGATAAGCGCACCGAGGATTACATTTCGGGCCGGTTCGGCTAAGGAGAAAAACGCAATGAGCAACCGCACACAATACGAAAACGACCTTGCCGCCCTGAAAACGGCCCTGGCCGAGATGGGTCAGAACGCTGCCGATGCTGTGGAAGCTGCAATGGAGGCCCTCTGCACCGCCGATGCCGAGGCTGCCGCCGCCGTGGTGCAGGGCGATGGCCGCATCAACAACATGGAGCGGGACATTGAGCACCGCTGCATGACTCTGCTGCTCCGCCAGCAGCCGGTGGCAGGTGACCTGCGCCGCATCTCCACCGCCATGAAGGTGGTCACAGATGTGGAGCGTATCGGCGACCATGCCTCCGATATCGCGGAGATCATCCCTCATCTGGTCACTGTTCGCAAGGAGGGCGACCCTGCTGTGAGCCAGGCCATCAGGATGGGCCAGAAGGCGCACAAGATGATCCTGGATGCCCTGAATGCCCTGACCTCTGAGGACGAGCAGGCCGCCCTCAGGGTCATTGCCGCCGACGATGAGGTGGACTATGATTTCAACGCCATCAAGCATACGCTGGCGCAGGAGATCGCCGCCGACCCCGGCAAGGTGGATGCCGCCCTGGATCTGCTCATGGTCATCAAGTACCTGGAGCGCATCGGCGACCACGCCGTGAATCTGGCCGAGTGGGTGGAGTTCGTCCGCAGCGGGCGTTATCATAACGAAAATATGTTCTGATCTTTTGTTTCTGTAAAAATTTGAGCTATTTGCAATTATTTCTGTGCCCCGCCCGTATTATAGGCAGAAAGGCTTCCCCAGAAAGCCTGATGAACTGGCTGCGGCGGGTGTCCGGCATCCCCCTGTCCCCGCCCGCCGCTGCCGCAACGGAGGGTTTTACGCTATGGTACAGACCAAGAATTTCCCGCTGGAAACGCGCGGCGAGGCGGTCAGCCGCGAAGCGCTGGTCCAGGCGGCATTACAGGAGATCACCCAGAATTACCGCGAAGCAAGCCTTTCCAATGTGGCCCGCAGCTACGGCGTTTCGCTGGCGTATGTCAGCGAGTGCGTCCGGGCCCAGACCGGAAAGACCTATAAGGAGCTGCTGCAGAAGCACCGGATGGAGACCGCCGCCCGCCTGCTGCGCCGCAGCGACCTGAACATCCAGCAGATCATCACCCAGGTGGGCTACGAGAACACCAGCTACTTCTACCGCCTGTTCCATGAGCGGTATGGCCAGAGCCCCCGGGAGTACCGCCGGGCACGCAGCCAGCGCACATAAGCGCATCAGTGAACGACCCTCTCCGCCTTTGCAGCAGGCTTTGACGGAGAGGGCCGTTTTGTGTTATATTAAAGCAGAACGATCAGGGCGGGCAGCGGCCTGCCGGAAGAGAGGTTGGATGAAGATGTTTCGTGGAGCAAGACGTGCAGATCTGGATGCAATCCTGAAAATTTATGCCCGCGCCCGGCAGGCGATGGCGGATTCCGGCAACCCCACCCAGTGGGGAGATCATTTTCCGCCGCAGGAGCTGCTGGAAGAGGATATTGATTCCAACCGGCTGTTCCTCTACCTTGTAAACGGCGAGCTGGAGGCCGTGTTTGCCTTCATCCTTGGCCCGGACCCCACCTATGCCCGGATCGAGGATGGCAAGTGGCTGAACGATACCCTGCCCTACGGCACCATCCACCGGCTGGCTTCGGCGGGCAGGCACCCCGGCGTTGCCGCCGCTGTGATCACCTGGTGTCTGGAGCACTGCGAGAGCCTGCGGGCCGACACCCACGCTGACAACAAGATCATGCAGCACCTGCTGGAAGAAAACGGCTTTACCAAGTGCGGCATCATCCATGTGGAGGATGGCACGCCCCGCATTGCCTACCAGAAAATGTCCCTTACCCTGCCTTTGCGCCGGGATTGAACCGCAAAAATGCGCCGCCCCACCGGAAACGATGGGGCGGCGCTGTTTTTATATCGGTTTGTCAAGAGCTCTCCCTTTGGGGGCAACGACGACGACCGCCGCCAGTGGCGGATTGAGGGAGGAGTTGTTGGGGCAGTGGCCAGCAAGGTGCGAGTGCAATTGCACGAAGCAGCTGCTGGGAGCCACAACCTGGGCTGTCGAGCAAAGCGAGACTGAGAGGGTGAGCCCGCTTTCAGGAAATCGGATCTGTCATCTGACTTTCAAGCGTGGGTTCGACCACCGCATCCTCTTCCGGCGTGGGCTGGAAATATTTCTCGTACAGCTCCATGCCGATGCGGTAGCCCTGCCACACGATGACCGCCGTGCCTGCACCGGCCACGCCGATGATGGCGGCAGTGCCCAGAATGCTGGGCTCGCTCTCGATGGTGGCATCCCGGTACTGGGCTTCCACGGTCACGGTGCTGCCCTTGGCCACGGTGCCCGCCGGGATGGTAAAGCTCTCCTCGTTGTAGGCGACCGCCGGGTTGCCCAGCAGGCTGGCTTCATCCATGGCCCACAGGTCGAACACCATGCCCTCGGGTACGGCGCTCTGGTTCAGCGTCACCTTGACCTCGGCATCCACCGGCACGCTGGCGCTGGTCATGGCTTCGCCGCCGTTGTAGGTGAACGTGCCGCCTTTCACCGTCAGGGTGTAGGTGGGGGCTCCGGGAGTGGGGTCAGGTTTGGGTTCGGGCTTCGGGTCGGGAACAACAATTTTGGTCGAGTTCAACTCCACATCGCTGTCGGGCATCTCAAAGCACACCACTTTTTTGTTGGTTTCACCGTTCGGGTAACTGCTGTGGAATGCCTCGCCGATTTCCTGACCGTTGATATTTGTAATATCTGCATCCGCTTTTACGGTGAGGACGGTGCCTGCATAAGAATACAGATCCCATGCGGTGCCCTGAACCAAATCATAGGTGGTCTTATCGTAAACAAGAGGAAGCGTGTCGTTTACCTTCAAGATAGCTCCGTCTTTTACGGTAACGGAACGGTAATCTCCGTTCAGCACAGGTCCTTGGGTAAGAACGCTGTCCTTTCCGTTGAATGCGCCGCCGGTTATCGTTCCGTCATTATAAAGCAAACCAGCCGCAAATGTGCCGCCCTCGATTTTATGCGTTTTAGTGGGATCGCCATTAGGCCAACCATTTGCTACGGCATTATGGAAAACACCATCTTCAATGATACTGCCCTCATTGAGGATGCCGCAATTTACGGAACGCAAATTTTCGCCCTTCTTGTTAACAGGGTCAGTGTAGAGGAAATTATAGTTGCCGCTTTCCAGATATACGTTGTCGGTGTCGCCGTTTAACGCCTGGGAATGCCAACCGTTGCCAAAGTAGGTATGATGGTTTCCATCAGATATGCGTGCAAGGCCAGTTGTGATTGGTGTGCCATCATCAGCCATTTTAAGGGTGGAATAAGTCCCTTGGTTGAGGACGATATTTGTGTTGTTCTCTTCGATATATCTATGATATTCAAGCCATCCAACATTGAGAAGAATGGTGGAAAGGTCACCTTGAGTAGGATAAACAACATCATCATATATTGCCTTGAGATTGATATCCCGGATAGGTTCACTGGCGGTAATGGTATTATTCCCGGTCTTGACTGCATAAAGTTTGTTGCCCCAGTCGTCGGACGCAAGGCCGTTGACCGCTGTGATAGAACCGGTTCCGTTCAGGGTGACTGTTTTGAATGTGCCTGCACCTTCACCAGTGGGCGTGTTTTTGAACGCGCCGCCGGTCAGCTTGGCACCGGATTCAACCACCAAGTGGACATTCGGGTTCAGTGCGTTTCCCTTACCGGAGAAAGCATAACGGCCGTTTGTCAGCGTCAGCTTTTTATTGCTCGCATCAAAATTCCAGTCGTTGCCGCTGTAATCCTGGGTGCCGCCCTTGGTGCCAACGGGGTAGCCGTTTTCGTCGATCACCAGCCGGGTCAGCTTGCTCAGGGTAACGGTGCCCGCAGTGGCGGGTGGTGCGGTGAAAGTGACAGAAAAATAACCTCTACCATCATCGGAATATCTTACACTTGCACTTGGTGCCCAATCTTCTAACAAACAATGTGTGTCGTTTGTGTCTCCGAATGTAACATCAATAGGAAATAATATTGCTTGACTGTTTTTAAGAAAAATATGGATGGTGATGCTGGTATTATGGTCGGAATTGGGAATGACATAACCGCTGTTGCCGAAATAATTGATTCCTGCATCGTGACACCCATAGTTGCCATTCTCCGGGAAATTCACATTCAAGGTATAACCGCTAGCGACAGTGTCACCCGCTGGTTTTTTATCAAAAAGGCCGCCCTTTATGGTGCCGTTGTTGGTAACGGTAGATCTAAACGTGCCATTTTCAATCTTGCCGTCAGATTCATTGGAAACGGAAGAAAAAAGGCCGCCGGTAATAGTACCATGATTTGTGAGAGAAGAGGAAGAAGAAAATTGACCGCCACTGATTTTTCCGTTATTTATCACAGTGTTGTCGAAAATTCCCCCAACAATGATTGCATCTCCTCCAATCGTGAGGTTACATTTGGTGATAGGTTCATAGCCGGAAATAATTGAAAAAAAAATCATATTCTGTCGGGCTGTCAGGATGCAGGTCAAGCGTTTGTGTAGAACCGTCATAGCTCCAGCCATCACCAGAACAATCTTCATCATGGTTTTTACCGGAACCGACAGGATAGCCATCTACAATTTTTAATTGGCCGTCTTTCTCCGCCCATGCTGTGATTGCCGACACAGGCAGGAGCGTCACCGCCATGCACAGCGCCACCAGAAGGCTGATAAGTCGTTTCTTCATAGGGGGTCCCTCACTTTCTTTGGGCCGGAAGTGGAGCTCCGGCAAAAATGGATGCTCTTACTTCCTTAAATACACGCCGCGCGAAATCCTTTCACCCTTTTTCAAAAAAATTGAAAAAAAAAAAAAAAGAAAAACCAGAATGCTGAGGTGGTGGCATCTCCTGACGATTGTGACCGAGCGCTCCCGGATACTTCTGATGAAGTGTGCGGGGGCGTTTTTTCGTGGAACTGGGGGCTTGTGGAGCGGGGGCAATCGTTCTATAATACAAGCTGTGAAATGAATCACAAAAGGGGTGGAACGTATGGACAAAAAACTGAACGAGGCCGTGGCGGCGCTGCGGCCCCAGATGGTGGCGGCGCTCCAGCGGCTGGTGCACAGGCGCAGTGTGGAGGCCGACCCGCTGCCGGGCAAACCCTTTGGCGAGGAGGTGGATGCCTGCTTTGCCGAGGCGCTGACCCTCTGCCATGAGCTGGGCTTTGAGACCACCGACATGGATCGGTACATCGGCTGGTGCGAGATCGGCACCGGGGACGAGATGGTGGCGGTGCTGGGGCATCTGGACGTGGTGCCCGAGGGCGAGGGCTGGCATCACCCGCCCTACGCCGCCGAGATCGAGGGCGGCAGGCTGTATGGCCGGGGTTCCATTGACGACAAAGGCCCGGTGGTGGCCAGCCTGTTCGCGCTGAAAGCCATCCGGGATCTGGGCATTCCGCTCAACCGCCGTGTCCGGCTGCTGTTCGGCCTGAACGAGGAGACCAACGACCGGGACGTGCTGTACTACAAGGCCCACGGCGGGGAGATCCCGGTGCTGGGCTTCACCCCGGACGGCGAGTATCCGCTCATCAACGGCGAAAAGGGCATCCTGAACGAGAGCTATGCTGTGCAGCTGCACCAGACCGGTGCCTGGCAGCTGAACAGGGTGCAGGGCGGCGTGGCCGGCAATGTGGTGCCGGACTACGCCTGCGCTGTGCTGACCGCCCCGGCGGGGGCCGCCCTGCCGGAGGCGGAGCACATCACCGTGACGGCCATCCCCGGCGGCTATCAGGTGGAAGCAGTGGGCGTTTCGGCCCACGGCAGCCACCCGGAGCAGGGCGAAAACGCCATCGGGCGGCTGGTGTGCTACCTTGACCGGCTGCCGCTGGAGGGGGATGCCAGGCAGGCCGTGCATTTTCTGGCCGAGAAGCTGGGCACCGATCCCTACGGCGAGCGTCTGCTGGGCCATCGGCTGGAGGATGCGCTCTCCGGCCCCATGAGCTGCAACTGGGGGCTGATCGAGGGCGACGTGCAGCATCTGTGGGTCAAGCTGAACTACCGCTATCCTGTGACCATGGAACGGGCGGACTGCCAGCCCGCTGTGCAGGCCGCCTTTGAGGCCGCAGGCTGGGCGCTGGATGGGCAGGTGCACAAGGAAAAGCTCTACTACCCTGCCGAGACCCCGCTGGTCAGCGCCCTGCTGGAGGTTTACCGGGATGCCACCGGCGACAATGCCCCGCCCAAGTGCATCGGCGGCGGAACCTACGCCAAGATGCTGCCCAATGTGGTGGCCTTTGGCCCCCTGTTCGCGGGTGACCCGGTCACAGAGCATCAGCCCGATGAATGCATCGATCTGGAACGTCTGGTGCAGAACGCCCAGATCATTGCAAACGCCATTGTGAAGCTGGCAAATCTGCCGCTGGAATAAGAAGGAGGACGGGACTATGAAGATCACGCAGGTGCGGCTGGGCCGCATTTCCACCCCGCTGCGGGTGCCGTTCAAAACGGCACTGCGCACTGTGAACAGCGTTGAGGATGTTATCGTGGAGCTCCACACCGATACCGGTGCGGTGGGCTACGGCGAAGCACCCCCGACCGGTGTTATCACCGGCGACACCACCGGGGCCATCCTCGGTGCCATTCGGGATCATATCGCCCCTGCCCTGCTGGGCCGCGACCTCGATGAGTTTGAGGATCTGACCGCCGCCGTGCAGAAGGCGCTTGTCCACAACACCAGCGCCAAGGCCGCTGTGGATATGGCCCTGTGGGATCTGCTGGGCCAGAAGTACAGCGCCCCTGTCTACCGGATGCTGGGCGGTGCCCGCAGGAACATCGTGACCGATATCACCATCAGCGTCAACCCGCCCGAGGAGATGGCCCGGGATGCCCGCACCGCCGTCCAGCGCGGCTACGACTGCCTGAAGGTCAAGGTTGGCATCGACCCGGAGCTGGATGTGGCCCGCCTTGCCGCGGTGCGGCAGGCCGTGGGCCGGGACATCAGGCTCCGCATCGATGCCAACCAGGCCTGGAACGCCAAGCAGGCGGTCCGCATCCTGAACCAGATGCAGGAGAAGGGGCTGGACATTGAGTTCGTGGAGCAGCCCGTGCCTGCCGCAGACCTTGAGGGAATGCAGTATGTCACCCGCCATGCCGATGTGCCCGTGCTGGCCGATGAGAGCGTGTTCAGCCCGGCAGATGCCCTGCGGATCATGCAGACCGGCGCGGCCGACCTGGTGAACATCAAGCTGATGAAGTGCGGCGGCATCACCAATGCCATGCGCATTGCCGCCGCCGCTGAGGTGTATGGCGTGGAGTGCATGATCGGCTGTATGCTGGAAGCAAAGATCTCGGTCAACGCCGCCGTGGAGCTGGCCTGTGCCAAGAAGATCATCACCAAGATCGACCTTGACGGTCCGGTGCTCTGCAGCGAGGACCACATCCTCGGCGGTGCCGTGTTCGACGAAAAGAACATCACCGTCTCCGACGCGCCCGGCATGGGCATTCAGGGCTTTGTGCCCGGCAAGGTGTCCTATCTCGACTAAAACCGGAACAGACCGCATCCCGAAACACACGGGGTGCGGTCTCTTTTTGTGAATCTGTATTTCATATACGGACAGTGAAAAAAGCTCGTGTCTGTATATGTTGAAATGAAAAACAAAAAAAGCGGGCAAAATCTTTGACTTTTTGGCCTGCGAGGCGTATAATCGTACTTGTTCCGTGTAGAGGAATGGGAAAACTGTGCGCGATAGGCGCACAATCTGGATAGGGGAGTGGAAAAGTTATGAAAACGTTGAAAGCGGTTGCGGCAAGGTACAACGCCACCAGCCTGATCCTGCGCATCGTCATCGGCCTTGCGGTCGGTGTGGTGCTGGCACTGGCGGTGCCCGGTGCGGGCTGGGTGGAAGAGTTCGGCAGCCTGTTCGTGGGTGCCCTGAAGGGCATTGCCCCGGTGCTGGTGTTCGTTATCGTGGCCAGTGCGCTGGCGCAGGGCACGTCCAGGCTGGACCGGCGCTTTGGCACGGTCATCTGGCTGTACATGCTCACCACCTTCCTGGCCGCCGCCATTGCGGTGGTGACCAGCTTCCTGTTCCCTCAGACCGTCGTTCTGGCTGAGGCGGCAGAATCCGAGGTGGTGCCCCAGGGTCTGGGCGAGGTGATGAACACTCTGCTCACCAACTTTGTGGCAAACCCCGTCAGTGCTCTGCTGAACGGCAATTACATCGGCATCCTGTTCTGGGCCTGCCTGTTCGGTCTGGCCATGAAGAAGTACGGCGCGGACAGCACCAAGCTGTTCCTGGCGAATACAGCGGATGCAGTTTCCCAGATCGTCCGCTGGATCATCAATCTGGCACCTTTCGGCATCATGGGCCTTGTGTACACCAACGTGTCCAGCAACGGCCTGTCCATCTTTACCCAGTACGGCAGGCTGCTGCTCCTGCTGGTGGGCACCATGCTCTTTATGGCACTGGTCGTCTCGCCCTTCATCATCTTTGTGTACCTGCACTGCAACCCGTATCCGCTGGTGCTCCGCTGCCTGCGTGAATCCGGCCTGACCGCCTTCTTCACCCGCAGCTCTGCCGCCAACATCCCGGTCAATATGGATCTGTGCGAAAAGCTGGGGCTGGATAAGGATATGTATTCCGTCTCCATCCCCCTGGGCGCTACCATCAATATGGATGGTGCCGCCATCACCATTACCATTATGACGCTGGCTGCGGCCAATACGCTGGGCATTCAGGTGTCCCTGCCTGCCGCCATCCTTCTTTCGGTGATGAGCGCTCTGGGTGCCTGCGGCGCTTCCGGCGTGGCTGGCGGCTCCCTGCTGC